>Ga0134093_1002499_pt1 | contig 14598 bp, 11 predicted proteins | sample 4_1taG_FD_94452 | JGI IMG/M metagenome (GOLD analysis project Ga0134093, IMG submission 94452) | Switchgrass degrading microbial communities from high solid loading bioreactors in New Hampshire, USA - 4_13_20_68_A1 metaG | ecosystem: Engineered > Bioreactor > Semi-continuous > Anaerobic >...
ACCGCGATCTTGCCGTGCGTGTAATAGCGCATGGTGTGGCGGATCGACAGGCTGCGCGTCGGGTTCCACCCCAGGCGCGCGTGCTTCCAGTTCGCCAGGAATGGCAGGTGATAGTCGATAGCGTCGCAGTGGTCCGCGCGCAGCATCAGCGGGCGATAGGCAAAGGGGCTGGTGTCCCGCGAGGTGAAGACGGTCGCCGCGCCTGTCCGCCGCCCGATCACGATGCTGTGATAGCTAAGGTGCGTCTGGACGTCGTGCGCGTGCAGAATATCCGGTTGCAGCTTGCGCAGCAGGCGCGTGAGCGGGATCAGCGTTTGGGGGTTGAGCAGACCATACCACGGCGACCAGCGCAGCGCATAGCGCGAGTGCACCAGGTGAACCGTGATCCCGCCGCGCTGCTCGACCCGTGCCGGACCGGGCGTGGACGTGATAAAAGTGACGCGCTGCCCGGCGGCGATCAGCCCCTGGCCGAGCCGCCAGACGGCTGCCGCGGCATCATCCGGCTGGTCGGGCGGCAGCGTATCGTGCAGCATGACGATGTGCATAGGTGGCAGGCGCGTCCTGAATGCGAAAAGATGTGCCCTGATGGATTTGCGGGCGGCACAAGCATAACACAACTGCGGGGCGCTGTCAGCGAAGCAGTCCGGCGTAGACGTCCCGCACGCGCGCGGCGACCGCGCTCCAATCCTGGCGCTCGGCGTGCGCCCGACCGGCCGCGCCCATTTGCGCGCGCAGCGCCGGATCGCGCAGCAGGCGCAGGATCGCTTCGGCCAGCGCGGGCGCATTGTGCTGCGGCACCAGCAGCCCAGTTTCCCCGTCGATCACCGCCTCGGCTACGCCGCTGTCATGCGTGCCGATCACCGGCAGCCCGGCGGCGCTCGCTTCGAGGAAGACAAGCCCGAATCCCTCGAACTTGCCGCCGACGTTCAGCGAGGGCAGCGCGAAGACGTCTGCATGCTGATACCACGCCACCAGCTCGGCTTCGGGGACCATCCCCGCCAGCGTCGCCGCTTCGCCCAGCTCATATTGCGCGATCAGCGCCTCGACGCGTGACAGATATTCCGGGTCCGCGCTGCCAGTGACGATCAATCGCGCCTCGGGAAGCTGGCGGCGGACCTCGGCGAACGCCTCGACCAGCACGTGCGTCCCCTTGCGCGCTTTGACGCCGCCTGAGGCGAGAACCGTTGGCCCCTGCTTGCCGGGATCAGGTTGCGGCGTCTGGAACCGCGCGAAGTTCACGCCGTTACGGATCACGACCGGATCGGCGCCAGGCAACGCGGCGCGCACCTGGGCGGCGGTGTACTCGCTGACTGCGATCAGGCAGGCGCGGGCGTAAGAGCGGCGGTAGAGCCAGCCAACCAGCGGCCGCGCGACCGTCTTCGGGACGAACGTCCCGTGCGCGGTGAGAACTAGTGGGCGCGGTCCGGCGCTCCACAGGGCGAGCGGCGTGTACGGCTCCGCAACAACATGCAGCAGATCGCAGTCTCGCAGCGCGCGACGCACGCGGGGCACGGCCAGCAGCGAGCGGATCAGGAAGCCGCGACGCATGGGGACCAGCCGGGGCAGCACGCGTGTGACGCCCGCCGCATCCAGCGCGGGATCGACCACGCCGCCCGCCTGCGCCAGCGCGATCACCTCGACGCCAAGCGCGCGCAGGCTGCGCCCCAGGTCGAGCGCATAGCTCGCCCAGCCATACGCGGCGGCGAAGTCGGGTACCATCAGTGCGACGCGCATCAGTCACCCCCTTCTACGAACGCCCGAATCCGTGTGGCACGAGCTTCCCATGTGTAATGCGTGGAGAGGGCGCGCGCCGCATCCCGCAGCCGCTGGCGCAGCACCGGATCGTCGCGCAGCCGGACGAGCGCATCTGCCCACGCCTGCACGTCTCCCGGCGGAGCGAGCAGTGCCGTTTCGCCGTCACGTACGACCTCGGCGGTGCTGGGCAGGTCGCTGGCGATCACCGCGCAGCCCGCCGCTAAATACTCGAATAGCTTAATCGCGGATGCATAGTACGCGAAGTGCTCGGTCCACGGCAGCGGCAGGGTGCCCGCGTCGAGCGCCGCCAGATAGCGCGGGATCTGCGCCGGGGGGACCTGCCCAACGGCGTGCAGGCGTTCGCCTGGCAATCCGCGCGCCGCCCACTGATCGCGCAGCGCACGCACGCCGTCATCCGGCCCGCCGACCAGCAGCAGGTCGATCGGCCCGCCGCGCTCCGACGCCTGCGCGATGGCATCGACCAGCGTATCCAGCCCCTTCGGCATGCCCATCGTGTGCAACCGCCCGATGTATCCCACGACGAACGCATCCGGCGGGATGTCCAGCGCGGCGCGCGCCTCGGCCTGCGATGGGACGTCTGCGAACCGCGCGGCCCGAAAACCATCGTGCTCGACCTGCACGCGATCTGCGCCCTGCGCGCGTAAGGCGTCTGCAAGGTGAGCGGTCAGCGCGACGACGCGCGCACGTCGCACGACGAACCGCTCAAGCGCGCGGCCCAGGCGAGAGCGGTGGAGCGCATGGGCTTCGTAGACCAGCGCGGTGCGCGGGCGGATCAGCGCCAGCCACGCCGCGAGGAACAGGTCGCGCGTGTAGAGCACGTCCGCCGGGCGGCGCAGCAGCCACACGGTGAGCGCCAGCGCAAACGTCACCGTCTGCGTGACAAAGCCGATCCGCCAGCGGGGGAAGATCGGGAACAGATCGAGGATCGGCAGGCGGCGGAAGGCGAAGACCGGCTCGACGCCGTAATGCGCCCACAGTGACCCGGCGGCGCGCATCTCGGCGGTGTTGATGCGGCGCGGCGCGACCAGCGTCACGGTGTACCCTGCTTGCGCGAATGCCTCGCACATCTGCGCGATCTGCAGGCCGTGCGCCTTCTCGGTCGGCAGGCGGTTGTTGGCAACGTAGATCAGCTCAGGCATGGCCCACCGTCTCGCGCATCAGGGCCACAATGCGATCCATTAGCCCTTCGAGCGAGTGCGCCGCCTGCGCTCGTTCCCGCAGACCGGCGCCGATCGCCGCGCGCTCATCCGGAGTCAGCGCCAGCAGCGCGGCCAATCGCTCCGCCAGCGCCGCGTCGCTTGCGTCGTCGGGCAGGTACAGCCGGTCGGCGTCGTCGCCCAGCAGCGGCAGAAAATCGGGATTGGTGACGACCGCCGGCTTCCCGGCGAACATCGGCTCCAGCGCGCCTTTGTCAAACAGCCCCGGCGGGCTGAGATTGACCGCGATCGCGCTCTGCGCCAGCGCGGCGAGCGCTTCCCGGTGCGGCAGTGGACCCACGAACTCGACCGGCGGCGGGGGATCGAGCGTCTCAGCCAGGGTGCGCAATTGTGCCGGATAGTCCAGCTCGTGTTCGACCGCGCCGCCGATCAGCCGAACACGGAACGGCTGATTGCCCGCCTCTGCTGCCACCAACGACGCGGCGCGGAGCAGCCAGTCTTGCCGCTTGATGCGCGCCAGCCGCCCGATCATCACGATCTCCGGCGGCGAGGCTTCTGGCTGTGGCGTGGGGAAGTCTGCCGTGTCGATGCCGTGACCCATGACGCGCAGTTTCGGCGTGTTGAGTGGGAAGCTGCCGGGCGCGGCGGTCAGCACGTGCGAGGCGAGCGCGGTCGCCAGCCGAAGCTCCAGACTGGTCTGGCGGTGGGTGTACCACAGCAGTAGCGGCTTGCGGCGCAGGCGCGCCCATGGCGCCGCGAACAGCACATAGCGCGCGATCATGTGGCAGAAAACACCGTCCGCTTGTGGGACGAGGGCGCGGAGATAGCGCGTCAGCGCGAGGGCCTGCGCCGCCCGGCCCGCGTCGCGCTCTTTGCCCAGGCTGAAGGCGCGCACATTCGGCGGCAGATCGGTGGTACGCTGTTCCTGACAGATCACGTCGAGATGGTCCAGCCGCGCCGCCAGCTTCTCGACCCAGCGCATCATAAACCCGGTCCGATCGTCGGCCGGGTCGAGCTTGCGCGTCAGCAGCAGCCAGCGCATTAGCCCCCCTTACGTGCGACTTCCAGCGTGTGCGCGAACGTCTCCGCCACGGCGTCCAACTGGCGCGTGTACTCGAAGCGCGCCAGCACATCCGCCTGACCAGCCGCGCCCATCGCCCGCGCCCGTTCCGGATCGTCCAGCAGCGCCGCGATCGCCGCCGCCAGTGCGCCGGGCGTGTGCGGCGTCAGCAAGCCGGTTTCCCCCTCGCGCACGATGTCACGCGGGCCGTCGCCATCCGTGCTGACGACCGGCGTTCCGGCGGCCAGCGCCTCGACCAGCACCTTGCCGAAGCCCTCGTAGCGCGAGCTGTGGGCATAGACGCTCGCCATTTGATAATACGCCGGGAGATCGCCGTGCGCCACGCGGCCGGGGAAGATCACCCCTTCCACGCGCGCTTCCTGCACGAACTCCGGCCGCCGCGAGAAATCGCCTACCATCACCAGCCGTGCGGCCGGATGCGTGCGCCTCACGCGGCGGAACGCTTCAAGCAGCAGCTCGACGTGTTTGACCGGCGCGGGCAGCCCGACCCACAGGATCACGGGCGTGTCCGGCGCGAGGCCGAGCGAGTCACGCAGCGCGGCGATCCGTTCCGGTGGCTGCGGCACGGCGAACAGGGCGACGTCGGTCGGCGTGGGCAGCACGATTACGCGTTCGGCGGGGATGCCCATCGCAAGATAGTGCTTTTTCTCGCCCTCGGTCAGCACGCGGTGCGTGTCCGCGCGCTTGACGACGAATTTGCCGATGGCGTGCAGCGCGCGGTTGCGTAACGGCCGTTCGGCGATCCACGCCTGATTGTTGAAGAAGGTGCTGTGATTCTGCACGTTGAGCGGCAGGCGCAGCGCCCATTTGAGCAGCAGCCCGATCAGCCCGGTGGCGAACGGGTCCTGCGTGGTGATCAGGTCCGCTCGCTGGCGGCGGTGAACGCGCACCCCGCGCCAGAACGCCACGAAGGGAAACAGATAGGGCGTGGGGACGTTCGTCGGGTAGACGGTCAGCCGGTCCGACAGATGCGTGATGCTCTTTGGGGCGGACGCCGGATTGTAGACGATCACTGAGATCTGCCCGACACGCTCCGCATAGGCGATGTGCCGCGTGACGGTGTTGCCGTGCGGGTCGCCAAGCAGGCTGGAGTCCAGACTGATCATCAGCAAATGGGTCACGATGCGGCGATCCTTTCCAGCAGCGCGGCCGTCTGCTCGACCAGCGCGGGCCAGCGGAAGCGCTCCAGCCCTGCGCCGGTTCCAGCCGCCAGGCGGACGCGCGTGTCGCCGGAAAATGCCGTTTCAAGCGCGGCGACGAGCGCATCCTCGTCGGGATAGGGCACGAGCAGCCCGTTCTCGCCGTGGCGCACGACTTCGGGGTTGCCGCCCTTATCGCTGGCGATGACCGGCGTGCCGCTCAGCAGGGATTCTAACAATACGTGTGGCAACCCTTCATAGCCGGAGTAGAGCGCGGTGTAGTCGGCGGCGCGAAAATAGGTGGCGAGCCGCGCGCGATCCACGCGGCCCAGAAACTGCGCGCGTTCCCCCAGGCGCAGCGAACCGGCCAGCGCGCGCAGCCGCGCTTCTTCAGGCCCGTCCCCGGCGATCAGCAGGCGGACGTCTGGCACGCGCGCCAGCGCCCGCAACAGCGAGTCGACGCCTTTCCACGCGGTCAGCCGCGCGACGGTCAGCAACAGCGGTCCGGGCGGCAGACCAAGCTCTGACCGCGCGTCGTCCGGCGAGCGCGTGCTGGCGGCGGCATCCGGCGCGAGCGCATTGAAAATCACCGTCACACGCTCCGGCGGTGCGCCCCAGCCGATGACCATCCACCGCAGGTATTCGCTCGGCACGATGAGCGCATCCGCCCGGCGCACTTCCCGAGACCGCTGGCGCTTGAGCAGCATCACCTGCCACGCATAGCGCCGCGTCTGGAAGGCGTCGATGTCCTCGGTGGGCGGGATCCACCCGCGATTAACCGCGCGCTCCCACGCCAGATCGCCGACGACTTTCAGCACGCGCGGGCGTGGCGGCAGACCGACCAGTGGCAGACCGAGGCTGTTGGCGAAGATGAGATCGCTCCATTGGGCGAGCGGGCGGGCGGCGCGGGCGTAATCCGCGAAGCGCAGCGGCAGAAAACGGCGAGGGATGCGCCGGACCGGGTACGGATAGCCCTCGACCGGCGCATCCCCAAAGGTGAGCAAGCGAACCTCATGCCCGCGCGCTTGAAGCTCGGGCAGCAGGCGGAAAAGGTACGTGGCCGGGCCGCCCGGTTCCGGGTGAAAGATGCCCGATGCCACGAACAGTCGCATGATTACAACCGCACCACGCGTGCGCGCCCTACGTAGCCCTTCGTCGCGTTACGTGTATCGACTACCAGCCGCGCGTGCTCCAGAATAAAGCCGTAGTCGAAGGCGCGGTGGTCGGTCACGATCACGACCACATCCTGCGCGGCGAGCCACTCCGCGCTGAGCGGCTGGCTTTCCGCGATGCGATCTTCCGGCAGGTGCACGCTCGCGACGTGCGGATCGCTGAAGGTAACGTCCGCGCCCTTCTGCTCGAGCAGGTGGAACACGTCCAGCGCCGGAGATTCGCGCACGTCGTCGATGTCGCGCTTGTATGCCATACCCAGCACGCCGACCTTCGCACCGCGCAGCGCCTTGCCGTCGTCGTTCAGCGCATCCATGACCAGGTCGATCACGTGATACGGCATCTGCGTGTTGATTTCGCTCGCCAGCTCGATGAAGCGGGCGTTGTAATTCAGCGCGCGCAGCCGCCAGCTCAGATAGTGCGGGTCAATCGGGATGCAGTGACCGCCCAGGCCGGGGCCGGGGTAGAATGGCATAAACCCAAACGGCTTGCTACTGGCCGCCTCGATCACTTCCCACACGTCCACGCCGAGCCGCTGGCACATGATCGCCATTTCATTCACCAGCCCGATGTTCACGGCGCGGAAGGTGTTTTCGAGCAGCTTCACCATTTCCGCCGCTGCAGTGGAGCTAACTGGCACGACTTTTTCGACCGCCGGCTCGTACAGCGCCGTGACGACCTCAACGCACGCCGGAGTCACACCACCGACGACCTTGGGCGTATTGTGCACGCCGTAGACCGGGTTGCCGGGGTCCACGCGCTCTGGCGAGAAGGCGACGAACACATCCTCACCGACTGTCAACCCGTTGTGAACCAGCCGGGGCAGGATGATCTCTTCGGTGGTGCCGGGGTAGGTGGTGCTTTCGAGAACCACCAGCAGCCCTGGGTGGCATACCTCAGCTACTGCGTCGGCGGCGGAGAGCACATAGCTCATGTCCGGGTCTTTGGTCTTGCGGAGCGGCGTGGGAACCGCGATCGAGATCGCGTCACAGTCCGCCAGGTCGGCAATCTCAGTCGTTGCGCAGAGCTTGCCAGACTGCACCAGCGGCGCGAGCACTTCGGTCGGCACGTCACCGATATAGCTGATGCCGTCGTTCAATTGCGCAACCTTGTCTGCGTTTATGTCCTGACCGATCACAGTGTAACCGGCGCGGGCGAACTCGACCGCCATGGGAAGGCCGACATAGCCCATCCCGACGACGCCGACTTTCGCGGTCCGGTTGTGGAAGCGGTCGAGTAGTTGTGATTTGTAGTCTGTCACGGCTTAATCCTTATGTCGCATCTCGTGCGAAGCCGACGAGATTCCCCCCAACGAAAACGGCGTCATTATAGCCCGGCTGGTATAGGGGCACAATGCGCCTGACCGACGCTTACCTGACGATATGTGAAAAAATTCACAAAAATTTTATCAGTGATACGCTCTCGCGCAAAGCTCTCCCCGGCGCTATACTGGCGCCCGTTGATCACAGAACATTCCCGGCGGCGCGCCGCCGGACCTAGCGAAACGGTGAAGAACCCCCATGCGCCTCGGAATCATCGGCCTGCCGAACAGCGGCAAGACCACCATCTTCAACGCCCTGACAGGGAGCAACTATCCGACCGAGCCGTTTTCATCCGGCCAGCTTGAGGTCCACACCGCGATCGTCAATGTGCCCGATGAGCGTGTGGACAAGCTCAGCGAGGTCTTCAGCCCAAAGAAGACGACCTATGCCACCGTCCAGTACACCGACATCGGCGGGCTGGACAAGGGCATCGGCGAGGGCGGGCTGACCGGCCCGATGCGCAACGAGCTTCAGCAGGTGGATGGGTTTGTGCACGTCATCCGCGCGTTCACCGACGACGCGGTGCCGCACCCCTACGACACGGTCGATCCCCGGCGCGACCTGGAGATCATCGACGGCGAGTTCCTGCTGTTGGACCTGATCGCGGTCGAGAACCGGCTGGCGCGGCTCGAAGAGGAGCGCAAAAAGGGCAAGGTTGAGAACCGGCAGCAAAACGCCGCCGAGACTGAGTTGATGGAACGGCTGCACGCCCACCTCAGCGCCGAGCGCCCGCTCCGCGACCTCGAAGACCTGACGCCCGCCGAGTTGAAAAGCCTGCGCGGCTATGGCCTGCTGACGCTCAAACCGGTGCTGGTCGTGTTTAACACTGGCGAGGCGAGCGACGACCCCACCGCCACGCTCGACTACGACCACCGCAAGACGTTGACCGTCGCGCTGCAGGGGCGGCTGGAAGCCGAGATCGCGCAGTTGGGCGAGTCGGAAGATGTGGCGATGTTCCTCGAAGAATATGGGATCGACGAGCCGAGCCGCGACCGGGTTATTCACCTGTCGTACAAACTGCTCGACATCCTGTCGTTCCTGACGTATGGGGAAGACGAAGTCCGCGCCTGGCCGCTGCGTCGGGGCGGGACGGCGGTTGACGCTGCCGGGACGATCCACAGCGACCTGGCGCGCGGGTTCATCCGCGCCGAGGTGATCGCCTACGACGACTTTATCGAGGCGGGTGCGAACATCGCCGAGGTCAAAGCGCGCGGGAAGATGCGCCTGGAAGGCCGCGATTACATCGTCCGCGACGGGGATATGATCGTGGTGCGTTTCGCGGTCTAGCAGCTAGCGATTAACCGTTAGCGGTTAGCACCAACAAAAAGCGCGCAGATACGCGCGCCTGCCGGGCTGGGCACACTCAGCCCGTTTTTTTCGGCAGTAGGCAGGGTATACGACACCCTGCGGAACCTCACCCCTGAGGTGGTTGAGATTTGTGGGGTGAGGTTTGTTAATCTCCCAGGCTCGTTCCGATCAGGCGCGCGCTGCGGATCCAGGGATGGTCGAGCGGTACGACGCGCCGCTTCCCCGCGACCTCTTCCAGCGGGACCGGCTCCGCTCCTTCGCCGCGCGCCGCGACCATTACGCCGTAGACACCCTGCTCGATGAGCTCCGTCGCAACCGTGCCGAGCCGCGTTGCCAGCAGCCGGTCAACTGCGGACGGCGTCCCGCCGCGCTGCAAGTGTCCGAGGATCGTCACGCGAGACTCAAGGCGCGTCAGTTCCTCAAGCTGGCGCGTCAGGTGGACGGTGTTCTCGCGGTGGTCCAGCCAGAACTGCTCGATCTGCGCCTTGATCGCCTTGCGCTCTTTCTTCTTCTCAGCGGCGGCGCGGGCGGCCTCCAATTCTTCCAGCCGCGCGGCGTCCTCTTTCGACAGCGCGCCTTCCGACACGACGATGATGCTGAACCCCTTGCCATCCTGGCTGCGCCTGAGGATGGCTTCCGCGACCTTGTTCACATCGTATGGGATCTCCGGGATCAGGATCACGTCCGCGCCACCGGCCAGCCCTGCGCCGAGCGCCAGCCAGCCTGCGTTGTGCCCCATCACTTCGAGCAGGATGATGCGGTGATGGCTGTGCGCGGTGCTGTGCAGCCGGTCGACAGCCTCGGTCGCGATGCTGAGCGCCGTATCAAACCCGAACGTGACATCCGTCATCGCCACGTCGTTGTCGATGGTCTTTGGCAGCGTGATGATGTTCAGTCCATGCTGCATCAGGCGATAGGCGTTTTTCATTGTGCCGCCGCCGCCCAGGCAGACTAGCGCATCGAGGTTGTGCTTGTGGTAGTTGGCGACGATCACCTCGGTCATATCCAGCAAGTCGTCGCCCATCGGCATCTTGTGCGGCTTGTCGCGGCTGGTGCCCAGGATCGTCCCGCCGATGGTCAGGATGCCAGACAGCGCCGAGCCGTTCAGCCGGACAGAGCGGTTTTCCATCAGCCCGCGAAACCCGTCGCGGAAGCCGATCACGTTCATGCCGAACGATCGCTCTGCTGATTTGCCAACAGCGCGAATCGCCGCGTTCAGGCCAGGGCTGTCGCCCCCGGCGGTCAGGATGCCAATGTTTTTCGCCATACAATACTCCTCTATCTAAGCGCCGTCCGGCGCGGTGTCCGCCTCTGCCCACGTGGCGAGCAGCGTTTGCGCGGCTTGCAGCGGTTCGGTCGCCCGGCGAGCGGCGTCTTGCCCGACGCGCGCCGCCGCCAGTCCGACGACCTCGCTCGCGCTGGCGCACTCCAGATCCCAGCGTGCGGCGGATTGCTCCAACGCCGCGCGGGCCTCACTCAACTGGTCGAGGACTTCTTGCGCGCGCGTCGTGCCTGCGTGCTCGATGAGCGGCGGCGGCAGGGTGATCGCCTGCTCGCACGAGATCGCCTCCCCCGCGATCAGCCGCGCCCACAGATCGAGCGCATCCCGCTGAGCGACCTGCAGCGCGGTGAGATACGCCTGCGCCTCGGCCCGGTCGAGCGTCGCCGGGCCTGCCGCTGTGCCGAAGTCCAGCGTGCACCCCGCGATCGCCAGCGCCATCCCCAGCGCCGCCGCCACGACCAGCCCGCTCCATCTGCCCCGGATGCTCACGAGAAACCTGTGCCTTGAGTAGTTGTTAGCGAACAGCGAACAGCGATTAGCCGTTAGCGATTAGCGAGATCCAATTCGTCTTGAACTTTTATACGCTCAAGGTTCAAGAGAAGGATAAGCGCCGTATGTCTGTACATGCTCTTCTGTTCTTGGCTAACTGCTAACTGCTAACCGCTAATTGCTCGATTTCTCTGCTGTAGCGATTCTACGCGCGGGCGCGGTACAATGCGAACCTATGCTCAGGAACACGCTCCATCAGATGACGACCCGGCGCTGGCTGGCGCTGATCGTGTTGCTCGCGGTCGGCGCGCGGGTGGCGTTTCTGGTCCTGTTCGGGCACACGCTCTCGCTCGAAACGTCCGGCTACGACGCCTACGCCGTGAACCTGCTCGACGGGCGCGGCTTCACCCGCTTCGACGACCGATCCGGTGACTCCGATCTGCCGCCGCTGTATCCGGCCTTTCTGGTGGGCGTATATACCATCCTGGGCCGCGATCCGATCGCCGTGGCCGTGGCGCAGACCGCGCTCGACGCCGTGACGGTCGTGCTGATCTGCGCCATCGGGCGGCGCGTGGCGGGTCCGCTGACTGGACTGCTGGCCGCGGCTTTCTACGGGCTGTACCCGTATCTGCTATTTCAAAACCTGACCGTCAACGATACGGCGGTTTTTATTTTTCTGCTGGCGCTTGGAATCTGGCTGGCGTATCGTGTGCGGGACTCCCGCCGCTGGCTCGATACTGTCGCGCTGGGGGCCGTGTTCGGGCTTGGCGCGCTGACCAAGACGCTGATCGTGCTGGTTCTGCCGCTGCTGGCGCTGTGGTGGTGGCGGCGGCTCGGTCTGCGCGAGGCGATCCGGCTCGGCGCGATCGCGGCGGCTGCGCTGGTGATCGTGCTGACGCCGTGGAGCGTGCGGAACACGCGCCTGCACGGGGCGTTCGTGCTGGTCAGCACCAACGGGGGAAGCAACCTGCACCAGGGCAACAACGCGTGCGTGGCGGACTATCTGGCGCGCGGCTGGGATGCGCAGTGGGTCAATTGCATCGAGCTGGCGCCGCCCGAGCTGAGCGAGGTCGAAGCGGACCGCTGGCACCGGCAGCAGGCGATTGACTGGCTGCGCGAGAATCCCGGCGAGTGGCCGCGCCTGTTTTGGACGAAACTGTGGGTGCTGTGGAGTCCCGCGATCATGCCGTACGACCTGCCGCCGGACCCATATCTGGTAGATGACGCCGTATTCCAGTTTCACACGCCAACCTTCGAGGCGGCGCGGATCGTCCACGTGTTGACGTTCACGCCGCTGCTGGCGCTCGGCGCGGGCGGGCTGGCGCTGGCGTGGCGGAACGGGTTGGAGATCGGCCCGCTGCTGGCGGTGATCGTCGCGATCACCGTCGCGTACCTGATCTTCCACCCGTCGACTCGCTATCGCGTCCCGGCGGACCCGTTTGTTTTCGTGCTCTCCGCCTATGCGCTGGCGAAAGTGTGGAACACGCGAATCGCGCCGCGCTGGTACCGGGCGGTGGACCGCGCATGAACCTGCTGCACGTCGTCCCTTACTACGCGCCCGCGTGGCGCTATGGCGGGGCGGTCCGCGCCGTGACCGAGCTTACCCGCGCGCAGGCCGCCGCCGGACACCGCGTCTTCGTGCTGACGACCGATGCGCTCGGTGCTGGCGAGCGGGTGCGCGCTGCACAGGAGACGATCGACGGCGTGCACGTGACGCGCGTCCGCAATCGCAGTGCGGCCCTGCGGGATCGGCTCAACCTCTCCACGCCGCGCGGGATCGCGTCTGTCGCTGCGCGCCTGATCCGCGACGGCGCGATTGACGCCGTTCACTGTCACGAACTGCGAACGGTCGAGGCGCTGCGCGTGGCTCCCCTGGCGAACCGGCTTGGCGTGCCTTTGGTCCTCTCGCCGCACGGCACGCTGCCCTACGACACTGGCCGGGGAAGCGTCAAACGCCTGTGGGACCGGCTGTTTGCCCGGCGCTTGCTGCCGCGCTTCGACCAGGTGATCGCGCTGACCGCCGCCGAAGCGGAAGACGTGCGGGCGTTGTGGTCCCGCTGGGGCGTTGATCTGCCGGACGCGCGGATCAGCATCGTGCCGAACGGCGTGCATCTGGACGATTTCGCCGCGCTGCCGCCGGGCGAGCCATTCCGCGCGCGCTGGGCGCTGGGCGACGGGCCGGTCGTGCTGTTCCTGGCGCGGCTGCACGAGCGTAAGGGCGCGCAGTTCCTCATCCCAGCGTTTGCGCAGGCGCGTGACGTAGCGCCCGATGCGCGGCTGGTGATCGCCGGGCCGGACGAGGGGATGCTCGCCGAACTCAAGGCGCTGGCGGCGGCGCATGGCGTCGGGGAGCGGGTGACGTTCACCGGGATGCTGTCAGGCGACGACCGCCTGGCGGCGCTGAGCGCGGCGGATCTGTTCGCGCTGCCCGCCGTGGGCGAGGGGTTTTCGATGGCGGTGCTTGAGGCGCTGGCGTGCGGATTGCCGGTCGTGCTGACGCCGGGCTGCCATTTCCCTGAGGCGGAGCAAGCCGGGGCGGGGGTTGTGGTGGAACGGGCGGTCGAGCCGCTGGCGGCTGCGCTGCGCGCGCTGCTGAGCGACGCTGTTCGCCGCGCCGAGATGAGCCGCGCCGCCCGGTCCCTGGTGGAGCGTTGCTACACGTGGCCGCAGGTCGTCGCCCAGTTGGACGACGCCTACCGCGCCGCGATCGCGGATCGGGGCGGTGCCGCGTGACGCAGCTTGAGACGCCGCTCGACCCGGCCGCGCCGCGCCTCTCCCCTGAGGCCACTCGCCGCGCCGCCCGCAACGCCGGGGCGCTGGCGGTCTCGACGGTGATCGCCAAGGGGCTGCAATTCCTCTGGCAGCTTGCGCTGGCGCGCTGGCTGGGCTCGGGCGATTACGGCGTCTACGGGACGATCGGCGCGCTGCTGGCGATCGGCCAGGCGATTCCCGAGTTCGGCATGGGGATGATCGTCGTGCGCGACGTGGCGACGCGCGCCGCCGATGCGGGCCGCTACCTTGCCGCGACGCTGGTCATGCAGCCGGTGCTTGCAGGGGCGGCGTATGGTGTGTTGCTGGTGGCCGCGTGGCTACTCGGCTACGATGCCACGCTGCGGAGCCTGCTGGCCTTTGCCGCGCTCAGCCTGCTGGTCGATGCGCTCGGCAACATGGCGTACAACCAGTTGATCGCATTCGAGCGCATGGCGATCACCGCGCTGATTTCCACGGCGCATGTCGCGGCGCTGGTGGCGTTCGGGGCGGCGGCGCTGGCGGCAGGCGGCGGGCTGGTCGCGCTGTATGCGGCGATTTTGAGCGCGGGCGTGCTGCGATCGGCGGCGCTGTGGCTCGCGCTGCGGCGGACCGGCGTGCGCCCGGAGTTTCCGCTCAACCGGGCTATTGCGCGCGGGCTGGTGAAGAACGGCGCGCCGATCGCGCTGGCGTCGTTCCTGGCGCTGGCCTACCAGCACGCGGACAAGCTGATCACCACCGCCATGCTCGGCGAGGACCGGACCGGCCAGCTTACGGCCGCTTTCGTGATCTCGTTCGGCGTGATCGAGCTACTCAGCACGACGGTTCTCGTCGCCGTCTTCCCGCTGATGTCCCGCACCTACAGCGGCGGGATGCGCGCGCTGTTTGAGTTTATGATGGAGAAGCTCGCCTTCTTCAATCTGCTGCTCAGCCTGCCGATCGCGCTGGTGATCGCGCTGCTATCCGTGCCGTTGGCCGGGCTGCTGTTCGGACCGGACTTCACGCGCACGGCGAGCGTGCTCCAGGTGTTGATCTGGTACACGGTCGTCACGATGATCGGCAACGTCTTCGCGCAGGCGCTGCTGATCGAAAACCGCCAGCGGCGCACGCTGGTCATCCGCGCGTC
>Ga0134093_1002501_pt1 | contig 14592 bp, 10 predicted proteins | sample 4_1taG_FD_94452 | JGI IMG/M metagenome (GOLD analysis project Ga0134093, IMG submission 94452) | Switchgrass degrading microbial communities from high solid loading bioreactors in New Hampshire, USA - 4_13_20_68_A1 metaG | ecosystem: Engineered > Bioreactor > Semi-continuous > Anaerobic >...
TATCGGAGGTAAAATAATACAATTTCAACACATATTATAGTATCCTATACTGTTATGTTATCAAATAGTAGAAAATTAAGCAATAAAAAAATTTTTTTAATAGTGTTGACAGTGGTTATATATGGTGCTACACTTATATTGTGGAGTTAGCATAGGCTAACTTTTAAAATGCAGTTTAGTTAGTATTGACTAACTAAGGAGGTAATTCGATGAAAACACTTAGAACTGTTAAATGCGGTGAAACAGCGAAAGTTGTGAAACTTCACGGTGAAGGTGCATTGAAACGCAGAATTATGGATATGGGAATTACCAAAGGGGTTGAGGTTTTTGTGCGAAAAGTGGCACCTCTAGGTGATCCTATTGAGATAAACGTTCGAGGATATGAGCTAAGTATTAGAAAATCCGATGCACAAATGATTGAAGTGCAGTAAACATCAAGTTTTATATATAGCTCATGCCAATATTGGAGTAAAATTTCAGGTACACTTTACTTAATTACAATGAGGTTTGTAAACAGAGCAGTCTTTTAGGCTGCATATTTTGAGGGATACGGTTAGTAATGACTAACTTTCCGTTTTAGGAGGGGGAAATAAATGAAAATTAAAATTGCACTGGCGGGTAACCCGAACAGCGGTAAAACGACTTTATTTAACGCTTTGACGGGAAGTTCGCAATATGTGGGAAACTGGCCCGGTGTTACGGTGGAAAAAAAGGCGGGAAGACTGAAAGACAATAAAGAAGTTGAGCTTGTGGATCTTCCTGGGATATATTCCCTTTCACCTTATACATTGGAAGAAATTGTTTCGAGAAATTATCTGATGGACGAAAAGCCTGACGCTATTATAAATATAGTTGACAGCACAAACATTGAAAGGAACCTTTATCTTACCACCCAGCTCACCGAATTGGGAATTCCTGTCGTTATTGCCCTTAATATGACCGATATCATACGAAAGAACGGTGATGTTATTGACAATAAAGCCTTGAGCCAAAGCATGGGATGTGAAGTTGTTGAAATATCGGCTTTAAAGGGGATAGGTTTAAAGGAAATAACTGAAAAAGCTATTGCATTGGCCAGGGAAAAAAGACAGTCCATTCCAAAACATGCTTTTTCAGAACCGGTGGAGAAGGCGATTAAAGAAATTGAAGCCTTAATTAAAGAAAAAGTCGATAATCCCCGCTGGTATGCTATAAAGTTGTTTGAACGGGATAAAAACGCTCTTGAGAAAGTCAACCTGTCGTCCGATGAGAGGGCACGTATTGAGGCTATCATAGTTTCATGCGAAAAAGAGCTCGATGATGACAGCGAAAGTATTATTACAAATGAGCGGTATAACTATATTGGTGATGTAACAAAAAAATGCGTCAACAAGAAGAATAAGACCAGGGTTACCACTTCCGACAAAATTGACAATATTGTAACTAACCGTTTCCTGGCACTTCCCATTTTTGCCTTGATAATGTTCTTGGTTTATTACGTGTCCATTTCGACGGTGGGAACATTGATGACAGACTGGGTCAACGATGTGTTGTTTGGAGAAATAATACCCGGTGCGGTAGAAAGTTTTCTCACATCGATGGGTACTTCCGAATGGTTGAATTCCCTTATTCTTGACGGGGTAATTGCCGGTGTTGGAGCGGTACTCGGATTTCTTCCGCAAATGCTTGTTTTGTTCTTCTTCCTGGGACTTCTTGAAGATAGCGGCTACATGGCACGTGTTGCCTTTATAATGGACCGAATATTCAGAAAGTTCGGACTTTCCGGAAAATCCATCATTCCGATGTTGATTGGAACCGGATGCAGCGTGCCCGGTATAATGGCATCCCGTACCATTGAAAATGAACACGATAGAAAAATGAGTATTATTACCACATCTTTCATTCCGTGTTCGGCCAAACTTCCGGTAATAGCGTTGATTGTCGGTGCAATGTTCTCCCAGACACCTTGGATGGCATCGGCAGCATACTTTATAGGTATAGCGGCAGTGCTTGTAACCGGAATTATACTTAAGAAGACCAAGGCTTTTTCCGGGGAGGTGTCTCCCTTTGTAATGGAGCTTCCTCCATATAAAGCACCAAGTCTCAAAGGATTGCTTATCCATATGTGGGATAGGGGAAAGTCCTTTGTAAAGAAGGCCGGAACAGTTATCTTCCTGGCCAGCGGATTTATATGGTTTGTAAGCAGTTTCAACTGGTCACTTGAAATGGTGGAGGCATCGGAGTCCATATTGGCTTCAATAGGAAGCAAGATAGCAGTAGTATTCAGCCCATTGGGTTGGGGAGACTGGAAAGCAGCGATGGCGACATTAACCGGATTGGTGGCTAAGGAAAACATCGTAAGTACATTGGGTATACTCTACGGATTTGGAGAGGTTGCAGAGGACGGTGCGGAAATATGGGTGCTGCTCAGTCAGTCCTTTACACAAGTATCTGCCATTTCATTCCTGGTTTTCAATCTCTTGTGTGCACCTTGCTTTGCCGCGGTTGGTGCAATTAGGCGTGAGATGGGTAATATGAAGTGGACATTGATTGCAGTCGGATATCAGACAGGATTTGCATACGTTGTTTCTCTCATAATATATCAATTCGGAACGTTGTTTGGCGGTGGAGGTTTTCATATTGGTACCGCTGTGGCAATGGTAATGTTGGCAGTAATGATATACTTGATTGCCAGACCTAACAGAAGGCCTTCGAAAAGCAAGGAAATATGGAAAGGTGCGGTAAAGACGCAAGGAGGTTGATTTTATGGGTAATTTTATAATTGGTATGATAGTGTTTGGTGCATTTGCCGCAGCCGGCTATTCGACCTATAAAAAGGTAAAAAGCAAAGATACCTGCAGTTGCTGTTCGGGTTGTCCGAGTGAGGCAAAATGCAGAAAATAAAACCCCTTAACAATCAATAAAAAGCTTCAGGGCATCGAGCCCTTCGCTTTTACTTCTTTCACTTCGTTCGAAAGAAGTAAAATAAAATCTCGGGGGCTATCTACTCCCCTTTGATTTCTAAGGCTTTCACTTTCTTTCGAAAGTCCCTAAATAAAATCTCAAAGGCTACGCCTTTGAGATTTTCTGTCTTTTGCCGCTTTCTAAAGGAAACGAAATAAAAAAAACAGAGGTGATTTGCCTCTGATTTTTTCGGTAATTATTGACCCCCTGAAAACAAAATGAGGTATAAGGAAATATTTAGGACCTATTTCCTCTTACATGATATTCAGAGAATAAACAGAACTTTTAATGGCAGCCAGGCTATCTTAGCTTGGAATACTCCATGCTTTAGACCCACGGCTTTGCGTCATTGCCTTTCGACAATTTTGCCCTGTTTCATAAGTCACTATTTATATCTCCTTATACCAAATATAAAGGGGAGTATAATGTACAATATTATTATAACATAGTAAAAAATTACTGTACATTTCATTTTTTCGGTGTATTTTTTCTTTTAAGTCGTTTGACCGGGGTTATCGATATAAAAATGATATGTATCTCTAAATTTCGTCATTTTTCGCAGATGAAATGAATTTGACTTTTCGGATAAAACGAGAAAAACACTACTATGCAACAGGGGAGAATCGTTCCATACTAGTGTTTTTGATAGAGATGTAGAATATTAAATAGAAGAAGACTTTGTTTTTACTTTAATTATATATTTCTACATTTTTTTCGAAATTCCTTCTAAACATCATAAATAAATTTTATTTTTCAAGAGACTTTTTTTATAATAAAATATAGAGTAAAGAAATACGGAAATTAGGATATTTCAAAATATTTTACCTTGGCAGTATCAAGACTCGATTTTTATATAATAAAAATGTTTAGATTTGCTTAAATTACCTAAAGCATATAAAAATGTATAAAGGAAGCAAGATATTAGAAAAATATGTAAGGAAGTGAAAAATGGAATGAGAGACAGGACGGTAAGAATAGTTGCATTAATTACAGTTATTATATTTTTTATTACTTCTGTCGGTATGATAATTTTATCGGCATTCTGGAGAGGATAGTGATCTTATGGGAAGAATAATAGGTGCTTATATTTTTCCGCATCCCCCGATAATTGTTCCCGAGGTGGGAAAAGGAGAGGAGAAGGATGCGGGTAAGACTATCGATGCAGCAATAAAAGTATCGGAGGAAATTAAAAATAAAAAACCGACCACTATTATTGTTACCACTCCTCATGCACCTGCCTTTGAGGATTATATGCGGATATCGGATGATAAAGTCCTTAAAGGCAGTTTCAAACGGTTCGGAAGGCCCGATGTAAAGTTGAGTTTTGACAATAACTTAAGCCTTGTGCAAAGTATTGTTTCCCATGCTGCAGAAGAAGGAATACAGGCCGGAGGAGTGGATGGGGCAACGGCTTCCAAATACGGTTTAAGCAGCGAGCTCGATTGGGGTGCCTTGGTTCCGTTATATTATATAACGAAGGAATATAAAGACTTTAAAGTGGTGCACATTTCAATTTCCTATTTGAGCTTGGAGGAGCTTTACAGGTTTGGAATGAGTATCGGTAAAGCGGTTGAGGCCTCCGACGAAAATGTAGTCTTTATTGCCAGTGGTGACCTTTCCCACAAGCTCTCCCATGACGGGCCCTATGGATACAGTGAGGAAGGTAAACGGTTTGACCAACTGATAGTTAATAGTATAAGGGAAAACAATGTCGATGCCCTTCTCAATATTGACGATGATTTTTGTGAAAGGGCGGGGCAATGCGGTCTGAGGTCCTTTATAATTATGTACGGTGCTTTGGACGGGTACCGGTTGAAGCCTGAGGTATACTCCTATGAGGCACCTTTTGGTGTGGGCTACTGTATTGCAAAGATTGACACCGACATAGAGGACAGTGATAGAAAAGTGCTTGATAAAAGGATGGAAGAGATTCGAAAAAATGAGGACGAATATGTTAGGCTTGCCCGCAAATCCCTTGAGACTTATGTGAGGGAAGGCAGGATAATTGAAGTACCTGATGATGTTCCGAAAGAGATGAGGGAAAACAGAGCCGGAGTTTTTGTGTCAATAAAGAAGGATGGACAGCTGAGAGGTTGTATTGGCACAATATCACCTACGAGAGAAAACATCGCTGAGGAAATTATCTATAATACCATAAGCAGCGGTACGGGGGATCCCAGATTTTTTCCTGTAGAGGAAAGGGAACTTCCAAGTTTGGTATATTCGGTGGATGTACTTATGAAACCCGAACCAATTAATTCAATAGAGGAACTCGATGTAATAAAATACGGGGTAATTGTAAGGTCGGGACGTAGTTCCGGTTTACTGTTACCAAATCTTGAAGGGATAAACACACCGGAGGAGCAAGTGGAAATAGCTCTTAGGAAAGCGGGAATAGGAAAAAATGAGAAATATTCCTTAGAAAGGTTTGAAGTGATTAGGCATGAACCTTACAAGAGATAATAGGGAAGAATTGAAACTTGCCATGTATTTCAATAAGCTTGAGGGTGCAAAGGTGCAATGTTATCTTTGTCCCCACAAGTGTGTGATTAATGAAGGAAAACTTGGGATTTGCAGAGCACGAAAAAACATTGGAGGAGATCTCTATTCCCTAAACTACGGAAAGATAACGGCTATAGCCCTTGATCCCATTGAGAAAAAGCCTTTGTATAACTTTAATCCCGGAGCCAATATATTGTCGGTAGGTACTTTTGGGTGCAACCTCAAATGTTCCTTTTGCCAGAACTGGACAATAGCTCATGAGCAACCGGAAGTCTATGATGTAACTCCTGAAGAACTTGTTTCAAAGGCAAAAGGGTTAAAAGCCAAGGGTAATATTGGAATTGCATATACCTACAATGAGCCTTCCATTTGGTATGAGTTTGTGTATGAAACCGCAAAACTTGCAAAGCAAGAGGGGTTTTCAAATGTCCTGGTTACCAACGGATTTATCGGAAAAGATGCCATGCGTGACCTAATACCCTTTATTGATGCAATGAACATAGATGTGAAGGCGTATACAGCGTCATTTTACAATAACGTGTGCAAGGGTACTCTTGATGATGTCAAAGCAACGGTTGAGTCGGTCTATAACCGCTGCCATGTTGAGATTACAACTCTTATAATTCCAACCCTTAACGACGCTTTGGAGGAAATCTCCGATTTGGCCAAGTGGATTGCTTCACTTTCGCCGAAAATACCTTTGCATTTGACCAGGTACTTTCCAAATTACAAAATGCAGAATATTCCTCCTACTCCCAAGGAAATTTTAGTCAAGTGTAGGGAGGAAGCACAAAAATATCTTCAATATGTTTATATTGGCAATGTGTGGTAAATAATAATATTAATATTTCATTAAATTATTCAAAAGTATATTAACGTATTGGAATATTAGTGTTAAAATAGTGAATTGAACTGATGTATATATTTATTTTAGAGATGCATATTTTTAGCATTGGGAGCTTGTGGTTTAAGTAATTAATTACATCATTTCCCAAGATAGAAAGAGAAAAGTATGCAAAAAAGAGATTTATGTAAAATAATACATAATTTGTATTGATATATGGAACAACTTTAAGAACGTGGGGTTATTTGATGGATTTATTTAACAAAATTAATTTTTGGGGAATAATTAATTTTCTATCCGATAATTTAAGTATTAAAGGTCCGTGGGATGTAATAAAAGCTATAGTCGATATAAGTATTGTATCCTATGCCATTTACAAAATGGCGAAACTTGTCAGGGAAACAAGGGCTTGGCAGTTGATAAAGGGTATTTTGTTTATATTGATTGCTTCCAAGCTGAGCGAAATTTTAGGACTTAGAACCATAGCCTTTATACTTAGAATGATAATTCAATATTTGGCCATTGCATTGGTTGTTCTGTTTCAGCCTGAACTCAGAAGAGGTCTTGAACAAATCGGAAGAAGCCGCTTTAAGAATTTCTTTAACTTTGAGGATGAGAACTATACCATCAAGGTAAAATCCAATATTGAAGAGATAATTAAAGCTGTTTTCGATATGTCGAAAACTTTTACCGGTGCATTGATTGTCATTGAAAGAGAAACTAAAATCGGGGATATAATAAACTCGGGAATTCAGATAGATTCCAATGTTACATCGGAACTTTTGATCAATATTTTTACGCCCAATACACCTCTTCATGACGGTGCGGTAGTTATTAGGGGAGATAAAATTAAAGCTGCGGCATGTTTTCTTCCTTTGACTGAAAATCCGAATTTGAGTAAAGAGCTTGGCACAAGACACAGGGCAGCTCTGGGAATCAGTGAGGTGTCCGATGCCATAGTTGTAGTTGTTTCTGAGGAATCCGGTAAAGTTTCCGTTGCATTAAACGGAGGACTGACTAGAAATCTTACTTCCGATACCCTTAGAAAGGCATTAAGCAAAAACCTTTTGGAAAAAGACGTACCCAATAAAAAGTTGGGTTTGTGGAAGGTGAAGACGAGATGAATGAATTGTTAAAGAGAGATACTACAATAAAAATCATGTCTGTATTGTTTGCGGTATTTCTCTGGTTTTTTGTATTGGATAGCACAAACCCTATTATTTCCAGTGATTTCAGTGTTCCGTTAAAAATAGAAAATGCGGATGTTTTAAGGAGCAAAGGTATTGTAATAAAAGATTCGAATTTTCCGAGAAATGTCACAATTGTCTTAAAGGGTAGGGAGGACAAGATAAAGAGGATCAATTCTTCCGAAATAGAAGCTGTTGTGGATATGTCCAAGGTCAGTGATGTCTCCACAGGATTTTTATATGTAGATGTTTACAGCATTCCCGAAGGAGTGTCCTTTGAAAGTGTTTCTCCAAGAGTGGTGAATTTTAAACTTGAAAAGATAGGTGAAAACCCTTATCCTGTTGAAGTGGTAACAGTGGGAGAAGCCAAGGAGAACTACAAGATTGTGGGTATAAGCATTTCACCTCAAACCATATCCATTGAAGCCACCGACTCTGTAATTAGTTCTATAGGCCAGGTTAAGGCTTTTGCAGATATAACTGGTTTAAAAAACGATACTTCGATGAGGCTCATGTGCAAGGTTTTTGACGTAGAAGGCAATGAGATGCCTGAATTTAACGATAAATACAGTGTTGAAGCCAGAATTGAGGTTGCAAAAGAAGTTCCGGTTATACCTGTTGTTAAGGGAAAGCCGGCAAAGGACTATGTGGACGGCATACACAGAGCAACACCGGCTAAAGTATTGATAGCAGGACCTTCCAGTTTGCTCGATACCATTGACGATTTGAAAACCGAAAGTATTGATATAGAAAATCTTAGTGCCAGCACTATCAAGACCGCCAACATAATTCTACCTAGCGGTGTAAACCTTATTAATTCTCAAAAATCCGTGTCTGTCAGTGTGGAAATAGTTCCTCTATCGGTTAAGAGCTATAAGATAAAGCCTGAAGACATTATATTGGAAAATGAAGACCCCGATGATTCGCTTACCTATAAAATTGTCGATGAGGAAATAGAAATAAAAATAAAAGGTACCATGGAAGAACTCGACAAGATTGTTGAGAGCAAGTTGAAACCGTCTGTTGATGTCAAAGGGTTAAAAGAAGGGACTTACAAGAGAACTTTAAAAGTTGTACTGCCAAGTACTCTGAAACTTTCGGAGGAAGTTGAAGTGGAGATAGTAATTGAAAAGAAAAATGGATGGTAGTGGAAATAGATGAAGCTGATTTTACACAATGTTAAGTTGACTTTGGACGATGATATAAACTCCTTGAAAAGGATTGTTTCAAAAAAACTTAAGATAGATTCCAAAGAGTTTAAGAATTTCAAGATTGTTAAAGAGTCTGTTGATGCAAGGAAAAAGCCCGACATAACCCTTGTCTATTCTGTCATGGTTGAAATACCGGAAAAGATAAAAATATCAAACAGTAAAGATATCCGAATTATCGAGGAATTAAGAGAAGAGAAAATAACTTATGGGGATAAAAAGCTCAATCAAAGGCCTGTGGTTGTAGGTACCGGTCCGGCAGGACTTTTTGCCGCACTGGTACTTTCACAAAACGGTTATAAACCTTTGGTTTTGGAACGTGGTGAATGTGTGGAAAAAAGGACCGAGATTGTGAACCGCTATTGGAATACCGGAGAGCTGAATCTTGAGACCAATGTGCAATTTGGCGAAGGCGGTGCGGGAACTTTTTCCGACGGAAAACTTACAACAAGGATAAATGACAGAAGGTGTACGAAAGTCTTGGAGGAGTTTTACAATTTTGGTGCACCGGAAGAAATACTTTACAAGGCAAAGCCCCATATAGGTACCGATATACTTAAAAAAGTAATTGTGAATATGAGAAAGAGGATTATAGAATTGGGCGGTGAGGTTAGATTTAATTCTAAAGTCACCTCTATTCGTGTAGAAGACGGCAAAGTTACCGGTGTAACGGTTAACGGCAGTGAAATTATTGAGGCTGAGGTTGTGGTTCTTGCAATCGGACATAGTGCAAGGGATACGTTCAGCAGCCTTTTCGAAAGCGGAATTGAGATTGTGCAAAAGCCTTTTTCAATAGGTGTCAGAATAGAGCATCCCCAGGAACTAATCAACAAGGCCCAATATGGTGAGGCGGCTTCACATCCCAGGCTTGGTGCGGCTGATTATCAGCTTTTTTACAAGACCGGTGACAGAACTGTATATTCCTTTTGCATGTGCCCGGGAGGAATTGTTGTGGCATCTGCATCGGAGTCTGATATGATAGTGACAAACGGTATGAGCGAGTATGCCAGAGACCGGGAGAATGCCAACAGTGCCCTTGTAGTTTCGGTTGAACCAGGGGATTTCGGAAGCAATCACCCTTTGGCGGGCATTGAGTTTCAGAGAATGTGGGAAAGCTTGGCTTTTAAAATCGCAGGAAGCTGCAATGCGGCACCCGTTCAAAGACTTGGTGATTTTATCAATGGAAGGGTTTCGGAAAAGTTTGGGGAAGTGAAACCGAGTTACACCGGACGGACAAGTTTGGCAGATTTGAATTTGTGCCTTCCGAAATTTGTGACCGAGCCTATGAAGGAATCCATTAAATATTTTGATGACAAACTAAAGGGTTTCGGAATGGAGGATGCCCTTCTTACCGGTGTTGAGACAAGGACCTCCTCACCTGTCAGAATTCAAAGAACCGAAACCTTTGAAGCCACAAGAGTAAAGGGATTATACCCTACCGGTGAAGGTGCCGGTTACGCCGGTGGAATTGTTAGTGCAGCTGTTGATGGAATAAAAGTAGCCGAACAAATAATTAAAACATACAATGTATTGTAGAATATTACAAATTTTGATCAAAGTTCAAAATTAACATTGGGGCACTTGTTTTGTAAACTGTATTTAGTTTATAATGAATTATGGCATACGTGAATATATTTATATATATGGTTTTATATATGATATATGGCTTAGATATTATAATTAAAGGAACAAAGGACTTTTTAAAGAATAAAATATTTATTTTTTGCATTTCAAATATTTACTAAGCTTTTTTAACACTGTAACAATATATGTAGTATTAGGGTATTATATTAAGAGGGGATGAATGTTTTGGGTCGTTTATTTGGTACAGATGGAGTTAGAGGAATTGCTAACAGGGAATTAACCGGTGAATTGGCATATAAATTAGGGCAGGCGGGAGCATATGTTTTGACTTCCGAGACAAAACATACTCCTAAAATATTGGTTGGTATGGATACTAGAATATCGGGAGATATGTTGGAGGCTGCACTTACAGCAGGTTTGTGTTCGGTAGGTGCGGAAGTCGTATCTCTTGGAGTGGTTCCAACACCTGCGGTAGCATATCTTACAAGATTATACAATGCCGATGCCGGTGTAGTTATCTCTGCATCCCATAATCCGGCCGAATTTAACGGAATTAAATTTTTCAACAACAAGGGTTACAAACTGTCCGATGCTTTGGAGGAAAGAATAGAGGCAATCATACTGGACGGTGCGGAGGAAATATCCTTGCCGGTAGGTGGAGATGTGGGAAGGAAAAGCAAAAGCGAATCCCATCTGGATGACTATGTTAAGTTTGTAAAAAATTCTATAGAAGGTGACCTTAAGGGGTTAAAAGTAGCTATCGACTGTGCCAACGGTGCAGCATATCAAGTAGCTCCCAAGGCACTTCGCGAGCTTGGTGCGGAAGTATTCATAATAAATGATGCACCCAATGGAGTAAACATTAACTGCAATTGCGGTTCCACCCATATTGAACAGCTTCAAAAATTCGTTAAAGAAACAGGAGCCGATGTGGGGCTTGCTTTTGACGGCGATGCCGATAGAGTCCTTGCAGTCGACGAAAACGGAAAGTTAGTTGACGGTGACCAGATTATGTCCGTTATAGGGCTTGAACTGAAGAAAAAAGGCAAACTGGCAAAAGATACAATAGTAGTTACTGTTATGAGCAATCTCGGTTTTGATATTATGGCCAAAAGAGAAGGCCTTAATATAGAAAAGACTAAAGTAGGAGACAGATATGTGCTTGAGAACATGCTCCAAAACGGATATGTTCTCGGTGGCGAACAGTCGGGGCACATTATATTCTTAGAGTATAATACCACCGGGGATGGACTTTTGACGGGAGTACAACTTCTTAATGTAGTAAAGTCCACAGGCAAGAAACTGTCGGAGCTTGCCTCGGTTATGCAGGTTCTTCCGCAGATATTGAAAAATGCGAGGATAAAAAATGAAAACAAGCACAAGTATCTTGAAGACCCTGTGGTATGTAAAATGTGCAAAGAGTTGGAAGATGAGTTTGCAGGTGAAGGAAGAGTACTTATTAGGCCTTCCGGCACTGAACCCCTTGTAAGGGTAATGATTGAAGGTAAAGACCAGGAATACATTACTGCTAGAGCGGTTGAACTGGCAAAGGTTATTGAGGAAAGGCTCAGTTAGTTTGTAGGTAAATTTTACAAAGTGTGAAGATTAAAGTTACCGGCACAAATTGATCGATATTATTTATAGTAATATATTATCGGGCAATTTGTGACCGGGTGGCTTTTAAATATTTGGTTTTTTGGAAGAAAGAACACAGGATTAACAACAACTTGTCATTTAAGCAAAAAGGAGGTGTGGAGTTATTTGCTTAATATGACATAATAATGAGCGCCAGAACGTATTACCATACGTTGACGAGGAGAAGGAGGTCATCGGAAATCTAAATCCGATGAGTTATCGAAGAATTCGGCGGAAACCTTCCGGTAGGTCACTACCGATAAGATTCATACAAAAACTGCAGGCAACTGCGGAACAAAATTGAATCTGTGTGACTAATCCTGTTCTTATAATACAATTCAATATGATATGTTAATGCTTAGGTTACATATTGCTTATTGCAGTGATACTAAGTATTATGTATATTTTGTCTTCTTGCAAAATTTTATTTTGCCGGAGGGCATATCCTGTTTTTAAACTGCCATGATAAAGACATTTATAAATTTTATGACGAGTATATGTGGGCTATTAAAATACCGTATATTCGAGTTAAGGTATTTTAACTCTTTATTGGTATGCTGATTTACCGATAAGAGTGGGTTTTGCTTTTTTGATGTATTTTATTAAAAAATGATGATTTGGAGTGGTCAAAATGTGTGGAATAGTTGGATATATAGGCAGTAAAGTAGCTGCCCCCATTTTATTGAACGGATTAAAGAAACTTGAATACAGAGGTTATGACTCGGCAGGTGTCGCAATTTTTGAGGATAATGACATTAAGGTTGTTAAATCTAAGGGAAGACTCTCGATTTTAGAAGAAAAAGTAAATATGGATATGCCGCAAGGCACAATAGGTATTGGCCATACTCGATGGGCTACCCATGGGGAACCCAATGATTTGAATTCCCATCCCCATGTGAGCAATTCCGGTAAAATTGCCGTTGTGCACAATGGTATAGTGGAAAACTACATGGAGTTGAAAGAATTCCTTCAATCTAAGGGTTATCGATTTGTTTCGGATACCGATACCGAAGTATTTGCCCATTTGATTGACTATCACTTTAAGGGAAATATTGTGGAAGCAGTTATCAAATCCATTAACGAGGTTGAGGGTTCCTATGCCATAGGAGTTATATGCAGGGAGTGTGACGACAAGTTTGTGGCGGCAAGAAAGGACAGTCCTTTAGTTGTAGGCCTTGGAAACAATGAAAACTTTATAGCGTCGGATATTCCTGCAATTTTGGAGTACACCAGGGATGTTTACATCCTTGAGGATAAAGAAGTTGCGGTGTTGAGCTGCGACGGTGTAAAAGTATACGACAACCATGGTGTGGAAATAAAGAAGGAGATATTTAAGGTAAACTGGGACGTAAGTTCTGCAGAAAAATCCGGATTTGAACATTTTATGATCAAGGAAATATTCGAAGAGCCCAAAGTTATTAAGGATACTATAAACCCCAGGATAAAAGACGGAAAAATATCTTTGGACAATATCAATATAACTTCCGAGGATTTGGAGAGAATTGAGAAAATTTATATTGTTGCCTGCGGTACTGCTTATCATGCAGGAGTAGTGGGAAAGTACCTGATTGAAAAGCTTGCAAGAATTCCCGTCGAAGTTGATGTCGCATCGGAGTTTCGCTACAGAGACCCCATTATAAACGATAAAAACCTGGTTATAATTATCAGCCAATCGGGTGAGACGATAGACACGCTCTTTGCATTGAGGGAGGCAAAGAAAAAGGGTGCAAGGGTATTGTCCATTGTAAATGTTGTGGGAAGTTCCATTGCAAGGGAATCCAATGATGTGCTTTATACTTGGGCAGGACCTGAAATAGCTGTTGCATCAACAAAGGCATACAACGCCCAACTTTCTGCCATATACTTAATTGCCCTTGACTTTGCAATGAAAAAAGGTCGAATAGATGAAGAGTTTTATACAAAGATGATAGAAGAGCTTCGAAACATTCCCAAAGTTATAGAAGGCATTTTGGAGAATAAAGAAACAATTCAAAAGTTTGCAGCCGAGCACTACAATGCCAAAAGCATATTCTTTATAGGAAGAAGCTTTGACTATGCACTCTCTATGGAAGGTTCACTGAAACTCAAGGAAATTTCATATATACATTCGGAAGCCTATGCCGGTGGAGAATTGAAGCACGGCACCATAGCCCTGATAGAAGAGGGAACATTGGTTATTTGCCCGATGACCCAGGACAATTTGATGGATAAAATGGTAAGCAACATCAGGGAAGTCAAGGCAAGAGGTGCAACGGTTCTTGCCATTGCCAAGGAAAGCAACCAACAGGTTGCAAAGGCAGCCGATGTTGTATTTACAATTCCCGATGTGGATTCACTGGTGGCACCTATAGCAGCAGTAACACCGCTTCAGCTGTTTGCATACTATATGGCAGTTCAGAAAGGCTGCGACGTTGATAAGCCGAGAAATTTGGCAAAAAGTGTAACTGTTGAATAAAATTATAAAAATATACATTTTTATTGTATAATTCAAATAAAGTTGACTCCATTAAAATAAAGTTTGCTCCGTAAAAATAAAGTTCGTTCCAAAATCCCGTAGCAGATGCATGAGAAATCTTCATTTGCTGCGGGGTTTGTTTTCTGTAAGAAAGGGTTAAGGGGTAAGTAATAAGGCTAAAGGTATTGATTTTAAAGGAATTGAAAACGATATGTTGATTGAAATAACACTGAA
>Ga0134093_1002513_pt1 | contig 14562 bp, 15 predicted proteins | sample 4_1taG_FD_94452 | JGI IMG/M metagenome (GOLD analysis project Ga0134093, IMG submission 94452) | Switchgrass degrading microbial communities from high solid loading bioreactors in New Hampshire, USA - 4_13_20_68_A1 metaG | ecosystem: Engineered > Bioreactor > Semi-continuous > Anaerobic >...
GCCGGGGCCGGGGTCGGCTCGCGCGGGTCGGTCCATCCCCACGGGTGTGGGGAAAACGGCTCAATCGCGGGTGCTCTTCATCGAGAATGAGGTCCATCCCCACGGGTGTGGGGAAAACAATTACCTCAACCTGACCACCCACCAGCTCATCGGTCCATCCCCACGGGTGTGGGGAAAACTTCAAAAGTGTTCAATAGCGGCCGAATCCCGTCGGTCCATCCCCACGGGTGTGGGGAAAACAAGCAGCGCCTGGATCTCGCCCTCGTCCTTGCCGGTCCATCCCCACGGGTGTGGGGAAAACCCTTCTCTCATAAAAAAAGAAGAGCGTTTTTATTGTACCCCCTCTCCAGGCTTCTTCCGGCGGATGCGCCGCTTCTGGGCCGCGGTCAGCGCATCCTTCTTCACCAACACAAACTGCAGCCCCTCCATATCCACCACCTGGCGGTCATTGTCCCCCTCCAGGCGCATGCTGAAGTGCTGCTCGTTATTGGTCGACCAGGCCTGAAAGACGCTGCCCGCCCGACGCGCCTCGACACACTTTTCCCAGAGCTTATCACGCACCCGGGCGTTGACGTGCCCGATGTAGACGCCAGTCCGCACCTGTATCAGCCAGCGAGACAGCTCACCGCGCACCGAAGGGGGCACCTTTTCCAGGATCATGATCACCATGGCTCATCCCCTCCATCCATTTCTTCTTCCGGCATCCACCAGGGTTCAGGGCGGGCGGGGTCGCTGTCCCCGTCCCAGTCTTCCTCACTCTCAACACCCAGCAGTTCATCGATATCCGGCAAAATCTGCTCCAGCAGCTTCTCTTTTCGAAAGAACTCCCGGCAGGCCATGCGTGCTCGCTTTTCCACCTCGAGCGTGCTCTCGGCGACAACAGAAAAGGCGATGGGGATGGTCAGCCGGGTCTTATACAGATCGGCGATATCATAGACAAAGGACAGCTGCAGCCCGGTGTGCAGAAAACCCAGCGCCGGTGAATAGCCGCCTGAGACGATGGCAGCATGGCAGATGCCGTGCAGCACCGCGTTTGCTGCGGACAGCGCCCGGTTGACCGGGTCCGCCCGTTCCCATTTTGTGCGGTCATAGCGGCGACCTTGCCAGGGAACGCCAAAGCGGCGGCTGGCGGAGGCATACGCATTGCGCATCCGCGCTCCTTCCATGCCGCGGATTTGCTCCAGCGAGAGATCCGGCGACAGAGGGTGGCCGAAGCGTTTCTCATACATGCGCTGCACCACCTGCAAGCGTTTGAGCGGGTCAGAAACCAGCTCAGCCTGGCGGAGGAGATGGTAGGCACGGCGGGTTTCGCCCAGTCCCTGAGCGTAGAACTTCTGGAAGTTTTCACCGACCCAGAGGATGGAGCAGCCGTGTTCTGCAAGCAAGCCGACGGCAGCATGGGTCAGGGTGGTGCCGGGGCCGGCCAGCAGCAGGCTGAGGTTGGCCGCAGGGATGGCCGTCTGCCCGTCCTGCTGCAGCACCAGCAGCGCTGAATCTTTACGCTCCAGCACGGCGTGTTCCGCATAGAAGTAAGTCAGGCTGTCTCGCAGCCTGGGAAGGAGATGGTAATCTCGCATAAAGCCCCCAATTCATCAGGCCCCGGGATGGGGAAACCCCATCCCGGGGCGGAACACTTTGGACCCAGTCTCAATTGTTAAGGTTCCAACAAGGCGGAGAGAGGGTCAGGGTCAGGCCCGCGCCAGCGAGAGCAGCCCGCAGCCAAGGCCTTTGGCCGGGCCGATGCCACCCGCCAGGGCCTCGGCCAGCCGCGCGGGGTCGGTCACCACGAGCAGGCCGTCGAACTGGACCGCCAGCACCTGAATAGTATCCGCAGTGCCTTTTTGATCGGTCTTTTTCCCCTGCAGCCAGCTGGCTGAGGTACGGCTCGCATCAAGCACCCTGAATCCGTGCCGGCTGGCCTGGCGGGCCAGCCACTCCATCTGCTGCTCTCCTTTCAGCAGGGCATAGCGGCGCTTTCGAACCTCCCCGTTATGCTTTTCAGCCTCCCACGCGCTGATACGAGCCGTCGGGTTCGCCACCAGGCGAAAGCGCAGCTGCCGGCCAGCCTGCAGGCACGGCTCAAACTCCTTGCACTCGGGCGGGCGATCCAGTACCAGGAAGTCACCGAAGGCAGCATCCCAGTCCGGCGGCTGGATACTCTGCACCAGGATGCGGGTATTCTCTCCCGCTTCCACCCGGTAGAGCAGGCGAGGATCATCCGGACAGGCCATTTTAAGCCGCTGGTGGATGCGGTAGGGGTTGGTCAGCCAGCTGTAAGCCAGCCGGGAGCGGTTGAGAGTCAGGCGGGAGAGGTACATCAGCTCACCTCCGGGGGATTCAGGAGCACCAAGCGGGTGTAGCGCGGGCGGAACGTGCGGTGCCGGTTGGAGAGGATCTCGTCTGACCGCAGCCCGCCGTGCTCCGGCTCGCACTCCACTTCAGCCCAGGCTCTGGAATGCAGCCCATCAGCCAGCGCCGCCTCGAGGGTTGGATAGCTGCCGGTGCCCTCAAAAACAGGCCTCCCCGGCGGGCAGGAACGCCGGCCCAGATAGATGGGCCAGACCGGGTCCTGCACTGCCGCCGCCAGCTTGGCGATCAGGGATGAATCCCCCTGCACAACTGCCAGAAAAGAAGCATCGCACAGATAAGCACGGTTTGTGACCACAGTCTCCGGTTGTTTGGTTTTCTGGTTCTTTTTCACCTTCCCATCGGCCGCCAGAACGCCTCCGACCACAGTATGGTAATCGCTCAACTCTACACCCTCGCGGTCCACCCGCACTCCGAAACGAAGATTCTGCGAAAGTTCACGCAGGCGGTCGTCCTCGTTCCAGCCCAGAGTGCAGGCCAGCAGCCCGATTACGCCGGACTTGGTCGGTCGGGGGGCCGTGTCGCGTATGTTCCACCGCGCCCGCTCACCCCAGGACTGCAGCGGGGCTTCCAGGCGCAGAAAGAGGGTGTTGTCCATATCAACCCTCCACTGGCAGGCGTTCGGCCAGCCACTCCTTGAGATCGACGAGGGAAGAGACAGGCTCGGCGCCTGACAGCGTGACCTCATCCATGGCCAGATAGGCCCGCTCGGGGTTCAGGTTGTAACGGCCAGAGACCTTCTCGATGTAGCCGGCCAGCGCCTGAATGGACGCGGTCATCAGGTCGATGTCATAACTCTCACGCACCGGCTTGAGGAAAGCATTGGCGTGGTTTACCGGCAGGTTGCGCTGTGAGACCTCCACCAGGATGAAATCCGGCAGATTGAAGGCCGCAAAGCTGTTCTGCTTGCCGGAAGGATGGGCGGTGGCCGCTGCTTCCAGCAGGGCAATCACAGCGGCGCATGCGGTCGCTGTGTCGCCGCCCAGGTTATTCACCAGGCTCTCCCAGTGGACGTTGAGATATTTGTAGTAGGTCGAGCTGTTATAGGCCACATCGCCAATCATGCCGGCGCCGGTTTCTCTGGAGATGTCGTCCACGGCGGTGTAATAGTCGAACTCCTGCTCCAGCGTGTTGGTGGAGATGGCGTGGGCGACCTGAACCGCGGCATTCACATCCTCGAAGGCGGCCGAGGTGGTCATGCGGCCAAACATGGCAATATCCACTGATCGCGGCAGCTCGGTTTTCAGCTCCTTAGCAATCTCGTCGATCTTGGCCTTCTTCCATTTCGAGGCGCCGAGTTTACGGTAGATCTCCAGCAGGCTGGCAGCCAGCACAGGGAGTTCGTTGGGAGCGATAAAGATGAGCTGCTTGGTTTCGACCTCTTTGGTGGCGGTCTCTTCAACCTCATCATCGGCGCCTTCGTCCTCATCGCCTTTCTTGGCTGATTCGCGGCCAATTTCCGGCACACGCTCAACGATGGCGCGGATGGCTTCCTCGTCCGCTTCCAGCCGGCGCAGCTCCTCGGCGATCAGTTCCGGCAGACGGCGGGTACGCGTGCCCAACAGGCCGGACTCCTTGAAGGCCTTCTGGAAAGCCTCGGAGCGGCGAATTGAACGCTTGATGCACTGGCTGGAAATACGGCCCCGGCGCTTCCCGCCGAAAACAGCCGTCTTCGGCGCGCCCGTGTCGTCGCGATTGAGGTTGGCCGGGGCATAGTTCTGCAGCATGTGGATCTGAATAAGCATGATGGTCCTCCTCAGGCATTTTGTGGCTGGTAATCTTTCTGGTTGACTGACAGTTTCAGGCCGGGGGCATAATACGCCCGTGCCCAGCTCTGCTGGACGAACCGGTCCGGGTGATCCCAGTAGAGCAGGTCCTTGAGCAGCACGGCCCAGTCCAATCTCACCCGGCAGGATTTCAGGAAATGGACCGTCTGGCGCAGGTGGAAGGGCAGCTCCTGGTCCAGGTCGGCATCCAGCAGAATCTGAATACGCCGGTCAATACCTTTTTTCATCCGGGGGTGTTTTTGGGCTGCCCGCTGCAGGGACTGTCCAATGTTCCCGCCGCTGCCGCCATCAGCCAGCGGAAAGAGAGTGGCGACCAGAAAGAAAGCTTCCTCCTGGCGGTCACTCAGGCCAGGCGGCACCAGGCGGTAGAAAATGCTCTCCACGCCGCGCGCATCGGCTCTCCGGGCGCCGGCATTTCGGCGTAAACGCGCCCGGTCACCCGCATCCAGCTTCTCCAGGCGGGCGACAAATTGATTGATCTTCGATTCAAGAGACGGTTCGGTCATCGGCTGTAGCCTCCTTCTTCAACAGGTTGTACAGATTACGGCTGGCTTCATCCAGGCAGGAATAACGCATACGCAGGGTACGGGCACCATCCCCCAGTTCATCCAGTAGCACCTCCAGGCGGTCGAGGGCTTTCTCTTTGCAGGTGTTCATCCATTCCTGTAAAGCCTCGCGGCGAAGCGCTTCTTGCTGATCAGCCGGTTGGGAAGCGGCATCCGCAAGGGTTGAGATGAACTTATGGAACGGAGCCGCCAGTTCACGCCAGATGCTGTCCTTCAACTCACTTTGCAGCCTGGCCATTCGCTGGCTCTTTTTCGATTCAGGGTTGAACTGCTTGCGAAAGGCATTGACCGTGATGTAGATACACTGTTCGGCAAAGGCCAGGGCATCGTCCACATCCAGCCCGGCAGTGGAGGAATGAAGCAGCGCCAGCGGAACGGAGTATCCGCTGTCTACCCATTCGAATATCTTGGCTTTCATGTCGGTGCGCATGCCAATGCTGCGGAAATCCATCCGGGCATCGTCGAAGGGAACGCCGTAATCCTGCAGTTCCTCCAACTGATCAACCACGCGAGGTCTCAGAGAGGGACGCGCGCCTTTTCGCTGCATACCTGGAGGTACTTTGAGGAAGAAATTGGCAAACTCGCGCCAGGCGGCTTTTCCCTGTGTTGGCCGCACTGGCAACGGCGCTTCTTTTTCTCGAACCAGATAGGCGGCGAATGGATCCTGCCAGAATGGGGAATCCTTGGGGCGAGACAGACCCATATCGAACACCATGGTGCGCACGCCCAGTCGAGCCGGGTGACCGCAGCGTGTGCATATCATTGGTCCCACATCGGGATGCAGGCGTACACGGCGTGCCGGGAAGGTCAGGCTCTCCACGTAGCCAACAGACGTCACTTCGGTACTCCTGCTCACTACATTTGGCCCTCGCCACCAGGGGCAGTCTTCATCCTTCTCACGCACGGCCGGTTGATAGGATGGCAAAATGATGGAGGCCAGCAGTGCGTAATACAGTGTTCTTCCCTGAGGCAGCAGGTAGATGGGCGGCACCCCGTTGATTGAGGGCTTGATTCCAGCTCCCCCCGAGGTGGCGAACGCCGGGACCATGACCAGACCGCGGGCGCAACATACCGGACAGAATACCTGTTCATCCTCCAGAGCATGGCGATAATGCACCACGCCGGAGCCTGAGGGGAACTCAGGAGCCAGGTAAGTGACCGGCTTGATACGATCACCCTTCACTGGCGATCGCGGCAGGTCAGCGCTTTGCAGGAAGGGTTGGTCAGTGGAGAAAAGATCAAAACGGGTTGCGAAATATCGCTCGAAGGTCTCGATTGGGCCTGGCGGAAAGCAATCCTGCTCCCACAGGTTAGCCAGGTCATCCAGATGCTGCGGATTCAGAGCGTCCTGAAGGACAGCTACCAGGAGACGCTGAATGCCGGCTACTTCAAGGGGCGAGTGAGAGACAATCGCGCGGTAGCGGTGCGCTTCAAGCAGTGCTGGACCGATCCCCACACGCTCGATGCTTCCATCCAGGCATTCCAGATCGATCCAGGGCTCATACCACAGGTTGAATGATGGTTCAGGACTGGGATTATCGGGCATCGCTCATCCTTTCTTGCGGTGGATGACAAGTCCAAGCCTGTCATCCAGTTCCAACAGTGTGTCTATACCGGGCAGGTCTTTCTTTCGATTTACCAGAAGCAACGGCCAGACGTTTCTCAACAGTCGTGATTGCTCAAAGATTACCTGCCGCCTGCCGATGTCTTCGCGCAGGGCAGGCACCAGCCGATCCCCGCTGACCTTGATCGTATGGCGAAGCAGTCTTAGCTGCAGATCAGTGTCTGCCGGCTGATCCAGGCGTAGGGGCTGATCGAGACCGATACAGTAGGTCTCTCCGTCGCGTACTTCCAGGGGGATTACCGTCATGCTTTCCGGCCCCAATCGGGTGCGGGCCACGATCCAGCCGGCGCGGTCTTCGTCTTCTTCGAAGGTGAGTGAAGCCATCGGACGCGTACAGGGATCCCGCGGATCAGGATAAGGCAGCAGGCGGTTTTCTGCTTCTCCGCGATCAGTGCTGCAGCTTCTATCGAACTTCTGCCAGGCCGATTGCCAGTCAGCAGGATCATCCGGATCTGGATGGGTGTACACATAATCGATCAGGAAGCGGGTGTCTTCAGGCAGCACAAACTGGCTGCGTCCCTGTAGGATAGCCGCAGTGCGCAGAAGCAGGTATTCAGGGTAGATATAGCCCAGCTTATCTGACTGCAGGCTGCCGGCTTGATCCATCGGGCAGTAAATGCTCAGGAGCGCCTGTGGATAACCACCCCGGTCCTCAGGAGTGCGGTGGTGGTGACGGTGCAGACGGCCAGCGCGCTGCAGAAGCAGGTCAATGGGGGCCAGGTCCGTGACCATCCAGTCGAAATCCAGATCCAGAGATTGTTCGAGCACCTGGGTACCGATCACTATCGCCCGTTCCGGGCGCTTGCCCGACGGTCCCAGAGCGTTCAACCAGGTTTCCAGCACTTCCCGCTGCTGCACGGAATAGCGAGAGTGGATCAACAGGCGCTGGACATCAGGAGGAGCCAGCCGGTCGACAGCCTGGAAGAGCTTCTGGGCGCGGTCTACCGTGTTGACAATCCAGCACACACAACCTTTTGGTTCCAGCCGGCTGAGGAGCCACTGCGCCTGCTGCTGCGGGTCAGGGTCCAAATCAGACAGGCACTCTAGCCGCATCAACCGTTCTGGTTGAGCGGCGGGGGGATGATCGACATACTGCCCGGCTGCACTGCCCACCCAGAGGCAGGGATAGCCCGTGAGCTGGTCCGGATCCTCCGGCTGAATTCCGTACGCCTGGATTAAGGCTTTTCTGCGTTGGGCCGGTAGGGTTGCGGAAAGCAGGATGACTGAGGTGCCTAACTCTGACAGCCAGCTCAATAGACGCTCAACGATTGAGCTGACGTAGGTATCATAGGCATGAACCTCGTCCAGAATGATGGTTTTCCCCGCCAGGCCAAAGAGACGCAGAGCATTGTGAGACACATTCAAAGCCCCCAGCTCAGCCTGGTCAATGGTGCCAACGCCAAAGGGCGCCAGTAGAGCCCGTTTTCTCGGAGCGAACCACTCCAACGAAGCCGGCTGGCTCGAATCAGCTGGCCCGTTACTGGTCTCCTGAGTCACAAGGCTGTCCTCCAGCAAGAAGGCCTGGGAATGGATGAGCCTGGTACCGGCAGAAAGATCCAGTCTCTCATGGATATGTTTCTGAACACGCAGATAGATGGCGTTGCTGGTTGCGGTCGTAGGCAGGGCAAAATAGAACTCATCTGTTCGGCGCTGCAGGCCGATACGATGGGCCAACGCCAAGGCAGCCTCAGTCTTTCCTTCGCCGGTTGGCGCTTCGATGATCGCCAGGCAGGGTTCTGCCAGTACCCTATTCGGGATGGAATCAATAGACAACTGCAGAGGGCGAGGAGGTTTGATGGAGGAGAACAGGCCGGAAAAATCCGCCGGCGCCGCGCTGTAGACCGTCTGAGCGAATCCAGCCATTGTTATGGCGGCCTGTCCGAGCTCAGGGAGGTCTTTCAGATATTCAGTCAGTTCAGTCTTTGGCGCGAGCGGGAAGAAGTCGGCATTGGATCCCAGCCAATCGCACAGAATGGTGAACCCTGCCAGGGCAAGAATGGCCGCGGAGATATTAGGTGGATCCGGCCACTGTGAGAACCCGGGCGGAAGCAGCTGCTCACTTAACCACCAAAGAGCAGTCCTGCGATCTACTGCCCATTGCGGGGGTTCATCGCGCTGCAGACGGCGGCTTTCACTGCGAGCCGTTCCCGGCGGAGAAAACCGACCATGATGCCCTCCGGCAACTTCCTGAAGGACCATTCCCATGCGGCGCGGCATCTCCTGAGGAAGCGAGCCTGTATCGAGCAGTGCAATCTGGCTGATGAGCGCATGATAAAGGCCTGCTCTGGTGGATAGAGCGAACCCTGCATCCGTAATTCGCTTCACCTGACCGGGAGACGAGAATTGAAAGTCAGCGGATATTTTTCCAATGTCATGGATCGCAACCGCCCAGGGCAGCCACTGGCAGACAATCTCCAGGGGCTGACCGAATACTCGCGCCATAACAGCTGCCATCCGCGGAGATCCGCCCGGGCCAAGCAGTGACGCAGCCACCTGGGCGGTGTCGAGCATATGATAGAGAACCGGGTGATAAAGTTCAGGATCAGGTTTTTGCCGATCCGTCTTTCCCCATAAAAGAGTAAGCCGTCTTACTGGATCCATAACAAGACCACCTTAGACTTAATCCCCTGTATGGATATACAACCCCGCCATCCGCCTTGCCTCGTCTGCGACCTTCTCTCTCAGCTCTATCGGCTCGAGCACCTCGCAGTCCGCTCCCCAGCCGCGGATCCAGGGCAGCATTTCGGTCGGCTCGGCCACCTCAGCCCGCCACTCCAGCCGTCCATCCGGCAGCCCGGTGGTCTGCTCCGCCCGGTGCCAGCGGGTCTCCCGCACCCGCGAGGCCACCCGGGCGGAAAAGCGCAGCACCACCTCCACCGGCTCCCCCTCGCTGAACCAGATGCCCCAGGCATCCGCCAGCAGCTCGGCCGGGCTGAATTCCGCCGGTACCTGATATTCCTCATCCAGCAGCGCCACCCGCTGGATGCGTTCCAGCTTGAAGGTGCGCATCCCTCCGGCCGTGTCACACCAGCCAAAGGCGTAGGTCGAGCGGCCCACCGCTGAGGGCTCCAGGTAGTAAGGGCAGAAGATATACTCGCTCACCGGCTCGCCGGCACCCTTGCAGTACCACAGGCGCACCTTTCTGCCCTGAGCCCAGGCACAGGTCAATCCTTCGAGCGCCTGCAGGTAGACCGGGTCGGCCCGCTGGCTGCCGGACTCCATGGCCTCGGCCGACTGGTGCATATGGCGGGAGATGTGCGGCGCCAAGCGCTCCAGCGCCAGCGCCAGCTTTCGCAGCGCGGCGGCAGCGTGGCTGTTCTGCCGGTCGGAGTTGCGGGCCAGCAGCCGGGTGGCCAGGTGCAGCGCGGTGGCCTCGTGCAGGTTGAAGCGCACGTTGACCAGGTCGGCGGAGCGGTCGATCTTCCAGCGATGGCCGTCGGCCTCGTCGAAGTAGATGTGCAAGGGGAGATCAGGCAGATAGCGGCATATGGTGGAGCGGTGCACACCCAGCCGCCGGGCAATTTCAGCGGGTTTCATCCCTTCGGGGTGCGCCAGCAGCAGCGCTTCGATCTGCAGCAAGCGGCTGGCTTTGGTCTGGGATGGGTTCATAGGCCCTCCGTGAATGGGTAGTGAGGGTTAGGCCAGGGAACCGGTAAGCTATGCGATTAGGATACCAGAGGGGGTGTGCAGGATTTGCAACAAATTAATATTAGCACTCAGAAACCGGAAAAGAAGTGAGCTTAATCATGATAAGTCTGGGAAAGAGGGCAGCATGTGCTGCTCGATAGTATGTCGAGAAGCAACATCCGGGGGACTTTTTCAAGTAAGCACCGGTTCAAGGACCCGGTTATCGTTCCGGTTCGCCAGAGCACCTGATCAGCCAGCCGTCAGGCTGGATTCGGTCTACTATTTATCGCCTCTGACAGGACGGATCGATCTTTATTACCGCTCAAACCATTTAGCGCGCACCAACAGAGAAGCCAAAGAATTCTTGCTTCCTACGCATCCGCGTCCCAGTCGCGGTAGATGTCATTGTACTCCAGATTCCCCCGGTATAGATCGTTATACTCCCCGTCGATCACCCCGGACGGCGACTTTTTCCTCCGGCGGTATTCCGCCCTGCGTTCTTCCGGCGTGAACTTCCCGCTCTTCATGATCTCATTGATATCGTAGTTCCGGATATCGTCCTTTTTATCCTTCGGCTCCTCTTTCCGCCACCAGAAATCGCCCATCATAAACCTCCCTGAACCCCGGCGAACAGCTTCACCTTCATTCTACACATCCGGGAACCCGCAAACAACCCCCTCCTCGCCCGGCCCAATGGGAGTACAATAGCGCTGGCAATCCATCCCCCTATCCGAGACTCCCATGACCTCCCGGCCCGCAAAAATCCGCATCGTGGTACTGGTGATCGCCGGCCTGCTGCTGTGGATGAGCCTGTACCTCTACCTGCCCACGCTTCCGCTGTACGTCCAGAGCATCGAAAGCAACCTGGCGGTGGTGGGCGCCATTCTGGCCATGAACGGCCTGTGGCAGATGCTGGGGCGCTTCCCCTTTGGCATCGCCTCCGACCTGACCGGCCGCCGGCGGCCCTTCGTAATCGGCGGGCTGCTGCTGGGGAGCATCGGAGCCTGGATGATGGGTGGGGCCAGCACATCCACAGAACTCTTCATCGGCCGCTCGCTCACCGGCATCTCCGCCTGCGCCTGGGTGCCACTGATGGTCGCCTTCAGCAGCCTGTTCAAGCCGGAGGAAGCCATCAAAGCCGCCTCACTGCTGACCCTGGCCTCCTCCGTCGGGCGGATCCTGGGCACCGCGGGCACGGGCTTTATCAACGAGTGGAGCGGGGGCTTCCAGCTGGCCTTTCAGCTGGCCTCCGCCACCGCCCTGATTGCGGCGCTGCTGATGGCCTTCTACCCGGAGAAGCGAAACGCTCAGCTCAAAATCATGAACCCGGACCAGATCGGTCACCTGGTGGTGCGCCCTGACGTGCTCATCCCCACGCTGATGAGCGCGGTGCTGCAGTACGGCGACTGGGCGGCCACCTTCAGCTTCATCCCGCTGCTGGCCGAGCAGTTCGGCGCTACCGACCAGTACCAGAGCGCCCGTCTGAGCTTCAACATGCTCATGATGATCGCGGGCAACTTCATGGCCACCCCGCTGGCCGTCCGGCTGGGCCAGCGCCGCGTGATCGTGATCTGCTTCCTGCTGATGGCCGTCGGGGTGGGCATGGCCGCTGTGGGCGCTTCACTGGGGATCCTGTTCGCCTCGCAGCTCTTTATCGGGCTGTCGATCGGCATCAGCTACCCGGTGCTGATGGGCATGAGCATCCAGCAGGTGGACGAATCGCAGCGCTCCACCGCCATGGGTGTGCACCAGTCGGTCTACGCCCTGGGCGTGTTCGGCGGGCCCTGGCTGAGCGGCATCCTGGCCGACGCGGTGGGCATCCCGGTGATGTTCGCCATCACTGCGGCCGCCATCCTGCTGGCCGGCGCAGGTCTGCTGCAGCTGCTGCCCGGCCGTCGACCACGCAAACGCCGCCGCGCCCTTCTGGGCTGACAATACCGCACGCTTTACCGCCACCAACCGGTGCTCTTCCGCTGGTGGTCGCGCTGCTTCCACAGCTCGTCCATGCGGGCGGTGTTCCCCGGCATCCCCGAGGAGAAAGGCTCTCCAACCCGATAGACTGGCCTGGCCCGGCCTGTTCGCTCGGTCTGGTATACTGAAACGAGGATCACTGCCCGAGCGATGAACGACCCATTCGTCTTTCACCAGGCCCTCAACGGGTCCACCTTCTCCCTCACCCGCGCAGATGTCGACCGCGCGCTGCCGGACGAGCATCTGATCGCGCTGGCCGAGGCCGAGTTTGCCCGCAGACTCTCGCTGGATGGCATCCACGGCCGGCGTCACTGGCGGCGGGTGCTGGAAAACGGGCTGATCCTGGCTCACTTCAACCGGGTCAACCCGCAGGCGCTGGCCCTGTTCGCCATCTTTCACGACTGCCAGCGGCACTCCGACGGTCGCGACCCGGACCACGGCCGCCGCGCAGCCGCCTATCTCCAGCAGCGGCGAGAGATCATTCCCCTGCCGCAGGCCGACTTCGAAGGCCTGGTGCGCGCAGTCGAACTGCACGCCGACCCCGTCTTCTCCGACCCCGATCCGCTGGTGATGAGCTGCTGGGACGCCGACCGCCTCAACCTGGGCCGCGCCGGCATCCTGCCCGACCCGGCCCGCCTGTGCACACCGCCCGCCCGCCAGCTGATCGACTGGGCCTGGTCGCGCGACCAGAACGGCAGCTGGTAGCATTTTCGCCTGACTATCCATCCGGTCCTTAACGGAAGACGGCCGCCCGGTCAGGCGGCTGTCTGATTCCAGTATTTTAAGTCCGGCGGGCTAGTTCTTTTCCGCCTGAATCCTGCGGATCTCCGCGATCACCTTTTCCACCAGCTCTTCCTCGCCGATGCCCGTCAGCAGCGGGATGGCGCTGAACACCGGGGCGGTGACGTTGGCAGTCACCATGGTGTTGGAGATGATGATGTCGTAATTGGCTGCGCGGCCTTCCAGCTCGTTGTTCCCGGCCCCGTCAATCACCGCGTTGATGCGGTGCCTGTCCAGGTATTCGCGCAATTTGAAGGCTGCGTGCATCGATGTGGCCACGCCGGAACCACAGACCACGAGTATTTTTACCTTATACATCCTCTCACCTCGAAGATTAGTGTGACAACTGCGCCTGATTGCCTGATTGAGCGGCGTACTTTTCAGCCATTTGCTGAATATGAGCCTCAATAATGCGTTTCACTTCACCGGGTTGGCTGGCCTGCAGGATCCCGCGCAGCGCCTGATCGTTTTCCACCAGTGAGACCACGCTGCGCAGCACGGTGACCACCGCTTTCGGGTTGTTGACCGCCAGCATCATCACGATCTCCACCGAGATGGTGTCGGCTTCGGTGCCCATGGCCTGAAACTCGACCGGTTCCGCCAGCGTGGCGATGGCCAGAGCTGGTTTGATCACGTGCCCGGTATCTGTATGGGGGATGGCAAACCCGGCCACCCGCGCCTGCAGCCCGGTGGGGAACACCTTTTCCCGGTCCAGCACCGCCTGAACGAACGTATCCCGGACGTAGCCGTGCTCGTACAGCAGCGCTCCCAGCTTGCGGATGATGTCTTCCCGGTCCGCAGCCCGGTACCTCAGCAGGATGTTGTTCTCCTCCAGAGCCAGCCCTTCCAGCCCAACTTCATCAGCCTGAAGCATGCTTTTGCTCCTCTCAGGCGGCTGCCGCCTTGATTGCACGTATGTTTTCCCTGATATCGCCGTGAAACACCCCCCGTCCTGAAACCAGAATATCCGCTCCCGCACGGATGACCTCCGCGGCGTTGGCGGCCGTGATGCCTCCGTCCACCTGCCACTGCACCCCCTCCAGCCCGGCCTGTGCCCGGCCTGCGCGCACCTTCTCCAGCACCTCGGGCAGGTAAGCGCAGTGGCCTGCCTCTGGCTCGGTGGTCAGCACCAGAACAAAGGACAGGAAGGGCCGCAGGTATCCCATCTCGGGGAGTGGAGTTTTGGGATTAAAGGCCAGCCCCGGCTGCATCCCGTGCTGAGCGATCAGGCCCAGCGTGCGCCGGGGATATTCGCAGGCCTCGTAGTGCACCGAAACCCGCTGCACCCCCATACGGGCAAGCTCCGGGATCAGCCACTCCGGGTTGACCATCATCAGATGGACATCGAACGGCAGCCGGGTGAGCGGGCGAAGCTCTTCAATCAGCCGGGTGCCCAGGTTCATCACCGGCACAAAACTGCCGTCCTCCAGGTCGAAGTGGAGCATGTCCGCGCCGGCCTCTTCCAGCCGGGATACCGTCTCCTTCAGGCAGGTCAGCGGTGCGGAGACCAGAGATGGGGACAACAGCACCATGATCACTCCAGATTCCGGCGGAAGTCCCGCACCTTATCCATGAACACCTTCACCCGGTGCCGGTCGATGTGGTTTTCGAAGCGGCCATCGTACTTGAAGGTGGTACCCACCACCGCACCATCGGCGATCGAGAGCTGTTCTTCCAGATTCTCCAGCCGCACCCCGGTATTGGCGAACACAACCGTGTCCGGCACGGCGTCCTTAACCTTCCGCAGCGTGGAGGCGGAGGTCTGCGTGCCGGCGGTCAGTCCCGAAACGCACAGCGCGTCCGGGTGGTTGTTGAACACCGTGGATCTGGCGATGGACAC
>Ga0134093_1002520_pt1 | contig 14531 bp, 12 predicted proteins | sample 4_1taG_FD_94452 | JGI IMG/M metagenome (GOLD analysis project Ga0134093, IMG submission 94452) | Switchgrass degrading microbial communities from high solid loading bioreactors in New Hampshire, USA - 4_13_20_68_A1 metaG | ecosystem: Engineered > Bioreactor > Semi-continuous > Anaerobic >...
ATAATCAGGGGAAACGCTTCTGAAGTCATGGCACTGGCCGGACTGTGGGGGCTGGACGGAGGCACCAGGACCTCCAATGCCCGGGGAGTTGATTCGACAGATAATGTAAGTGCCGCAAAGGAAGCTGCCGTGGCGCTTGCCAGGTGGACGGGCGGGGCAGTTGCCGTATCCGGCGAAACGGACCTGATAACCGATGGTTCAATTATAGCTTACTCTTACGGCGGATCCCGCTTTATGGAGAAAATTACCGGGGCAGGCTGTTCGCTGGGAGGCGTGATCGCAGTCTATGCAACTGCCGCATCCCCCTTTATTGCTGCGCTGACCGGAACCGCTGTATATAATCTTGCCGGCAGCCGGGCTGAAAAGAAGGCGGACGGCCCCGGGAGCTTCCAGGTTCATTTCCTCGATGAACTGTACAGGGCAACCGCTCAGGATATTGCCAACAACCCGTTTGAGATTGAGGAAGTTTAGTATCTGATTAAACGACTTTTCTGGAGGGATAACGATGAACATGAGAAATAAACTCGATATTTCGGCTTACCTGGTCATAGGGCCGGAGAATACCAAGGGCAGACCAGTTGAGTCAATCATCAGGGATGCGGTTGAGGCCGGATTTACATGCGTGCAGATCCGTTCCAAGGTCGCATCAGCCCGGGAACTTATAGAACTTGCCCGCAAGGCCGCTGGGACAATAGCAAGGGCAGGCAAATCAGAAGATGTGGCCCTGCTTGTGGACGACCGCCTGGATGTCGTTCTGGCCGCGAGGAAGCAGGGGATAAAAGTCGATGGCATCCATGTGGGGCAGTCAGACATTCCGGTGGATGTCTGCCGGGAATATCTGGGAGAGGATTCAATAGTCGGCTTGTCGGCAAGGACCCATGAGATGCTTGAGTATATAAAAACAGCCGATGTTTCCGAGGTGGACTATTTTGGTGTGGGACCTGTGCATGAGACAATGACAAAGCCTGACTGTGGCCTTGACGAGAACGGCAAAATCATAACCAGAAGCTTTGACGAAATCACGGAGCTTGCAAGGCTCAGCAAAATTCCCGTCGTTGTGGGCGGAGGAGTAAAGCTTGCCGATATACCACCCCTTGCAAGAACCGGAGCCGCCGGATTTTTCGTCGTATCCGCCGTCACCGAGGCAGATGATCCCAAAAAGGCAGCTTCGGAGCTTGTAAATGCATGGAGGCTGCATGCTGCAGGCGCAAAGTTTGACAGGTAAAAGGTGCGGATATGATTAAAGGCGTTATTTTTGATATAGACGGGGTCATACTGGATTCCATGTCCATCTGGGAAAAGGCGGGAGAGATGTTCCTGAAAAATCTGGGAAAAGAGCCTGAACCGGGCCTTTCAAAGGTTTTGGAAACCATGAGCATGACAGAAGGCGCTTTGTACCTTAAGGGAAAATACTGTCCGGATATGGACGTTGACGAAATCATAAACGGCGTCAACAGGGCAATTGAAGATTTCTATGCCCATCAGGTACAGCTTAAGGAAGGCGTGGAAAAGTTCCTGGAAGGTCTCCGCCGCAGCGGAGTCAGGATTGTGGCGGCGACGTCCTGTGACAGGCAGGTTTTTGAGAGGGCGCTGGCAAGACTCAATGTGCTGGATTATTTTGAAAAGATATTCACATGCACGGAAATTGGTGCCGGCAAATCAAAACCGGATATATTCATTGCCGCTGCGGAGTATATGGGAACCCATCCCGTGGATACATGGGTTTTCGAGGATGCCCTGTATGCAATAAGGACGGCAAAAAACGCCGGTTTCAGGACAGCCGGGGTATATGATGAATACAGCAGGGACCTCTGGGATGAGATAAAAAAAGTCAGTGATATCTATTTTGAAAGGCTGAATGATGTCCGCGAATTTCTTGAAAAAGCGGGATTGTTACTGGATTAACCGACAAAAACTATTATTTTGGCGGGGAGAAGAACAATGAGAACAGTTTTGACAATTGCCGGGAGTGATTCCAGCGGGGGCGCAGGAATCCAGGCAGACATAAAGACCATGACAGCAAACGGCGTTTATGCCATGAGTGCGATTACAGCCCTTACCGCACAGAATACAATGGGCGTGACGGGGATTATGGAAGTTTCCCCGGAATTTTTAGGCATGCAACTTGACAGTATTTTTACCGACATCTTTCCGGATGCGGTTAAAATCGGTATGGTATCATCTGTCAAATTGATTGAGACCATATCCGAAAAGCTTGAATTCTATAATGCCAGGAATATTGTAGTGGACCCTGTAATGGTTTCCACAAGCGGTTCAAAGCTTATCCGGGATGACGCGATAGAAACACTGAAAAACACTTTGTTCCGCCAGGCAGTCATATTGACTCCCAATATTCCGGAAGCTTCTGTTTTGTCAGGGATGCCCATTGAGAATGAAGAGGATATGATAAAAGCGGCTGAACTTATCAGCAAACGGTACGGATGTGCCGTGCTGTGCAAGGGCGGGCACAGCGTAAACGATGCCAATGATCTGTTGTATTACAAAAACCGGTACAGGTGGTTCAGGGGGGAGAGGATCAACAACCCCAATACCCATGGAACCGGATGCACTTTGTCCAGCGCCATAGCCTGCGGCCTCGCGAAAGGCATGGACCTGGAAACATCAGTCCGGATGGCCAAGGATTATGTGACAGGGGCATTGAAAGCCATGCTTGATCTGGGAAAAGGAAGCGGACCCCTGGACCACATGTGGAATATCAGGGAGCGGGAGAACCAGTAGGGTGCGCAAATAAGCAGGGAAGAACCAGGCTTAGGCATGCCTGGTTCTTTTTGTACCGGCAAGTCATTTGTTCATATCATATCCCGTCACTGTCCATATACCCGTATCGTCCTGTCTTATCAGCCTTTCCAGGTAGACGGTCTTAATGTCTGTTTTGTCACTGTTGACTTCTATTTTTGCACGGACGCCATCATTTGCAGCAATCACCAGGTCGTCATAATTCACAGGATAATCCCCGACTATGCCTTCGGGTGAAATCTTAAGGCTTACAAAGACCTGTGCCACATATACCGGGTCAAGTTTCCAGGGCGAACTTCCTGAATCTGCAGATGCCTGTTCGGCCTTTTCAATTTCCATGTCCACTTCTACAGTAAACTCGGGAGCAAATCCATCAATATTGCTGTTATCAACGATACCGGTATTTTTGTTTTCGTCAAAATCCACTTCCTTAAATCCCGCATTAGTATCAATTGCCATGAGCTCTTCCGGGATGGAATCCTCAAAAGTAATTTCTGTATATCTTGTGGTATACTGAATTGCTTTCTGCATGGCGCCCTGTTTTTGAAGCGGAAGTTTGGTTTCCTTGTCAACCCATAACTTGTAAGTTAATCCTCCCTCGGGTGTTACTTCCAGTATATAGCACGGTCTGCCTGCTATTTTTTCCTCACCGGCTATTTTTGCAGATTCTGCGTTTTTCAGCCCATCAATTTCATTTCCAAGTTCAAATATGAATTCATAGGTTTCGGAAAAAACGGGAAGCACATTCAACAGGTTCTCATTGGCTGAAGACAGCCATATCTTTTCTCCGTCGCTGATTGTCTTTAAGCCCTTATATGAACCTTCCAGCACGTTGATATAATAACTTCCCCTCTTGTCAACCCAGACGTCCAGAACGGACTGTATCTGCGTATCTCCTGCTTCGTTGCTGAATATGACTTCCAGGGTTCCGTGGTATGCCTTCATGCTGTTGTAGACCTGTTCCATGGCATAAACTATGTTTGGGCTTTTCGTAAGATTTGCAAGATTGAGCAGCAGAGTAATGACCAATATCGCGGCTATACCGCCCATTCCTGCTATCCAGGTACGCCTCCGGGTTTTTGCCGGCCGTTTCTTTCCGGCAAGGCTCCGGGCAAGCCTTTTCGAGAAATCCTTGTCAGGCATGGCAGGGGGTTTCAGGCTTTTGATTTGCCTCACAGCGCCATAAAGCCTGATCAGTTCTTCTGAATCAGCCTTTACTGAAGGCTTTTTTTCATTGTTCAGGCAGTCAATAAAATCAGACAGTTTTTTTACGTTATTCATGACAATCCTCCTCTTCCATGATAGCTACCAGATTTTTCAGTGCCCGGTATTGCAAAACACGGACATTCCCGGCTTTTATATTCATCAATTTTGCAGTTTCAGCCACTGAGTACCCGTTTATGATTCTCAGCTCTATGACTTTGCGCTGTTCTTCGCTGAGCCTGTCCGGCGAGCGTCTTATAAATATCTGCTGGTTTGCGGTATCTGCCACATCATCGGCAGAAGCTTCAATCCGGGAAACAGAATCCAGGTTAATGCTTGTTCCCCTGATTTTACTTTGCCGCCAGCGGTCCCTGATGATATTCAGCGCAACTGTTTTGAGAAAGGACAAATATCCTTTATTTCCGGTTTTGATGAACCTGTCGCAGGACAAAGACTTGACATATGTTTCCTGTGTTATGTCTTCCGCTTCTTCTCTGTTCTGAACCTTATAGTAGATGTAACGATATAAAGGTTCCCAGGTCTGCTCACATATGCTTTCAATGGATATCAAACCGTCTTCGTTCATACCGTACCACCACTTTCCAAGAGCTCGTTCATTTAATAAAAACGAATGGCCATACCCTAATGTTACATGAAAACAGATAAAATTTTGATTATTGGCAGAATCTACCGTGATGCAATCTTACTGCAGTCCTGAAACAAGGCATGGTGTGTAATTTTTTCGACTAAATGAAGGAAATATGTTGTTCCTGACAGGGAGAATAAATGTATAATGATGGTGAACAGGAGTGATGTTTATGAAAAATGTGGTTATAACCGGAAGTACCAGGGGTATTGGCTTTGAGATGGCCAGGGAATTCCTGAAAGCCGGATGCAATGTCACGCTTTCAGGTAGGGGTGAAGACCTGCCAGAGGCAGCCAAAAACGAACTGGTCCTTTTTGAGGGAAAATATATCTATATTCCCTGCAATGTCCAGGACAGGACAGGGTTGCAAAATCTCTGGGACGCATCCCTGAAGCGGTGGGGAAGAATAGATATATGGATCAACAATGCCGGGCAGAACGTACCTCACGTGTTTTCATGGGAAACGGGCGAAATCTACACTGAAAACGTGATAAAAACGAATCTCCTCGGAATGATATACGGTTCCCAGATCGCCGCCGCAGGGATGCTGAAACAGGGACATGGCGCCATATACAGTATGGAGGGTCTTGGTTCCAACAATATGATACAGGTAAAGACCATTCTTTACGGAACCACCAAGTGCGCCCTGACTTACTTCATGAAAGGTCTTGCCAGGGAACTTGAAGGTACGGGAGTAATAGCGGGTCGGTTGTCACCCGGCATGATGCTTACGGATTTCATCACAAAAACACCTGACGGGGAGAAGTCAGAGGTAATAACCGATGAAAGGTTCAGGAAGATATTCAACATTCTGGGAGACAAACCCGAAACAGTGGCAAAATTCCTTGTGCCAAGAATACTGGGCAACAACAGAAATGGCGCACAGATCAACTGGCTGACCGGCAGAAAAGCCGCATGGCGTTTTATTACGGCAGGTTTTCGCAAGGACAGGCTGATTTGATTTGCTTGCCCTGCGCAGCATGTTAATGTTACCATTATTAGAAAGAGTTATATTGAGAATTAATTCACGCAGGACAGGATGTAAAGCTTATGGAAAAGCACGATAGCCCGAGCGGCAGTCCCTGTTTATAAGGGCATAGTGATTGATCTCAGCAGGATGAACCGCATACTCGAGCTGGACGAGGAAAACCTTACTGTCACGGTTGAGCCCGGGGTACTTCTGATGGATCTTGCCAAATTCGTGGAGGAGCATGATCTTTTCTATCCTCCCGATCCGGGTGAAAAGACAGCCACCATCGGCGGTAACATAAACACAAATGCAGGAGGCATGCGCGCAGTCAAATACGGTGTCACCCGGGACTTTGTAAGAGGCCTTGAAGTGGTATTGCCAAACGGCAATATCGTGGAATTCGGAGGCAAGGTAGTCAAGAACAGCTCGGGCTACTCCATGAAGGATCTCATCGTGGGCTCCGAGGGTACTCTCGGTATAGTCACAAAGGCAATATTGAAGCTTTTGCCGCTGCCCAAAAAGGCCATCAGCCTTTTGATACCCTTCCCGACACTTGAACAGGCAATTCGTACCGTACCTCTGATAATCAAGTCCAAGACCATCCCTACTGCCATTGAATTCATGCAGAGGGAGACAATTATGGACGCCGAGGAATTCCTGGGCAAGAAGTTCCCGGATAATCAGTCCGATGCCTACCTTCTCCTTAAATTTGACGGCAACTCGGTCGAGGAGATTCAGTCAACCTTCGATAAAGTAGCGGACATATGCCTGGAACAGGGAGCGCTGGATATCCTGGTTGCCAATACAGAAGAACGGAATGATTCCATCTGGAAAGCCAGGGGAGCCTTCCTTGAGGCAATAAAGGCATCCACGACATTGATGGACGAAGTCGATGTGGTTGTTCCCAGGAACAAGGTAAGCAAAATGGTGGAATTCAGCCACCGGCTTCAGGACAAAATTGGCATACGGATAAAGAGCTTTGGCCATGCCGGTGACGGAAACCTGCATATTTACATTCTCAAGGACGACCTGAGTGATGAAGAGTGGAAAAAGCGTCTTAATTTCGCCATGGACGAGATGTACAAAAAAGCAAGGGAACTGGACGGCCAGGTGTCCGGCGAGCATGGCATAGGTTATGCCAAGAAGCCTTATCTCAACCTCTCCCTGGCTCCTGAAATTCTTGAAATCATGCATGGCATCAAACAGGCCTTTGATCCGAAGAATATCCTGAATCCCGGCAAGATCTTCCAGTAACTTGATACTGATGCAAATATCACAGAAGCGCCGGGTGAATTGGGTTTCTCTTGAAAATTGGCTGTTGAAAGGCTTTGCAGGAATAAATATGCCGGAAAGTGTGGAAAATGATTATGCAGCTATTGTGATGGGTTTAACTGGTTATAATAAAGGCTGTGTTTCTGTTAAGACACAGCCTTTAATCATCTGTAATTCTATTTTTTGTTGACAGTATGACATATTGAGTAAGCTTCACATGAACTGCAGCCACAGCCGCAGGAAGATTTTCCGGCCTTTTTGCCGGCAATTCTCCTGTAGATGACTGATACAACTATGAACAAAAGTATGGCGCTTATGATAATTGTGGAAAGATTATTCATCAAAAACTCCTTCATGAATTTTCACCTCTTTATATAATCATCAGGCATTTGCAATCAGGCACTGGCAATTGCTTTCCGCTTTACCTTGCTGCCGGCCCGGGGCCTTACCAGAAGGTATATTAATACCGCAACGATTACAAATGCTGCTATTGTGCCGGGACCAAAAGAACCTGCTGAAATCAGGCTCCCGATGTTGAAGATCACCAGGGATACCGCATATGCAAAAGTGCACTGATAAGTTATTGCAAACAAAGTCCATTTTGCGTTGTTCATCTCACGTCTTATGGCGCCGATGGCCGCGAAGCACGGAGCGCAGAGAAGATTGAACACGAGGTATGAATAAGCGGCAAGTGGCGTGAATACTTCCCTCATGTTGGCCCAGACCTGCCATCCGTTTTCAGCCACTTCATTGGCCCCGCTGAACAGAACACCCAGTGTTCCGACAACATTTTCCTTTGCGATAAGGCCGGTCAGGGAAGCAACTGCGCCCTGCCAGTGTCCCCATCCGAGCGGTTTGAAAATGGGGGCAAGGAAGCTTCCGAATGCAGCAAGCAGGCTGTTATTCATATCAACCATTCCAAATCCGTTTTCACCAAACCCGAAGTTTGATAAGGTCCATATCAGGATTGTCGCCACAAGGATCACAGTACCGGCTTTCTTGATAAAGGACGAACCGCGTTCCCATGTGCTTCTCCAGAGATTTGTAAGGGTCGGCATACGGTATGCGGGAAGTTCCATGACAAATGGGGACGGATCACCCGCAAAGAGTTTGGTTTTCTTTAAAATAATTCCGGAGCAGATAATTGCGGCTATCCCGACAAAATACGCGCTGGGCGCGACCCACCATGCCCCGCCGAACATAGCGCCCGAAATAAGGGCTATGATTGGGAGTTTTGCCCCGCATGGTATGAATGTTGTGGTGATTATGGTCATTTTCCTGTCACTGTCATTTTCAATGGTGCGGGACGCCATGATGCCAGGTACACCGCATCCTGAACCGATCAGCATGGGAATGAAGGACTTTCCGGAAAGTCCGAACTTTTTGAAAATCCTGTCCAGGATAAACGCGATACGGGCCATGTAGCCGCATGCTTCCAGGAATGAAAGGATAAGGAACAGCACGAACATTTGCGGCACAAATCCCAATACAGAGCCAACACCTGCAACAATACCGTCAAGAATTAAGTCCTGCAGCCATTTTGCGGTATTTGCCCTCTCGAGGAAATCGCCGACCAGAACAGGCACCCCCGGTATCCAGGTGCCATAATCAGACGGATCGGGTTCTTCAATCTCACCGATTTGCGAATACATTTCATAATCGACCAGGATGGTTTCTTCAAGATTGCCTTCATCGTCATAAATCTCAGCCGTCGCCACAAGATCAATGGCTTCGTCGGGTTCAATGCCGGCTTCTTCTGCCGCGGCTTCGAACGCTTCAAGAATTGCGGCTGATCTTTCGTATTCCCCGACAGCTTCTTCATAAGCGTCAGAACCTTTGCCGAACAGGAACCATCCGTCACCAAACACCCCGTCATTGGCCCAGTCAGTCACATAAGACCCGACTGTGGTAACAGATATGAAATAAACCAGAAACATCACGATGGCGAATATCGGAAGGGCAAGTATCCTGTTGGTGACTATCCTGTCTATCTTGTCAGTGGTCGTGAGCTTGCCCTTGTTTTTCTTTATGTAGCAACTGTCTATTATTGATGTGATATATGTATATCTTTCATTTATGATAATGCTTTCCGCGTCATCATCCAGTTCCTGCTCGCATTCCTTTATGTACGTCTCGATTTTGGAAAGTATGTCAGGATCTATACTGAGACTTGCAACAGCCTTCTCATCCCGTTCAAAGAGTTTGATTGCAAAGAAGCGTTCCTGACCTTCAGGGAGGGGGACAAGTTCCTGAATCCTGGAAAGTGTTTTTTCGACCCTTTCACTGAAACGATGGACCGGTTTGGTCCCCTTGCCGGATTTTGCCGCATTGACGGCCGCATTGGCTGCCTCTTCCACTCCAACGCCCTTCAGCGCCGAAACTTCAACAACCTTGCATCCAAGATGTCTTGATAAGGCTGAAATGTCAATCTTGTCTCCGTTTTTTTCCACGGCATCTATCAGGTTAACGGCGACAACAACCGGAATTCCCAGTTCGGTAAGCTGGGTCGTGAGGTACAGGTTTCTTTCCAGGTTTGTGCCGTCAACTATATTCAGGATAACATCGGGTTTTTCATTCACAAGGAAGTTTCTTGCGACAACTTCCTCCAACGAGTAAGGTGACAATGAATATATTCCCGGAAGGTCAACAACAACCGCATCTGTATTTTTTTTCAGTCTTCCTTCCTTTTTTTCCACCGTAACTCCCGGCCAGTTACCGACAAACTGGTTGGAGCCGGTAAGAGCGTTGAAAAGTGTGGTTTTGCCGCTGTTGGGATTGCCGGCAAGCGCGATTTTAACTGACATAATCTATGTAATCCCCCTTGATTGGACTAATAGTTAGTTTAAGCTAACTCACATATTAAAAAAATAGGGAGCGATTCCCCTGAAAATTCTCAATATGCAGGCTTTTTATTCAGCCGGCTCGACTTCGATCTTATCGGCATCTTCTTTTCTGATGGAAAGTTCATAGCCGCGAAGGGTAACTTCGATAGGATCACCCAGAGGAGCGACTTTTTTGACGTATATATGAACTCCTTTTGTTATTCCCATGTCCATTATTCTTCTTTTAACGGCACCCTCACCATGGAGCTTTTTGACCACAGCTTTATGTCCGATAGCAACATCCTTTAGTGTATGCAATATCCTCATCCCCTCAAAGACGTCATTCATGCCTTCTGCAAATAAGTTAGCCATATCTAACTTATTTTCACTATATTATATTATCACGTTTATAGAAAAAGTCAATAGATTTGAAACACGACATTTAACAGCCCCTGAAGACCAAAGCATAATAATGAATTGCATTAAATACAAAAAAACTACAATCCTGAAAAATCAGTATCAGATATAATCAATGGCAATGAAGGCCACCGCTGTCTGGAGGCCTGGCTTCTGCCCTGGTATTCACCCGGGTAATGGAACCCTTGATGAAAAAATCTGATGAACAATGCGGCTGCAATCAGACATGATGCCGAAACAATCATGAAGGAAGGGATAATATGGAAACGAGGATCATTCTTGTAGGAGGATTTCTGGGAGCCGGGCAAACGACACTTCTTTTCGAAGCTGCGAAAAAGCTTACTGCAGAGGGAAAACGTGTCGGGCTGATTACCAATGATCAGGCTCCCGAACTGGTTGATACAACATTTCTCGAATATTCCGGAGGGGCTGTCAGGGAAGTGAGCGGAAGCTGTTTTTGCTGCAATTATAAAGGGTTTACCGATGCAATTCTTTACCTGGCGGACAATAAGCAGGCTGATGTCATAATAGCTGAGCCGGTGGGAAGCTGTACGGACCTTTCGGCAACACTGATGCAACCCCTGAAGGAACACTATGGAAAGGATTTTGTCATCAGTCCGCTTACGGTGCTGGCAGATCCGAAACGCATATCGGATGTTCTGGACGGAAAAGATTCGGGACTGCACCCCAGCGCGGTATATATAATCCGGAAGCAGTTTGAAGAGGCAGATATAATAGCTATCAGTAAGACAGATTTGTTGGGCCGGGAAGAGGCTGAAGAGTTGAAGATGCGCATTGGAAGCGAGTGGCCAAACGCAACCGTACTGGCAATGAGCTCAAAAACCGGAGAAGGCATGGAAGATTGGCTGAATGAAGTGACAAATCGTTCTGATGCCGGAAAAAACCTGGCACAGGTGGATTACGATATTTATGCCGAAGGTGAGGCGGTTCTGGGATGGCTTAACGCCACCCTGGAACTGAAAGGAAATCCGGCTGACTGGGACGGATTTGCCCGGAATTTGCTGAATGCATTGGACAGCAAGTTTGATGAACTGAATTCCACAGTCGGTCATGTGAAGCTGATTGTTGAATCCGGCGATAATTTTGTGGTAGGGAATCTGACGGGGAAAAGAGATACGCTCGGTTTACGGGGGAGCGCAGGGGTATCCGGTGAGGCCACAATGACCATAAACGCCCGGGTCCAGTTGGAACCTGAAAAGCTTGAGAAAACTGTACTTGAGGAAATTGCAAAAGCCTGCGGAAAAGATATAGATTCAAAAATTCTGGCTTTGAAGTGCCTGAGTCCGGGACGTCCCAACCCAACTCACCGTTATGACCATATAGTATCAACAGATAAAAGCTGAACCGGCAGATTCCAGGCAGACGGTCAGCAAAAAGAGACACTCGCAAAAAAAGATCATGATACAGGGTTTTCTGGTGATTTCCCGCTTGCTGGATATTTGTATATCAGCATTGGATGGAACAGAAAACCCTGTTTTTGCAGGTACATGCCTTTCAGGCTCTTTTCCGTTACCGTCACAGCTTCCGGGGTGAAATATAAATCAGAAATGATATAATAGAAAAAGATATGCCAACAAACCTGACATAACGAAAGACAGGGATGCCAACCATGAATTTTTACGGGAAGTATTTCAGAAAATACAGGTTGCCGTTTCTGGCTGCAGTTTTTTGCGTTTCGTCCGAGGCTATCTGTGATCTGCTTGCTCCCACCCTCATGTCAAATATCATCAATATCGGAATAGAACAGGGGCAGGTTTCCCAGGTTTATTACTGGGGAGCCCTTATGCTTATGGTTACTTTTTTAGGCGCATGCTTTGCCGTTACACGAAACATCCTGGCAAGCAGGGTGTCCCAGAGCATGGGAGCAGATCTGAGATGTGATTTGTTTGAGAAAATCATATATTTTTCAGAAAAGAGCGTTGACAAGATTGAGAGCGGATCCCTGATCACACGCATGACAAACGATACTGCACAGATAATGCAGTTTGTGAACGGTATCATGAGGATTTTTCTGAAAGCGCCTATAATATGCGTCGGAAGCATAGTTCTTGCCAGTCTGCTCAATCTAAGGTTAAGCCTGATTGTCTACTGCATAGTCGCAGTGGTTGCCACCCTCATCATTGCCAGCATGAAACTCAGCTATCCACGCTATCCCGCATTGCAAAAGGCCATGGACAGGGTAAACCTGGTTGTTCAGGAATACCTCATTGGGGTACGCCTGGTCAAAGCCTTTGGGACTTATGAGCGGGAAAGCGGGAAATTTGAGAATGCGAACTCAGATTTGATGCAGAAGGGCATTTACGCCCAAAAGGTCATTACCCTGACATCTCCGTTCATGACCCTTACCGTTGGAATAGGCACAATCATTGTGATATATGCAGGAAGCAGGCTGTTTGCCTTAAATCTCGCGAATCCGGGCGATATCACGGCATTCACGGTCTATATGGCCCAGATGCTGACATCCCTGATCATGATAACGGGCATATTCAATAATTTCGTACGCACAAAGGCTTCCACTGCCCGTATCAGGGAAATATTCGAGTGCGAGGGGGATTTTGTCCCAAGCGGTGAGATAAAAGAGCTAAGAGGGGATATCGAATTTGAAAACGTCACATTTGCATATCCCAGCGGAAGCGGCGTGCCCGCCCTGAAAAACCTGTCCTTTTCTGTAAGAAGCGGGGAAACCCTCGCGATAATAGGCCCTACAGGCAGCGGAAAATCTACCGTGGCCTGGCTGCTTCTGAGGTTCTATGACGCAGACAGCGGGAGGATTTTGATCGACGGCCATGACATCAGGGAACTGAGTATTGAAACGGTGCGCAGGAATATTGCCATTGTTCCCCAGAAGCCAATGCTGTTTTCAGGGACGGTGGCTGACAATATCAGGTGGGGGGACAGGGATGCCACTGACGAAATGGTGCGGCAGGCCGCGGAAAAAGCCCAGGCTGATTTTATTGACAGGATGCCGGAGGGTTATGACAGTCTGTTGGGAAGCGCCGGAGTGAATTTATCGGGCGGACAGAAGCAGCGGGTGTCAATAGCCAGGGGAATAATCAGGAATTCGCCTGTGCTTATTCTGGATGATGCCACAAGCGCGCTGGATGCCATTACAGAAGCCAAAGTGCGTGAAAATCTGAGGGACAAATCGGGAAGACAGACTTTGATCATCATTACCCAGCGTTGCGGTACAGCCATGTCCGCAGACCGGATACTTGTGCTGGACAACGGTGAGAAAGCCGGATTTGGCACCCATGACGAGTTGATGAAGACCTGCAGTGTATACCGGAATATTTACAGAACGCAAATAGACAGCGGCAAGGAGATGTAGCGAATGGAGCAGCGGATCCCCAGGACGGAAGTTAAGGTCCCGTCAATAGGCATGAGGAGGCCGCCGGGCGGGGGACCCGGTCGTTTCGCGCCGGGTGCGAAACCCAAAAATGCAAGGGGTACACTGTTTCGGATCATAAAAATATATGTAAGATGGGCCAAAACCATATTTCTGGCCATGACGCTCACTGCCCTTTCGTCATTGATTTCCGTCACAATCCCATATTTCATCGGCAAAACCATTAATACCTTCGAGATGGCGGACAGATCGGTGGACACAGACAGGCTTTTGCGGTACCTGCTTGTCATCACGGCTTTATATGCAGCCAACTGGCTGATTGTGTCCATCAACGGACTTATCATGCTCAGGGTTTCACAGAAACTTGTTTACACGCTGCGCAAAGAACTTTTTGACAAACTGCAGAAGCTCCCGCTTGAATTCTTTGACACACGGTCCCATGGAGACACCATGAGCAGGATTGCCAATGATGTGGACAATATAAGCTCTACCATTGCGGAGACGACGACGCAACTGATTTCGAGCATTTTGACACTGGCAGGTTCCTTTATGGTAATGGTAAGACTGAACCTGCCACTTACCTTGGTTGTATTGTTATGTATCCCGCTGGTCGCGATTTTGACCCGGGTGATTGCTTCGCGAAGCCGGGCCAACTTTTATGCCCAGCAGCGGAATCTGGGCCTGCTCAACGGGCTTATCGAGGAGAACATATTGGGGCTTAAAATGGTAAAGGCTTTCGGAAAACAGCAGGATATCCTGGATAACTTCAGGGAGATTAATGAAAAACTCAAGGAGAGCGGCACCAGGGCTCATACCTGGGCAGGGTTTATGATGCCTCTTCTGAATGTCATCAACAATTTTATATTTACCGTCACAGCTGTCGTCGGGGGTGTGCTGTCGGCAGGTTATGGCCTGCCTGTCGGTACGGTGGTAAGCTTCCTGAGCTATTCAAAACAGTTTGCCCACCCCCTCAATTCCATTGCGGGCATGTTTAACGTCATCCAGTCTGCTTTGGCCGGGGCAGAAAGGGTATTTGAAATCCTTGACAGCGAGGAAGAGGCTGCCGATCCTGAAAAT
>Ga0134093_1002528_pt1 | contig 14501 bp, 10 predicted proteins | sample 4_1taG_FD_94452 | JGI IMG/M metagenome (GOLD analysis project Ga0134093, IMG submission 94452) | Switchgrass degrading microbial communities from high solid loading bioreactors in New Hampshire, USA - 4_13_20_68_A1 metaG | ecosystem: Engineered > Bioreactor > Semi-continuous > Anaerobic >...
AGCTAAATTTCATATTTCTGCCGGAATTGTCGATGCATGATATTTCGGCAGTATAGAATCCGTCCTTGAGAGTAGGGGCATCGAAGGAAGCGGTGGCTTTTCCGTTAGCATCGGTGGTCATGGATATTTGAGCGAAAATTTCCTTTTTTTCCTCATAACGGTATCTTTTCTGGGAAACTTTATTTATATAGTCATAGTAATCTCCGTCTTCAATTTTCAGCCAGGTATGTTTATATACAGTTCCCGTAAGGGTTTTACCGGCTACGGGATCACCCAGGTAATCGTTACTGTCTTTAGCAGTTCCATTGTTTATTCTGTCTAAAACAATTTTGTTTACATGGACTGTTACAACACCTTTTTGATTTTTTAATTCCGATTCCAGCTTGACATCGATGTCGTTTACAAAAACCCGCACAGCGGTACCGCCTGAAATTTCCCCAATTTCGGGTTTGGCAGCATGGGCACGGATATTGATATACTGTTCACCTTGGAAGTTTTGGCTGGGCTCAGGAATATATTTAACACTCAAACTACCTGAGGAATCGGTGGTAACAGTCTTTTCAACATATCCGGCATCGCTGATATAGTTGTCAATGCCGTACATTACTTCCAAATCCGGAACCGCCGTTCCTTCAAAGAAGGAGCCCTTGATAGTGAAGTTTACTTCCTCACCGGGGAAAACAGCTTCCTTATCCTTTGATATATTTAGTTCAAAGGCTGGCTTTGTGTAATTTTCTATTTGAATATACGAACTTGCGACTATTTCCTCTCCTTTTTTTACTGTCAATTGATATCCTCCAGGGTCTAAATTGGGGAGTCGGAAGCTTCCGCTAAAAATTCCGTCTTTAACAGATATTTCCTGACTTACAAGGGGAGGCACATTAGCGGGATAGTAACCGATTATACCCTTTCCCCCAAGCTTGTAGTCGTAATATCGCTGAATATAGCTATAACCTTCATCAACTTCAATAACCAATGAATCTATTTTCTCACCGGAGTATCTGTTTTTTACCATACCCCAAAAGTTTACAGTGTCATCGGGTTTGTATAGATTTCTGTCTAGCTGTATGAAGTGCCAGTACATATTGGCGTTTTCCGCTCCATATATATCGTAGGTGTTTGAGGGAACTAGGAGTACAGATTGCTTATTGTCTTTCGTTTCAATCTTGTAATAGATTTTGTCCTCTTCATTACCGCCTTTTGGAGTATCGAAGTAAGCTATCCCTTCCTTGTCTGTATTATGGATGATGTTAGAGCCGATAACGGATATCTTTGCATTGTTTATGGGAGCTTTGCTGTCTAAGTCATGCAACCACATAAGGGTTTTTTTGATGCTCTTTGTGATGTACATGCCGATGTCCGTTACCTGTATAAAGGTTTGAAAATTTGATTCCTTCCATTTGCTGTCTGCAATATAGAATCCTTGAGGCAGCGGATCGGGAAGCTTAATGTGCAGCGGGCCGGAATTTAAGTCTATTTCCTGCTCGAACTCGGCAATCTTTTCAAGACCCTCCACCGAAACAGGATTTTTGGAATAGCTTCTATAGGCCCATGACATTTTTTCGGCGGCAAACTTGTTTTCTAAGGCTTGAATAAACGAATCAACATCCTTATAGGCGTAAATACTTGTTATAACATTTACAGGCTCATTTATCTTATTGGGACTGTAGTATTCAATAGAGAGTGTGGGATTCTCTTTCGGAGTATATTCGAAGACAGTCCGGTCGTAGTATATGAACATAGGGTTTTCTTGATTTGAAGTCGAAGTGGTTTCAAATTGAAATTCGAAATCTTCGGCTAATGTATAATCGGTGCCGTTAAGTTTAAGACCCTTCTTTATTTTAACCGTATATACGGTACCTTCTTCAAGCTCCTCAGGCACAAATACCACTGCTTTCTTATGCCTTTCAAAACGTCCTTCCACTTTAGGAGAAATCTCGAAATACTTATCCACGTCTTCAAACTCTTCATGGCTGAAATAAATCTCTATGCCGGAGTTAAGCGGTACATCGACTGTTTTATCGCCGGGGAAGGAACCTAAAATTTTAAAAGCTGCACTTGTCTGAAAAGTCCAAGTTATATCGCTTCTGTCCGAAGACTTGATGCGAAAAGTGTAAAGACGGTTCTCCTCAAACTTCCTTGAGGGCTTGATTTTAAAGGAATTTTTACCGTTCTCGGATATATTGGGCTTAGGTTCATCGTCGATGGACAAATTTTCCTCAAGATAGGAAAGTGTAATGTCCTTTTTGGAGTCAAGCACAAATTCACTGTCCGGTTTAACACCTGTAGAATCGTAACTCAATGGAGTGAGGGTAAAGCCATCCCTGTAATCTCCGGCACTGACCTTTTGAGTGAAGAGGGTATTAGGTATTATAATTGCTCCAAAAAGAAGAGCAAAAACACAGGCTATTGCTATGGCAGCCTTCTTAATTGAAAAATAATGCTTTTTGCCCTTATTGTGCTTTGGAGCCAGAGACAAATTGTGCAACTCTTGCGGCATTTCAATTTTGTCATAGGCTTTTTTGATTAGGTTTATGGTATTTTTTATTTGTGTATACTCATTAAGGCAGTCGGAACATGCGGCAAGGTGCTTTTCAATCTCTTTAGCTTCCTTTTCACCGAGTTCATTTTGTATGTAAGCTTCAAGATTGTCTAATATGTCTTTGCAGTTCATGCTTATACCTCCTTTTCAAATAAGGTGATTTCCTCAAAATACATCCAGGGTTAAAATATCAGATTAACATTTTTATTGTTCTTGAAACGGGTTGTCCGTCTTAATTAGTAATTGTTGATGTTTTGGGCCAGCAGTTGTTCCCTCAGTAATTTATGGGCCCGGTTCAGTCTGGACTTGACTGTACCTACAGGTATGTCCAGTATAATTGCTATGTCATCAAACTTTAAATCGTGGTTATACCTTAAGTCAATGACTTCCTTGTATATCTCGTCGAGTTTGCCGGTTAGATTTTGAATATCGATTGATACCACCGATTTGTTCTCTTGCTGATGCTCAGGATTATACAAGGAATTATCCAGGGGAACAACTTTTCGATTATGTTGTTGAATGTTATAACACTCATTAATTAGGATCCTAATTAGCCATGTCTTAAAAAAACAGGGTTGCCTTAAGTTTTTTATTCCGGAAAAAGCTTTATAGAGTGCTTCCTGTACGGCATCCAAAGCGTCATGCTCATTTCCGAGTTTAATTAGTGCGGTTTTATATAATTGAAGCTTCATGGTATCTATAAGAGCCATGAAAGCATTTTTATCCCCAGCCTTAGCTTTTTCAACAAGTTCGGTCAAATTTGAGGTCACCACCTTTTCTTTTTGAAAACTTCGCTTGTAAGTTAACAAAAAAAATTTATGAATTCTATTATTAGACTAATATACTTTATAAAAAGTTCGATATATATATGTAAATATTAAATATTTTTATATTTTGGGAATATTTATTATAATGGTTATTAAATTATGGGTATTACAATTAAAACACACTATAATTTTACACAGGAGGATATTATGAAAAAGACAAAAGTGCTTTTTGTTTCATCGGAAGTGGATCCCTTTGCAAAATCCGGTGGACTTGCCGATGTGGCAGCTTCACTGCCTAAAGCATTGAACGATTTGGGACAGGATACAAGAGTAGTTATGCCCAAGTATAAAAGCATACCTAAAAAGTATGTGGACAAAATGGAATATTTGGGCTATGTATATGTGGATATTTCCTGGAGACATCAATACTGTGGAATAATGAAGTATGAGAGTGATGGGGTTATTTATTATTTTCTCGATAATGAATATTATTTCGGAAGAGACGGCTATTACGGTTACAATGATGAGGCGGAGCGTTTTGCATTTTTCTCGAAAGCAGTATTGTCAATGCTTCCTGTAATTGATTTCAAGCCCGATGTAATACACTGCAACGATTGGCAGACAGGTACGGTAAGTTTGCTTCTTAATGCACAGTACAAGAGTAATGATTTTTATAAGGATATTAAAACTGTATTTACAATACATAATTTAAAGTATCAGGGAATATTTCCTAAAGAGGTCTTAGGCGAGATTTTGGGGTTGGGATGGGAATATTTCACTCCTGACGGCATAGAGTTTTTTGACGACATTAATTATTTAAAGGCCGGTTTAGTATATTCCGACATAATAACAACGGTCAGCAAGACTTATGCCGAAGAAATCAAGACCGATTTCTATGGAGAAAAACTCAATAATGTTTTGAACAGAAGAGCTGCCGACCTCCACGGAATATTGAACGGTATTGATATGGAAATCAACAATCCGGAAACCGACGATAGAATTTTTGCAAATTACAGTGTTCAAAACCTGGAAGGTAAGCTGACTAACAAGCAAATGCTTCAACAGAGCCTTGGTTTGCAGGAGAGGATTGATATACCGCTTATAGGAATAATATCGCGATTGGTGGACCAGAAAGGATTTGACCTTATTAACTATGTGATGGAAGATATTTTAAGAATGGACATTCAGCTCGTAATTCTCGGTGCCGGAGAATATAGGTATGAACAGGCTCTAAAGTACTTTCAGGAAAAGTATCGCGGAAAATTGTCGGTGAATCTAAAATACGATACGGTACTTTCCCAGAGAATTTATGCCGGCTCGGACATGTTCCTAATGCCTTCACTGTTTGAGCCTTGCGGATTGAGTCAGATGTTCAGTTTAAGATACGGTACCATTCCTATTGTAAGAGAAACGGGAGGATTGAAGGATACCATACAACAGTACGATGAGATAACCCATGAGGGCAACGGTTTTACCTTCACCCGGTATAATGCCCACGACATGCTTTATGCAATAAAAGAGGCAGTTCATTTTTACTATCACAGGTCAACTTGGAAATACCTTATGAAAAAGGGAATGGAAACAGACTTTAGTTGGAAAAAGTCTGCCAATGAGTACATGGAAATATATAAGAAAGCCATGTCGAAGAAATAATATGATGAGCTTGATAAGGTATATTTGAGCTGTTAAAAATAGAATCCGCTTTTGCTGTATGATTCGGTTTATGTGTACAGCAAAAGCGGATTTTATTTAGGGGCTTTCGAAGGAAGTGAAAGCAGCAAAATCGAAGGGGCGTAGATAGCCCATGAGATTTTATTTAGGGGCCTTTCGAAGGTCGTGAAAGCCTATGAGAGTATCTCTTCAATTTTTTGCAAGACTTCCTCGGAAAGTTTTATTCCCGACGCTTTTACGTTTTCTTTCAACTGCTCTACTTTACTTGCACCGATTATGGCACTGGCAATATTGTCTATTCTAAGTGTCCATGCCAGAGCCAGCTGGGAAAGGGTAATTCCCAATTCCTTTGCCAAATCATCGAGCTTTTGAACCTTTACAAGTATTTCGTCTTTTAGATTGTTCAGAATATACATATTGGAACTGGGATCAGCAGCACGGCTGTCTTTCGGTATTTCAGCTCCCGGCTTGTACTTGCCCGTCAGTATTCCTTGAGCAAGAGGCGAGAATACCACTTGGGCAATTCCGTTTTCAATTCCGAAGGGGATAATTTCCTTTTCAATATACCTGTTGAGCATATTGTATTGGGGTTGGTTTACAACAATGCGATCGAGAAGGTATCGGTCAGCGGTGTGAAGTGCCTCAGCCATTTGGGCTGCAGTCCACTCGCTGACACCGGCATATAATATTTTACCCTGGCGAATAAGATCGTCTATTGTTCTCAAAGTTTCTTCCACAGGGGTTTCCGGGTCATATCGATGACAATAATATATATCTATGTAATCTACACCCAATCGCTTCAAGCTTGCATGGGCCTGTTCAAAGACATGCTTTCTTGACAAGCCCCTGTCGTTAGGCCCTTCCCCCATAGGCCAGAACACTTTGGTTGCCAAAACATAGGATTCCCTTGGATACTTCTTGAGAGCTTCACCTACAATCTCTTCAGCCTTTCCGATTGCATATACGTTGGCTGTGTCGAAGAAATTAATGCCTAAATCATACGCGGTATCTATTATTTCAATGGCTGTTGCTTTTTCGGTGGAATTTCCGTATGTAAGCCAGCTTCCAAGACTGATTTCACTTACTTTAAGGCCTGTTCGTCCCAACTTTCTGTAATTCATGGTATTCCTCCTTCGTAGTATGGATATATTTATCTTATACCAATATCAATGATTTATAAACATATATGGAGATAATTTTTTGACAATGATATAATCTTTATTTAGAGGTTAAAAAGACTTTTTCAAAGACGGCGAAAGATAGAAATATTTATAATTTTTCGAAGGGAGAAACTCAAAGTGAGATTGGAAGAACTTAGGCTGAAATTAAACTCATTGTCAATATATAGAAAGATACTGGAAGACGAACTGATAAACGGTATATACAATTTTGTTGAAGAATTGCTTACCGGTAAAATGGATTTGAATACCTTTGCACGGCATTACAATTCAATTTATTATTACATAAGCAGTTTAGCTGGGAAAAAGTCGGTACAGGAGTATATAATGGACTTGGTAATTACAGATGAGAATCCGTTTTCTTTGGCTTGCGAGAGTATTGAGTATGATGAAATGGACAGTATGCTTCTAAAAGCAGCTTCAAATGATTTAAGGAAAATAAAACAAGTATCTAACATATCTTCCGAGATTTTTAAAAAATATGCCTTGCAAAATCTTTGCAATTTGGATTTTGAGGAGGAAGCGGTACAAGAGTTCCCCGATTGGAATTTTGCATCTTATGATGATTTCAATAAGAACAAATCCTTTGAGCCTATAAAAGAACTGTTATATAAGACTGACGATTGGGGCAGGTTGACAAAAGAGTTATGGGAGTTTTATAGAAACAACGGTACCGGAGTTTTTTCAAGATTCCGGGCCTTTATATGGGAAAAGGACGGCAATGAGGGAAGGTTGATAGGGATTGATTCACCGGATCCTGTGTCGCTTTCGGATTTTATCGGTTATGAGGAACAGCGTGAGGAAATTATCCGCAATACCGAGATGTTTTTGGACGGCTATTCGGCCAATAACATACTTTTGTATGGAGACAGGGGAACGGGAAAGTCTTCAACGGTAAAAGCCCTGGTCAATGAATACTGTAAAAGAGGGCTTCGAATTGTTGAAGTGCCTAAGAACAATCTTATAGATTTTCCTAAAATACTTCAGTTGCTTAAGGACAGAAAACAAAAATTTATTATATTTATTGACGATTTGGCCTTTGAAGATGCGGAAGAGAATTACACCAGCCTTAAAGCAGTACTGGAGGGTGGTATTCAGGCCCGACCTAAAAATGTGGTTATTTATGCCACCTCCAACAGAAGGCATTTGATAAAGGAGAAATTTAGCGATAGGGTAGGCCTTCATTCGGGTAATGCTGACGATGAAATCCGGTCCCAGGATACAATACAGGAAAAGCTTTCGTTAGCGGATAGGTTTGGAATAACAATTGTATTTTCTTCTCCCGACAAGCAGAACTTTTTGAAAATAGTAGAGGGATTGGCGGAAAAGAGAGGCATTTCTTATGATAGGGAGAAGCTTGAAAGGGAGGCACTTAAGTGGGAGATGTGGTACAACGGACGTTCCCCCAGAACTGCAAGACAGTTTGTTGATTGGCTTGAAGGTAACCAAAACGTTGTCTTGAATTAATTTAACTTTCGAAGGACTAAATTTTGAGTAGGGGGGTAAAACAAATGAAATTAAAAAAACAAGTATTGATATTGTTAGTCGGTGTGTTATTTCTAATAATTATTTTTGCATTTACTGCTAAAAATGCAGAAGAAAAGAAAGAGATTACCAATATGACATCTAAAGGGGAGGATATTGTTTCGAACCCGACTAATTCCTTAGAAACAATTAGCGATAGTCATTCAGAACCTAATAGTTATCAGGAATCAACTATGAACAATAACACTAAAAAATATAATCAGGATGAAATTAAATTTCAAGCTCCGGTAACTGAATATGAAGTAAGTATAGAGGAATATACTGCATATGCGGAAACAGACAAACCGTTCAAAGTTAAATATGCACAAATATCCGGCTTAAACGATGAAAACTTGGAAAGCCGTATAAACCAAACACTAAAGTCATGTATAATTGAGTGGATAAATGAAGACTGTTATTGGTTGGAATGGTATCAAGTTTCTTCAATATATAAGACTCCGGAGTATTTGTCCATATGTTTTTTTATTAAATGGGATTATCCTCCGGGAGAAAATATAATGAAAGAGGAAACTCGAGTTGGGGTTACTATTGATATGCAAACGGGAGAAAGAGTTTTTTTAGATGATTTGGTAGCAGATATTGATAGTCTTAAACAAAAATTAGTTGACTATTATTACGGGACTGAATTTTCACCGTCTATTTCAGCGAAAGAAGCTGATAAAATAATTCACTGTGCTTCAATATCTGAAAAGGAATATTTTGAAGAGCTTTATAAAACTGATCCCCATTTATATATCAATTTAATATCGGTTTTTAGTTCGAAGCCGTCCTTTTATTTAAAAGATAATAAGTTAGTCATTACAAGAGATAGGTATGAATTGAATGATGTTTATTTAGACTTTTAAGCTATGGATTAATGCTAACAGGCGGTCGTCTTTGGATGACCGCTTTTAATTATTCAAATTATTGAGTTGTTTATTGCTGCATTAAGTAGTTATTAATCTTTGTGTTTTTTTTATCAATCTTTCTTGATTATGAGTCTATTTTAATTTAAAATAATAGAGTACTTGAAGAAAAATTCGTCTGTATATAGTAAGAAATGAAGATAATAAAATTATAAATATTATAAAAAGGAGTAATTGATATGAGTAAAATTAAAATGACAGTTCCGTTGGTTGAGATGGACGGAGATGAAATGACCAGGATCCTCTGGAAATTAATAAAAGAAATATTGCTTGAGCCATATATTGAGCTTAACACTGAATACTACGATTTGGGCCTGGAGAACAGGGACAAGACCGATGACCAGGTTACTATTGATGCGGCTATGGCTATAAAGAAATACGGTGTGGGCGTTAAATGTGCTACCATTACTCCAAATGCCCAAAGGGTGGAAGAATACAAGTTGAAGAAGATGTGGAAGAGCCCTAACGGTACCATAAGAGCAATCTTGGACGGTACAGTTTTCCGTGCACCTATTATTGTGGACAGTATAAAACCCTTTGTTGTAGGTTGGAAAAAGCCTATAACCATAGCAAGACATGCTTATGGCGATGTATATAAGAATGTCGAATACCAGGTAAAGGGAGCAGGAAAGGCAGAGCTTGTATTTACATCTTCAACGGGAGAAGTTTCAAGAGAAACAATCCATGAGTTTGACGGCCCTGGAGTTATAATGGGAATGCACAATACCGATGAATCCATCAGCAGTTTTGCAAGAGCATGCTTCAACTATGCTTTGGATCAAAAGCAAGACTTGTGGTTCTCAACCAAGGATACCATTTCTAAAACATATGACCACAGATTTAAGGATATCTTCCAGGAAATTTACGATAAAGAATATAAGGACAAGTTTGAAAAGGCAGGTATTGAATATTTCTACACATTAATAGATGATGTCGTTGCCAGAATTATAAGATCCGAAGGCGGAATGGTATGGGCTTGCAAGAATTATGACGGTGACGTTATGTCCGATATGGTAGCTTCAGCTTTCGGAAGCCTTGCAATGATGACTTCCGTTTTGGTATCTCCTGACGGCAAATACGAATTTGAAGCTGCTCACGGTACTGTTACAAGACACTACTACAGACACCTTAAAGGAGAAGAGACTTCAACCAATTCAATGGCTACATTGTTTGCATGGACAGGAGCATTGAGAAAACGCGGTGAGCTTGACGGCAATAAGGAGCTTGTGGATTTTGCAAACAAGCTTGAAAAAGCTTCCATCGATACCATAGAAAATGGTGTAATGACTAAAGATTTGGCACAGTTATCCCAAGTTCAGAATAAGAAAATAGTAAATACCGAGCAATTCTTAAAAGAGATAAAGTTGACTTTTGATGCTATGAAATAAGTTAATTTCGAAAACAATAAAAATCCGGGTGACACCTAAGTTAAAGGTGTCCAAAGAGTAAACGATGAAGCTTAAGTTGAAATCTGTTCCATAATTTATTAGCCCAGTGGATATAATATCATACTGGGCTATAGTTACTCATGTGAATGGGAGATGGAAATGAGAAACATAAAATTGGTTATACAGTATGACGGGAGTAAATACAGAGGCTGGCAGAGACTTGGGGATTCGGATAAAACCATCCAAGGCAAGTTGGAAAACGTCTTGAGCCAAATGACCAATGAAAAAATTGAAATAATAGGTTCGGGAAGAACAGATGCAGGAGTTCATGCTTATAAGCAAGTTGCAAACTTCCATACTCAAAGTGATATGTCGGAAGAGGCCATACTGGAATACTTGTACAATTATCTTCCTGAAGATATTGTTGTCGTTGATGTTGAGGAAGTGGACGGGAAGTTTCATTCAAGGTATCATGCCAAGGGAAAGAAGTATTTATACAGGATTTGGAACTCAAGGTTTCACAATCCGTTCCTGAGAAAATACTGCACCCATGTAGCAGAGCCTCTAGACATTAATTTAATGAGAAATGCCGCCAAATATCTTGTCGGAAAGCATGATTTCACCAGTTTTACATCTCTTAAGAGCAAGAAAAAATCCATGGTAAGAGAGTTGTTTTCCATAGAAATTCAAAAGGAAAATGAGATAATTGATATTCTTTTCCATGGAGACGGATTCTTATATAACATGGTAAGAATTATGGCAGGAACTTTGATTGAAGTTGGAGCAGGCAGGATGAATGCCGACAGCATTCCGGAGATACTTGAGAAGAGGGATAGAAGTTTATCCGGGCCAAAAGCACCCTATACGGGTTTAATTCTTTATGATGTGGAATATTAGTGTTTTTTTGAAAGAACAGTAGATTTGACATTTGTCTGAATTTATGTAAAATTGATTTTGGGACAAAATTTTTGTTGTTTAAAGATAATCAAATTGCAAGCATATGAAGGAGAGGAAAAATATGAGTTTGTTTGAACAGTGGCAAGAGCTTGCCGATATGGAAAGGCCGGAAGACGAGTATAACAAGTTTTGGAACAATTACCTTGAAAAAGAGAAGGCGGCTTATGAAGATATACTCGACAACCATAAGGAAGTTATCACCGGAAAGCTTTCCGATCTGGCAAAAAGATTTGATATGGACAACCTTACTTTTATAGGTTTTTTGGATGGAATAAACTCTAGCCTGGTAAAAGAATATGATTTAGATAAATTGAGTGAAGACTCCATTATCAAACTTGAGATTGATTTTGAAAAGTTGTTCTATAATATGTTGGATGCAAAGGCTATTTGGTTGTCATCTCTTCCGCAATGGGATAAAGTACTCCCAAAGGCTGTGAGAGATCAGATTACCAAAGACTTTAACAGAGCCAATATAGCAGTGAGCAATAAAGTGGGAAGAAATGAACCTTGTCCTTGCGGAAGCGGCAAAAAATATAAAAAATGCTGCGGCAGCAACAATAAGGAATAGCTAAAAGGAGCACATAATGAGTAATTGTGTTTGCAGCCGCTGTATAAATTTAAAACAGTATATTAACGAAGAATCCGACAAGTTGGAATACGTGTGTAAATTCGGCTATCCTTCTGAAGAGTGTGAAGATTGTGAAGGTGAGCAATGCAGTATTACCGAATGTAGCCATTACATAGAGGATAAAGAAGATATGACGGTGAGAAAAGTCTATTGTAAAGGCTGCGGTATTGAACTTCATCAAATGTATGAAGATGAAGCTGACGGAGATGTTTTCTGTGTAAGTTGTTATTTGAATTCAAAATAATTGAAACCTTAAGCTTTAATATTTGATTAAGTATTAAGCTACAGGAACTTAATATTCCTGTAGCTTATTCTATGTCTATTTCGCAGCATTAGAATAAAAGAGCCGCTTTAAAAACGGCTCTTAAGTAAGCTTTTTAAAAGTTTATGGTGATTTGCTTGAAAATAGGTCGTTTTCGATGATTATATCCGAAATGTTCAATTCATTTATTAAATTCTGCAACTCACTGTCATATAGATCGATATCCAACAGCTCACCGGTATTATAGTCGTACAACTCTCTGGTATCGTTAAAATAGATATACCTGTCGGTAATTATTGATCCATTTCTTAAAACCGCATAACTTTCTTGTGTGTTTAAAAGATCCTTTCCTAAAGCATAGGGAACTTCAAATCCCATTAAGTTGGCTATTGTAGGCATTATGTCAATTTGTCCTCCGGTGGTGGATATAACTTCTCCCTTTTGCTGTCCCGGATAGTGTATTATTAAAGGGACACGTTGAAGTTTGGCCCAGTCACAATCGTTGTATTCAATATTTAAAAACTTCATCAAACCTTCACTTTCAATTTTGGGAACGGCGGAATGGTCACCGTAAAAAACCAGTAAACTGTTGTCGTATAAACCTCTTGCTTTCAAATCTTTTATGAATTCTCCAATACAACTGTCCGCATAGTTGGCACCTTTTATGTAGTTGCCGATATACTCTCCCTCAAATTTCCCCACATCAAAATCGAAGTCCTGAAAATAAGTGAAGGGGTGATGATTGGACAAAGTTATGAAAAAGCTGTAAAAGGGCTTGGAAGTATCTATCATGTTAAGGGACTGCCGGAAAAAGGATTTGTCACTTAATGCTTCCCCGTTCCAACCGGCGAAATCGTCCATTATGTAATCTTCAGAGTTGAAGAAAGTGTCAAACTTCAATGCCTTGTACATTTCTTCCCTATTCCAGAAAGTTTTGTTAAAAGCGTGCAGGGAATAAGTATTGTAACCTTTGTTCTTTAATATGAATGGCAGGGAATGATAGGTATTTTGCGAATACCTATGGTATACCGAGCCCTCACTTAACGGATAGAGGGAATTGTTGGCCAAAAACTCGGCATCGGAAGTATTCCCGCCGGATACCTGGTAATATATATTGTCAAAGTAAAAGCTTTCTTCTATAAGTCTATTGAGATTTGGTGTTATTTCCTTGCCGTTAACGGTTTTTCCGATAACAAACTGCTGAATGGCTTCCATTTGAACAATAATAAGGTTTTTACCTTCAGCTATACCTTTATATTTGACATCAACGGCATCTGATTTTTCCGCTTCTTTTCTTTTATTTTCAAAATAGTATTCCACCAATTTTTTTTCTTTTTCTTTTGCATCGTCATCCTGAATTATATTTTTCTCAATAAATAGCTTGGTATTGTAAATATGTGAAAAGAACACACCGAGGCTTTTTGCCGAATAATTATTGCTGTAAGCAAAAGATTTTACATTTGATGTTGAAAAGATACTGATTATGATAATTGAGGCTACAGACAGGATACTTATGAATTTTAATACCCTTTTGGAGAAATGTATGCTGTCCACACCCTTTTTGTTGAGTTTGCAAAACGCGAAAAACATAAAAGGCAAATCAATTATGTATATGATATCCTTTAATTGAAAAAGACTAAAAATGCTTTGGTCCACCGAACTTATCATTTGAGGATTAAATTGGAAAAATACCGGTATGGTTATCAAATTGTAGTAGTATCTGAAAAAGTTTGTATCTGCAATCAATAATGTCGTCAGCAGCAGGTTGAGTATAAAAATGGCCACCAACCTCTTTTTGTTGAAAATAAACAGAGTCAAAGATACAAGTACAGCAAGTACTGCAATTGAGGAAATCAACATAAATATATTCTCCAGAGAAAAATAAGGTGCCTTGTTCAGTTTTGTGGAGAATTGAAAATAAAGGCATTTCAACAATGTGAATACCACAAAAAGGCTTATAAAAAGTGGTTCTGTCAGTTTTATGTAATTGCTGAAGAAATTCTTAATTTTACTGCTAATCATTGATTTTAACCTCTCTAACAATTAATTATGATTTCGAAATTACGTCGTTAATAGTTTAAACATACATATTTAATTTAATACATATTAATGGTGTTAAGTACAAATTTGTTTTTTATATGGCAGCAATTAAATAGTATAGCAAATAATAACTAAGAAAATTTATATTTTACTTCCATATATTGTTATGCACCTTTATATATTATACATTATTTTATTATATAATTAAATAATTAAAATTATATAAACAATTTATTAATAATTCTTATATTTTGCTGCCTTCGATACCGAAAATTATTTCATGCTATGTGACTTGATATACTGCATATAACGGGTTCGTTTCTTTGCTTTTTAATTTTGATAAATAAAAATGTTTTAAAAGTTATAAAAGTGGTAATATTCGTATAGGCTAAATGAATAGCAAATGTTTCGAATATAAATTGGTGAATTTTTCGAAACATGGATTAGATATGATAAAGTTTTAATGTGTTTATTTTAAAATTGAAAAAAGAACTAATAAAAAAGACCAGCTAATTAAAGTCAAGAGTTTATAATAAAAATTTTGAGAAATTTTTTTAGGCTCCTGACGTTAATGAAACGCATGACAACAAGACCACCTAGGTGAGGTAGACATAAAAT
>Ga0134093_1002531_pt1 | contig 14489 bp, 14 predicted proteins | sample 4_1taG_FD_94452 | JGI IMG/M metagenome (GOLD analysis project Ga0134093, IMG submission 94452) | Switchgrass degrading microbial communities from high solid loading bioreactors in New Hampshire, USA - 4_13_20_68_A1 metaG | ecosystem: Engineered > Bioreactor > Semi-continuous > Anaerobic >...
GGTGTGCCGGAGGCTCTTTTTGATATCTTGCTCCATTTCCCGGACGATCCGCTGGTACTCGCTCTCCACTTTCGGATCAACGATAGTGCCCCGGACGAGGTTGTCGCGGACGTACTCGCGATAGCCTTTCTGCATCACGACCTGGCCGAGCATCTTCGACCGGGGATCCTGATGCTTCCAGAGGTCGTAGTCGCAGACGACCTGCGCGATCTCCACCGCCACCGGGTCCTCGGGAGCAAGGTCGCGGGCGACGATCCCGGTCGCGCAGGTGGAGACATCGATATGGAGGAGGTTTGTCTTCGCATCAACGGCCCGGATCTCCTCCTCTTTCCAGCGGTGGTGGTCGCGCCACTCGATCCGCCACCCGTTCGACCGCGCCTTCGCAAGCCTTTGCTCAACGCCCGGCTGGTAGCCGATATCCGATATGCTGAGAAGGTTCCCGCGTCCGGGAGAGCCGGCCACGGCGTCAAGATTAGCGAGGAATTTGCCGACCGGAGACCAGACAGTAAAGACGTCCCCGTACTTCCTCCGGTGGATGGCGTCGCTCCCTACGGCATCAAGGTCGTTGTGCGTAAGGTGCACGACGGTCTCCGTCCGCTCCGAGAGCGCCTTCATGAGGTTTGCGTCCTGAGCATTCGATTTCTGATCATTCCGGTCCATCATCAATAGTATTATGCAGGGAGAGATAAATAGGCAGTTTAAGATCCTCTGCTCCCCCGCCACGAGAAACACAGGATTTATTAGGGACTACAAACAACATTGTAGGGCAGGAGCCCCTGTAGCTCAGACTGGGAGAGCGCCAGACTGAAGATCTGGTTGTCCCCGGTTCAAATCCGGGCGGGGGCATCTTTTCTCAAGTTCTAATCCAGTCAGCAATATTGTGGTGTATTTATAGCGCCTATCGAAGATAGGCCAAATCCATCAAACGGCAGGGAAGACTTGATACGCATCAAATTCTGTGGAACCGCGAGTCTGGCGGAGATGCAATGTGCGATCGATGCAGGCTGCGATGCTATGGGGTTCATCATGGGCGTGACCCACGAGAGCTCTGATTATATAACCCCGGCAGAGACCGCCCGGATGATACGACACCTCCCGCCGTTCATCGAGCCGGTCGCGGTCACTCACCTGCAGGATACAGAAGACCTCATCAAACTGGTGAGGGAGTCACACTGCACGACGCTGCAGATCCAGGATACCATTGAGCCGCCCGAGATCGATCGCATCCGTGACGCCCTCCCGTACTTAAAGATAGTGAAAGCCGTCCATGTGATGGACGAGTCAGCCATCGCGACGGCAAAGCGCTATGAACCCTATGCCGATGCACTCATCCTCGATACCAGAACGAACGAGAAACTCGGGGGAACAGGGATCCCCCACGACTGGAACATCAGTGCGGAGATTGTAGCCCGTTCATCTATCCCCGTGATACTCGCAGGAGGGCTCACGCCCGAGAACGTCGCAGAGGCCATACGGAAGGTCCGTCCCTACGGGGTCGACGTACATACCGGCGTCAAGAAAGACGGTGTCCGCAACCCCGAGCGGACGCTTGCTTTTGCTCGTGCAGCGCGAAACGCTCTCTGAAGGCTGATGAAAGACCACCCGCACGGATTCATCGAGGCAAACAGCCGAGAAGCTGGTCCCGGGATCCTGCGGGTAATACGCTACCAGAGGCTTGAAGCGGCGAATGGGCTGGTTATCCGAGGTCAAAAAAGTAGTTTACCGGGCCGGCACCGCTGCCATGCCCTTCTCGACCCGGCGGGCCATCTCCTGCTTGACCCTCCGGATCTTCTCCGCCTGATCGCGCTCCGCAAGGCTCGGACCCGCTTTAGAGACGACTTCCTCGCTCGGGACCCCTTTCGCGTTCACCACCCGCTGGTAGGCAAAACTCGCCCAGTCGTCCGGGAGCTCCTGCATCCGCACATACTCCATGTTGCTCGGCGCAAGATCGAGCTGGTTCTCAAGGACGCTGTTGACATAGTCCTTGTTCGGTTCAAAGACGACAAGGGATTCGACGACGTCGGTCTTCATGATGTCCTGAATATCCCGGCCCTCGAACTGCTTTAAGAGCCGCGCACACTCGTTGAAGTGCTCGATCTCCATCTTCATGAAACTCTCCCAGATCCCCCGGATCCTCGGGTCGCTCTCGTGCTGGGCACAGGAGTAGTAGAGGTATGCCTCGTTGAGTTCCAGAATCGCCATCTTCTCAAGCATCGTCTCCCGCGGATCGCCGAGGCTTTCATACTGGCTCACGTGCTGCTCCTCGATCTCTGCAATCTCAGCATACAGCTGCCGCGCGATCTCGTCCGGGTACATGAACCCGTGAGACCGGTAGAAGAGCATCGTCTGTTGCTCCGCGGCGACGATCGTGGCATAATTCATCTTCGTCTTGATATCGGCCGTATCCTTGTCGTAGTGCTTGCGCATTGAGTCATAGGGGTGGCGGTGCTCGATGCTCGTCGGCCTGCCGGGCTTCACCTCGGTCTTGCCCTGGACGATCATCTCGGGGTCGCCGCCCTCGATGTAGTCGTAGAGGCAACCGTAGCGGTAGAGGTGGTCGAAGTCCTCGAGCAGCGCAAAGTCCAGTGTCTGCTTGACATACGGGTCCGGCTCGTTCTGTGCCAGGTTCGCGGTGAGGTCGACCGCCACCTGCTCGTAGCCGAGAGTGGTCTCGATGACCGATTGGTCGGCCGGGTTGAGCCAGTTGACCGCCTCCTGCTGCTGGGAGTCGATCCGCCTCATCAGAGCCATCGATTTCTTCACCTCGGGGTCCGGGTGCATCCGCGCAATAGCGTGCGACATGAGGACGGCATTGTTCTCGATCCCATTCATGAGGATGACCCGGGTCCGGGTGTAGGCGTCGACCGCCTTCTTATCGTATGGGGCCGGGGTCATATCCTTCCAGGACTGGGGCTGCTCTTCGAGCGGCATGCCTTCCATATCAAAGGGTTTAAACTGAGCCATTTCGTCTCCCTCCATATCCCCCGCCAACTCTTCAGTATGGGTATCTCCAGTGGTATGGGCACAGGCGGCAAACCCCCGGGTTCACCCCTGCATACTGGAGATTCTGGGGCCCCCCTTCCATACCGGTCACACCACAAAAACCTAACGGCCAGCAACGGAGGCCGCGTAAAATGCGGTTCCCGACCACCCTGGCAATGACGAGTATACAGTTAGACGGTTATCCTGCCTGGCACCACCCCGGGGCACTGAGAGACCACAAAGTATACATCGCAGGAGATGGGGCTGGATGAAGGGGGCTCCCCAACAAACGTGCCACCCCATTAGTACGAAGGGTTAAGTATAACCGCCCAAGAGAGGGCGCTAGATGGTGACGGACCATCCGATGACAACCAGACCGCAGGAGACGAGGGCCATGACTGGAAGAGAAAGCAATCCCCCCGATTCCAGGAGGGGGAACACCGATGAGGGAACGAATAATCGGGAAGCCAGGGATCCCCGGGGCAGGGAGGCCCCGGCTGTTTCCCATGAGAGGATCCGCGACTTCCGCGGCCATCCTACAGACTTCCTGGTCGATATCCTCGACCAGGAGTCAGAGGTGATCATTGTTGCAGAACTGCCCGGCGCTGATGTGGAAACCATCAAACTCAATCTGCTCAACCCGCAGACCCTGCGGATAACCGCAAGGCGCGCTGAGCCGGTGGAGGAGGAATCTGGTGGTTACTACATCCGGGAGCGCGGGAATGGAATCATGAGCCGGCTGATACGTCTGCCAGCAAGCGTAACTGACGAGTCGGCAAGGACGAGTTTCAAGAACGGTGTTTTAGAGGTGCGGCTACAAAAGATGAGAGGGGCGCCTGAACGCGGAGGGAAGAGGATCACCATAGAGTGATTGGGGGCTAACGCCACTCTCATGGAGATACTACCGGCCCGTCGCGCTATACAAACCGGATCTCCGGGCAGGGGCGCATCCATCAGTACCAGGCAGCGCACCCGGCCATCCGGGTCGTCACCACCTGGGGGTGGTAACAGATGACGCTGTCCCGGGCTGTGATCCTGCCGTTGACGATCTGGTCGATGACCGTGAGGTGGTCCTGCACGCCCCGGGGAAGGAGATAATACTCGCGGACAAAGTCCTTCCCCCGCGCACCCATCTCGGCAGCCTTCTCAGGGTGCCGGAGGAGATGGAGGATTCTATCGGCGGTCTCCTGGATCGTCGAGACCAGGTAGCCGTTCCAGCCGTCGCGGATCTGGAGCGGTATCCCGCCGACATTCCCGGCGACGACCGGTTTCCCCTTCCAGAGGCCTTCGGTTACCGTCAGGCCAAACCCCTCCTTGATGGATTTCTGAACGATCACATCCGACGCACGCTGAAGAGCGTTGATCTCCCGGTGGCTGTCCGGTGGAAGGTCGAGGACATGAATGTCAGGGTCATCCTCGGCCGTCTCACGGACTTCGCGCAGGACAATATAGCACTCAGGGTCGTCGCATGCCCGACCGCCGACGAGAACGAGCTGGCAGGGGACCTTCTGACGAACTTTCTTGAAGGCCTGGATGACCCCGACCGGGTCTTTAAAGACATCGTATCGGGAGACCTGGGTGACGATAGGCATTGCCGGGTCGATACCGTACTTCGCGAGGACGGCATCGATCTCGGAACGGGGGAGATCGCGGTTCTTCTCGGATAAGGGGTCGATGAACGGCGGAATGATGAAACTTGGCACGTTCCAGAGCGGAAGATACTGGAAACTCGAGAATATGCTCGCGTGATACTTCTCGACCAGCCTTCGCAAGATGTTGCCGATGCTCCCCACGGTCTCTGTAGGCACAGTCTCCAGCTGAACGTGGCATCGCCAGAGGAGTCTCTTCTGCTCGAGTTCCCGGGTCGTCAGGAACTCTATGAGCCCGAGCGGCTGTGGGTCATGAATGGTCACGACATTACAATCGTCTTCAATCAGTCCTTCGTTCTGCCGCTGAGCCTCCCAGTATGTCTCGATCATCGACTGCGAGAATCCGTCGCGACCCTGGAGGAAGTTGTGGAGCGTCTTTGTGACGTCGAAAAAAGCCGGTTCGGCCTCCATGACGCTCCATACCGTCTCAAGGCCGAGTGCGTTGAGGAAAGGGACGTATGATATGAGAATCTCCGCGACACCGCCGCCGTAACGGGTCGAGTTGATCTCCTGCAGCTTGTTGCCGGATAAGCGATCGGCGAGTTCTTCGAGCGCCGAGAACTGCTCATCCCCTACGATCCGCCGGTATTCCTTGAGGGACGGGCAACTGGGGAGATCTGTGACGATCATTGAGGATCACTCTCCGGTAATACGCCCCCAGCCAATAAAATGCCTTTCGGTGGGGCAAGCAGATACCCGGTATAGGGAGCACTCCTGCCATATGCTTGCCCAGGTTCACCAGACCCGGCTTATGGGGCTGGTGATGCTTCTAAAATAGGCTACCCGCTCCTGACCTGCGGGGTGCAGTGGGCATTATCCATGCGAGAAGAGGCGTCCCCAGGAAGGGCTCTCTCCAGGGCTGCCTTCAACTCAGCAAGCGAGATCGGCTTTTCTAGAACGCCGACGATGTCGTTCGCGTATCGGGAATATTCCTCAGGCCAGACATGTTTTGCAGTAAAGAGCAAGACCGGAATATCCTTGTATTCTTCATTCTTCTTCAACTCCTCCAGGAACTGCCACCCATCGATGGGAGACATCATCACGTCGAGGATGATGAGAGCAGGCTTCTCTTTCTTGAGCATCCGCAGGGCGTCCCAACCGTTGTGAACCAGAAGAGGTTCACGGTTGATCTTCTTGAGCAGGAGTTCCATTACCTCAAGCGTTGGCAGGTCGTCATCAACGACCATAATCGCATTTCCCACAGTTTATGCCTCCTTTGGTATTCTGATGGTGAAGGTGCTCCCTTCGCCAACCTCACTTGTCACTGATATCTCCCCTCCGTGTAATCGGACATATTTTATCGCGATCGCAAGCCCCAGGCCTGAATGCACGCAATTGTGGCTCGTTTCTTGGGTACCTCCGATAAATAACGGCCCAAAGATCGATCCGATAATATCCGCAGGGATACCGATGCCATTATCGCACACCATAATATAATGATTGTTATTTGATCCCGCATACCGGATCCATACCTTCTTTGGCGGTTCATTATACTTAACCGCATTCGATATCAGGCTCTCGAGAGCCTGGTAAAGCAGATCGGGATCTCCCCAGATATGAGCATTTTCAGGGATTTCGTTCTCGATCTCGGCTTCACTCTCATACCCACCCCTCGATATGATGGAATTGATGAGGGAGCGGAGATGTATGTCCTGAATGGCAAGTTCGATATGATCCGTCATGACCAGACTCAACTTGACCATCCTCTCCACCACCGCCTGCTCCTGCCTCGCGCACTCAAGGCAGGTTCTGAGATACTTCTCAGTCTCGCCCTTTAAACCATAATACTCTGGATCATCGGCGAGTATACCGAGGTAACCGATGAGCGGTTGAAGCGGTGTGCGCAACTCGTGGGAGACATTCGAAACAAGCCTTTTCCACTGGTCCACCTCCCAGGCCATCTGCCTGCAGGCAATCCTCTGTCTTCGTATCTCGGTGGTGTCCCGCGCAGACCCTACAACACCGATAAGTGCGCCGTCAGTGCCGGTATACGGGGCGAGTGTGACGGAGAATGTATGGTGAACCCCTCCAAGCTCGATATCGAGATCGTAGCAGGCATTCTTTCGTTCGCTGATTACGCTGCGGACCCATGACATGTGCTGTGCGCTAAGATCATCGGGCAGGAGGGCATCCACACCCTTTCCGATGAGGTCGGCAGGAGAGATCCCATGTTCTGGGGCATGCAGCCAGGAGAAGTGGAGAATGCGTCCGTCTACGTCCTGCATAAAGAAGATATCGTTTGACTGCTGGATGAGTTCCATCAGGCGCTCATTTGACCGAACAAGGTCCTCACGCTCACCCTGGAGCATGCTAGGGTCCACAATCGTGCACTCATATATGTATCTGGCTCCAATTTTCGGCAGGAGAGAAAGACCAAGCGTGTATCACCGTTCTGTGCACGTAGTGGCATCTCCATGTTCCCAATGTAGCCTTCCCGCTCCATCTCGCTTGTAAACCGCGCCTTACAGGTCTCGTCGGCCCAGAACAACTCCACCGGGACGCCGATGAGTTCCAGGGGAGTATAACCGAGTATATCCGCGCACCGCCTGCTGACGCAGAGCAACCGGAGACTATCCGGGTCGCAGAGAAACTTTGCATCGCGAGAATTCTCTATGAGTTGTCTATACCGGGAGAGGGCCAGGCGAGAGTCACGGGTAAAGAGCGTTGTGGCCCCACAGAACCAGAAGAGGAAGATCGTGTGCAGCCCCGTCATCACCGGATTGATGAGATTGCCAAGAGATGCCTGGTAGAGTTGGATAAGTACAAATCCGACAGTCAAAAACGTGGTCAACAGAAGGCTCTTTTGAGGGTACCAGAGCGCTACAAGGAGAATAGGAATGCAGTAGATCAGGGGACTGATAGGGTTGCTGCTAACCTGCTCAATCGCTGTCAGTATGAGTGACACTAGAGAGAGGGACACCAGAACAATCATTTTTACAATATCTGTATCGATGAAGATGTCCTCTCTAGAATGGCTCACAGGACAGCGATTAAAAGACATGCGAAGTACAAGGTTTTATCGAACGAGGCTATATACCATTCGGAATTTGAAGCAATGGATAGAGACCATTCATAAAAATGGGGAGATACCACTCGGTCTTCTGTAATACAGAGTCCCTCGATTTTGCAAAAAAGAGAGGATTTGGCAGAAAAGACCAAAGAGGAGAGAATATGAAGATCGTCGTTTAACCCTAAAATATGCGCCCGTTTGTCTTTGTTAACATCGCCATGAGCGCGGATGGGAAGATATCAACAAAAGAGCGACGACAGGTCAAGATCTCGGGAACTGAGGATTTTTCACGCGTCGACAGGATCAAAGCGGCGAGTGATGCCATTATGGTCGGCATCGGTACCGTGCTTGCGGATAACCCCTCGCTCACCGTCAAATCCCCGGACCTCCGTGCCGAGCGAAGAGCGGGAGGAAAAGACGAGCATCCCATCCGCGTCGTGGTGGATAGTGCAGCACGGACACCGCTCGATGCGGATATCCTCCACAAGGGAACCGGTAAGCGTATCATCGCCGTCTCACGCAAGGCGCCCCGAGAGCGGGTAGAGGCCTTGAGAGAGCACGCCACCGTCGTCGTCACCGGCGAAGATTCGGTCGATCTCCAAGCCCTGCTTGAGGAACTATACCGGCAGGGCGTCCGACGCTTGATGGTCGAGGGGGGCGGGACCCTGATCTGGGGACTCTTTGAGCAGGGGCTTGTCGATGAACTCCAGACATTCATCGGCAACATCGTCATCGGCGGAAAGGACGCCCCCACGCCTGCCGACGGAGAGGGTTTTCTCCGGGAAGCAGACTTTGCGCGACTGCGCCTGATCGAGGCCGTTCAGCTCGATGACGGTCTCCTGATACGGTGGAGCGTCGAGAATAGGTAAGGAGATCTCTACCGGAGGGTCGCCTTTTTAGAAAAAAGAGGCGAGAGTGTTACGGAACCACTGCAATCTGATCTATAACCTTGTAGGAACCGCCCGTGATGAGAGAGATGGTAATCTCAACCCGGTTCTCTCCTTTTGCGTTCTGGATGATCAGTTCTTCGCCGGTGATCGGCTGCAGGCTATCGGTGACGACCTCCCCGGTCGACTTAGTCACACGCACGTCGATGCTCTTTACGAAGGTCTTCCCTGCACCGCCGCGGAACGCGATGTAGAGATCATTCGTAACCCGTGAGGGGAATCCGCCCGTAATCTAGAACTCAACCTCTTTTCCCGGCGGCATCGTCTGCGTCGGACCGGGTGTCAGCGAGACTGTTGATGTGGAGACAGGCGTTGCCGTACTCCCGGGAGTCTCAATCGGGGTAGTCTCAGTCGGGGACGGCCCGACGTCACTGCCAGCTCCCGTACAGGCAGCGCCAAACGAGAACGCGAGCAGCAGAACGATCAGAGCGGATAGCAACCTGAAGTTCATGATCCGATCATGCGCATCATGATATTTCATAGTTTCGTAAGGTCCGCGACAAATTTCCCGGAATATTGTATAAAAATGCCTGGTTTATGGAGATCCCGACCTCGAATAGTGACCAAAAAGACATCAGGAAGTTGTCCCGGATCGGGTAATAGAAAGATTTATAATTATTGGAAGGAAACTTCTATCCACATCAGGTGCAACGATGAACCTACGAAGACCGAACGCCAACGACGCGACTGGAACGAGCAACCGCTCCCGGGATGTCGTGCCCATGTCAGGCATCTGCAGCCGGTGCGTCGACGGCTGCAAGGGATCCTGTGAGATCTGGCTCTCCTCCTTCCGGGGCAGGGAGGTCCTCTATCCCGGCCCGTACGGGGAGATCACCGCTGGTGCGGACAAGAACTATCCGGTCGACTACTCGCACCTGAACATCCAGGGCTATGCCAGGGGTGCAAAAGGGCTGCCGGAGGGTATCGAGGCCGGCCCGGACACCGCACTCTTCCCGGATGTTGATACCAGGACAGAGTATGGATGGAGTATCAAGGTCCCGATGCGGGTCCCCATCTTCACCGGGGCGCTCGGGTCGACCGAGAGTGCCCGGGCAAACTGGGAGCACTTCGCTATCGGAGCCGCCATATCGGGCATCACCCTCGTTTGCGGAGAGAACGTCTGTGGTGTCGACCCCGGGCTCGAACTTGACCACACCGGAAAGATCAGCAAGTCGCCCGAGATGGACCGCCGTATCAAGACCTACCGGCAGTTCCACGACAAGTACGGCGAACTCCTGGTACAGATGAACGTGGAGGATACAAGGCTTGGGACCGCCGAGTACGTCTCGTCAAAGCACAACCTGGAGACGATCGAGTTGAAGTGGGGCCAGGGTGCAAAGTGTATCGGCGGCGAGATCAAGGTCGGCAACCTCGACCGGGCGAATCAGCTAAAAGATCGCGGCTACGTCGTCCTCCCCGATCCGGGGATCCACGAAGTGCAGGCAGCCTTCCGGAACGGGGCCATAAAGGAGTTCGAGAGGCACTCGCGTCTCGGTTTCGTCACCCGGGAGGGGTTCCTTGAGGAGGTCGACCGGCTCCGGGATATCGGGTTTAAGCGGGTTACCCTCAAGACAGGCGCCTACTCGGCCGTCGAACTCGCGATGGCCCTTCGGTACGGAGCCGAGGCGAAGATTGACCTCCTCACCATCGACGGCGCACCCGGCGGCACCGGGATGAGCCCCTGGCCGATGATGAACGAGTGGGGGATACCGACCTTCTACATCGAGTCCCTCGCCTACCAGTTCGCCGAACGGCTTCGGGAACGGGGCATCCGGGTTCCGGACATCGCCATCGCCGGCGGGTTTTCGGATGAGGCAAACGTCTTTAAGGCGCTCGCCATGGGGAGCCCCTACACCAAGGCCGTCTGTATGGGCCGTGCCCTCATGATCCCCGGCATGGTCGGGAAGAATATTGCGAAGTGGCTCGAAGCCGGCGAGCTCCCAAAGACCGTCTCGAAGTACGGCCGCACAAAAGAGGAGATCTTCGTCTGCTACGAGCAGCTCAAGGAGAGGTACCCCGACCGTATCGACGAGATCCCGCTCGGAGCGGTGGGGGTCTACACCTACACCCAGAAGTTCAGGACCGGACTGCAGCAGATCATGGCCGGGACGCGGAACTTCAGCCTCAAGACAATCTCCCGGAACGATCTGATGGCCCTGACCGAAGAGGCGGAAGCAGTCTCCGGCATCCCATACGTAATGCGGGCCTACCGCGACGCCGCCGAGGCAATCCTCGACTCATAAGTTACACATCAGCACCAGCAGCACCGATAAACGTCCATACCACGCAATGGGCGCAGACCACCTCCAGAGCGCTTGATTGATCGGGAATCAAGAACTCTGGAGGGGAGGATCCATCCAATCACCAATTTTTAAATTTATTTATTTATCGCGATAATATTTAATGTAAAGAGCGCGTCAGGTCTCCCTGATATACCATGCATACGGACACAAATCCAACCCTCCTCATCACCGGTGGGGCTGGATTCATCGGCTCACATCTCACGACGGAACTGCTACAGCACGGCTATCATGTCCGGATCCTTGACAACCTGACGCCGCAGGTGCACGGTCCAGACAGGCAGCCTCCCGGCCATCTTGATGGGCGGGCCGAAGTCCTCGTCGGGGATATACGTGACCCACAGCATCTGCAGGAGGCCCTGGAGGGGGTGGATGCCGTCATCCATCTTGCGGCGGTCGTTGGAGAACGGCCGAGCATGTGCCGGATTGAGAAGTATACGAGCGTCAACACCATCGGGACAGCCGTCCTCCTCGAGGCCTTGCTCGACCATCCCATCGAGCGGCTCATCGTCGCCTCAAGCTCTGCCGTCTACGGAGAAGGCCTGTACTGTTCGTACAACGGCACCGTCTACCCGAAGATCAGGCGCTCGCCCAAGGATATTGCAAAGGGAAACTGGGAACCCCGGAGCCCTGACGGCGAAGTGATCTATCCCCTTCCCACACCGGAGACGAAAGAAGCATCACCACTCTCGATCTATGCCGTCTCCAAGTACAACCAGGAGGAGATGTGCAGGATGATCGGCGAGGCATACGGCATTCCGACGACCATCCTCAGACTCTTTCCCGTCTATGGACCGCATCAGGGTTATGCCAGCCCGTACTCCGGCATGCTGACCGAATATGCATCCCGTCTCCTCCAGGGGCTTCCTGTGCGCCTCTTTGAGGACGGATACCAGCAGCGCGACTTTGTGAGCGTTTACGACGCGGCACGCGCCTTCCGCCTGGCCCTGGAGTCGCCAGGAGCTGCCTATGAGACGTTCAACATAGGGAGCGGCCGCCCTCATACGTTCCGGACCGTCGTCGACCTCCTTGCAACGATAACCGGACGAGAGTACCTTGCGCCCGAGATCATGGGGACCGCCCGGGTCGGTGACGTCCGCCACTGCTTTGCAGATATCAGCCGTGCCCGGGAGGCCCTCGGCTACGAGCCGAAGGTCTCCCTTGAGGAGGGGCTGCTCGATCTCGTCGCCTGGGTTCGAGGAGAGATTGCAGGCCTGCAAAGGCCCAAGCTGCACCTCAAGACTCCGGCGTCATCGCGCCTCCACGTTTGAAGGCTGCCCGGGGCCCAACCATTATTTTCCCGGCAGTCGTACTTTCTCTAAATCATGCATCTCAGTCTTAGGACCTGGGAAGTACGGCTCGGGATCATCCTGGTTGCTTCTTCGGTCGTGATATACGTCGTAAAAGACCTCCTGCTCGGAGATCCCCAGAATACCTACCAGTATATCTTCAACGCCCTCGGTTTTCTACCGATCAATGTCCTTCTTGTGACGCTCATCTTAAACCAGCTTTTAAGCATTCGGGCCAAACGCGAACGGTTGGAGAAGATGAATATGGTCATCGGGGCATTCTTTTCGGAGGTCGGCTCCGGACTCCTCACCTCCCTCTCGGAACACGACCGAGATCTAGAGGAGATAAGGCAGGAACTCATCGTAACGGAGGCCTGGACGCCGGAGAGGTTCTCGCGCGTGCGCGACCGTCTTCGCAGCCATCGTTGCAACCTTTCCGTCGGGGCCGCGAATCTTGAAGAACTCTGCCGTTACCTTACAGAGCGGCGTGGATTCCTTCTGCGGCTGCTTGAGAACCCTGTCCTCCTGGAGCACGAGTCATTCACCAACCTCCTCCGGGCTGTATTCCACCTGACCGAGGAACTCGAACGCCGGGGCGACTTTTCCGCTCTCCCACAGACCGATATTGCCCACCTCACCGTGGACATCAAGCGGGCATACAGCCTGCTCATAGGAGAATGGCTCAATTACATGGAATACCTCCAGAAGAACTATCCCTACCTCTTCTCGCTTGCCGTGCGTTCAAACCCCTTCGATAAGACAGCGTCGCCGATTGTGCGGTAAGGGTACCATGATGGACGTGAGGGGCGAAGGTTGCCGCCCATTCCTTTTTGCGTCCTTTGCTGCCCCGCAGCCCTCATGCCCCTCTTCCCCGGAGGCACAATCTATATACCCGCAACCGCGGTACGCCACACTCGAATACCATGAGCGAATACTCGGTACTGATCGGCGGCAAGGCCGGCGAAGGAATCAACACGGCAGGCCTCTCCATTGCCCGCCTCTTCTCACGGCTCGGATACCGCACCTACATGTATTTCGATTACCCATCGCTCATCCGCGGTGGGCATAACTTCGCGATCATCCGCGCTTCGGATAAGGCAATCGGAGCACACCGTACCCGGGTCGATATCCTTCTCGCCTTCGACCAGAACGGCATTGAGACCCACCGGGAACGGATCCACGAAGGCACGACAGTCATCTACGACGCCTCTCAGGTGGCAAAAGGGATAGTCCAGGGCCTCCCGCTCGATAGAATAATCGAAGAGGAGAAAGCGCCCCCGATCACCAAGAACTCCGCGATGCTCGGTGCCCTCGCGCGGACGGCGGGCATCGGCCGAGAGGTCCTTGAGGATGTCCTCCGCGCCGCCGTCCCGGAAAAGCACCTGGAGGCAAACCTCCGGGTCGCCGGCCGGGGCTACGATGCCGTGGAAACCGTCTTCTCCGTCGAACCGCTCGGTGCTCCGACGCTTCCCGTCCTGACCGGAAACGAGGTCACGGGGCTTGGGCTCGTCCACGGCGGGCTAGATACCTATATCGCCTACCCGATGACCCCGACGTCAAACCTCCTCCACTTCCTTGCGGAACGGGCGGAGGACCTCTCTATCAAGGTCCTCCACCCGGAAAACGAGATCAGCGTCGTCATGATGGCCCTTGGCCTTGCCTACGCCGGAAAGAAGGCTGCGGTCGGTACATCTGGCGGCGGGTTCTGCCTGATGACCGAGGGGCTCTCCCTTGCCGGGATGGCGGAACTCCCGGTGACGATCGTGATGGGGCAACGCCCCGGCCCGAGCACAGGCCTCCCCACCTACACTGCCCAGACCGAACTCCACTTTATCCTGAACGCAGGCCAGGGAGAGTTCCCCCGACTCGTCGTCGCTCCGGGCGACCTCGATGAAGCCTACGTCTGGTCGGCGACCGCTCTGATGCTCTCATGGAAGTATCAGGTGCCTTCTATTATCTTGACCGACAAGACGCTCGCGGAAGGCGCCTTCTCCTTCGATATCGATGCCGTCGTCCCGCACCCGGACCAGGAACCACTGCTCTGGGATGGAAATGGAGAGTACAGCCGCTATGCACTGACCGAGGAGGGGGTATCGCCGCTTGCCTTCCCGGGGCGGGAGGGCGCGGTCGTGAAGGTGAACAGTTACGCCCACGACGAGGCCGGGTTCACCACGGAAGCGCCTGATCAGACACGGAGACTGAGGGAGAAGATGCTCAAGAAGGGTGCAAGTCTCTCGGCGGAACTGGGCGCCTACCCGGTCGTGAGGACATACGGCGCACGCGACGCCGGGAAAACGATCATCTGCTGGGGA
>Ga0134093_1002543_pt1 | contig 14433 bp, 14 predicted proteins | sample 4_1taG_FD_94452 | JGI IMG/M metagenome (GOLD analysis project Ga0134093, IMG submission 94452) | Switchgrass degrading microbial communities from high solid loading bioreactors in New Hampshire, USA - 4_13_20_68_A1 metaG | ecosystem: Engineered > Bioreactor > Semi-continuous > Anaerobic >...
CGCATGAAGTTTTACCCTCGATCCGTAAACACGGTGTGTATGCGGTGGACGAGCTGCTTGCCAATCCAGATGTTTTAATTAAAGCACTCCAGGAGCTTAAAGCAGAAAGGGCAAAAAACGCTTCGCTTTCGGAAACAGTTAATGTCCAAAAGCAGCAAATTGCTGAGATGCAGCCCAAAGCTAGCTACTACGATGTAATCCTGAACTGCAAAGATGCTGTATCAATTACTACCATAGCAAAGGATTATGGGAAATCCGGACAATGGCTAAATGAGTATCTGCATACTCTCGGAGTGCAGTACAAACAGGGTAATATCTGGCTGTTGTATCAGAAGTACGCTCAAAGCGGCTATACCTGCACAAGGACACATAACTACCTTGGCAACGATGGCGAAATCCATGCAAAGGTTCACACTTACTGGACGCAGAAAGGCCGCCTGTTTATCTATGAACTGCTCAAAGCACACGGCCACCTTCCGCTTATCGAACAAAGCTGCTAACACGAGGTGATATCAGATGGATAGAGTAGAAAAGACAAGACCTGCTAAAAAGCTTACGTCTGAGATTGTATCCACGCTTCCGTGGGTGATGCTGCTTATCGGTATCTTCTGTTATATAGCCCTCGTGAATGTCGGCTTGGTCAAAGGCGCAAAGTATGAAGCTAAAACAGAGGTGCTGGCAGCTGAAAACGAGTTCCTTAAAGGAGAGCTCGAATGGTATAAAGCGCAGTTGGCATATAAAGTCGACATGACGGATGAAGTAAATTTACTTCCGGGTGACGGTGATTGATGTGTCTTTAAATGCAGAAGGTTATCGCGATCCTACCGCAGCGGAAGCATTGGGGAACGTAGCTTTTGAAGAAAGCCTAAAAAGTAGGAAACATTATGTATTTATCTGTTCGCCTTATGCAGGTAATGTAAAACAGAACATCCTGAATGCCAAAAGATATTTAAAGTTTGCTGTGAAAAAGGGCGTGATACCTATAGCACCTCATCTGCTTTACCCACAAGTTCTTTACGACAGTGACCCCAGACAGCGAAAGCTCGGACTTTACTTAGGCATGGCTTGGCTGTATAAATGCGACGAGATGTGGGTGTTTGGCGGTTACATATCGCCGGGTATGTCAGCCGAGATTGAAAAAGCTAAAAGAGTCCAAATCCCAATCAGATTCTTTACAGAGAACTGCAAGGAGGTGGTGCGCCATGAAGATCGCTGTCGGAAACAGCCGCATGGAACGAAAGTGGAAGAATCGTGATATAACCTGGGAAGAGTTCAAGAACACGGTTCGAACAACAAAGCGCACCACCGAGATAGTATCGGAGTTTTGCAAGATGAATCGAGCCCGTCAAGATGCCATCAAGGATGTGGGCGGCTTTGTAGGCGGAGCGCTTCGAGAGGGGAAACGCAGAAACGGCTATGTACTATGCCGGTCAATGCTAACTCTCGATATGGATTATGCGCAACCTGGCACATGGGAAATGATTGAGTCAAGTTTTGAGTGGTGCTGCTGTGTGTACTCCACGCACAAGCATACACCTGAGTCTCCGAGACTCAGGCTGATAATTCCTCTTCTGCGTGAAGTAAGCGAGGACGAATACCCGGCTCTTGGGCGAATGGTAGCTAAAGAAATCGGCATTGATCTGTTCGATGACACCACCTATGAGGCTTCGCGGTTGATGTACTGGCCGTCAACGCCATCCGATGGCGAGTTTGTGTTCCGAGAGAAAGATGGCCCGCTTCTTGATCCTGATGTGTATCTATCCAAATATGCTGACTGGCGCGACACATCAATGTGGCCGGTATCATCGCGGCAATCGGAAGTCGTGCGCCGCCAGATAACCCGGCAGGCAGACCCGCTTACAAAAGAAGGTGTGGTGGGAGCCTTTTGCAGAGCCTACTCCATCGTTGATGCGATAGAGACGTTCCTATCCGATGTGTATGAGCCAAGTGCGATCCATGGACGCTACGACTATATACCTGCGGACTCTTCAGCGGGACTGGTCATATATGACGGTAAGTTCGCCTATAGCCATCATGCCACCGACCCCGCATGCGGAAGGCTTCTCAACGCATTCGACCTTGTGCGCATACACAAATTTCGAGAGCTTGACGATAATACGACCGATGATACTCCGCCGGGTAAGTTGCCGTCGTTTCGGGCTATGTCGGAGTTGGCTATTAAAGATGAGCGCGTCAGGGAACAGTTTGCTGAGGAACGTAAAGCTCAGGCAAAGCTGGAGTTTCTAAATGAGGACTGGCAAAAGCAGCTGGAGCTTGAGAAAAACGGTACAGTAAAAAACACACTTCGCAATCTTACGATAATTCTTGAAAATGACCCTGCACTTAAGGGAATCGTGTTCAACCAGCTCTCCGACAGTTTGGAGATAAAGGGAGAGGTGCCATGGCAGCACCCCTCGCGTTTTTGGCGTGACGCTGATGACGCCCAGCTTATCAGCTATATAGACAGCCACTACGGCACCTTCTCCGCTCGAAATTATGAGATTGCGGTTACGAAAGTGGCGGATGACCGGTCATATCATCCAATACGTGAGTTTATAGATAACCTACCAAAGTGGGACGGTATACCACGTGTGGATACCTTGCTTGTCGATTTTCTTGGTGCAAGCGATAACGAGTATGTACGCGCAGTCACAAGAAAGACCTTATGCGCCGCAATAGCCCGTGTCCTGACGCCGGGTATCAAGTTCGACTCCATGCTAGTGCTAAACGGCCCACAGGGTGTGGGTAAAAGCACACTCATTGCTAAGCTGGGCGGTGAGTGGTTTTCGGATAGCCTGTCGCTTTCGGACACAAAGGACAAGACCGCCGCCGAAAAGCTGCAAGGGTATTGGATTCTGGAGATAGGAGAACTTGCCGGGTTGAAGAAAGCTGAGGTTGAGACGCTCCGCAGCTTTCTGTCCCGCCAAAACGACATCTACCGGGCAAGCTTCGGGCGCAGGGCGACACCACACCTGCGGCAGTGCGTTTTCTTTGGAACCACAAACGCTGAAAAGGGGTACCTACGAGATACGACCGGCAACAGGCGTTTCTGGCCGGTCAAAACACCCGGAGGCGGGACAAAAAAGTCGTGGCAGCTCACGCAAGATGAAGTTTTGCAGATATGGGCAGAAGCGCTGGTATATGTGAAGGCGGGCGAAAAGCTATACCTCGACCCAGCGCTTGAAAAGCTGGCTAAGGAGGAGCAGCGTGAAGCGATGGAGTCTGATGAGCGCGAAGGGCTTGTGCGTGACTATCTTGAAATGCTCCTTCCTGAAGATTGGGACTCGATGGACTTATATGAACGGCGTGCATATATAAACAGCAGCGAGTTCGGCGGTAGCGGTAAAGCAGGCGTCCGTAAACGCATGACGGTTTCAAACCTTGAGATCTGGTGTGAGTGCTTCGGTAAAGACCGTGCCAACTGCAAGCGATCGGACAGCAACGAGATCTCAGCAATAATGTCAGGAATCGGCGGATGGAAGATAGCGCCCAAAAAAGAGCGAATCCCGATATATGGCCCGCAATGGGTCTATGTCCGCAACACTGTTCCTGACTCTGTTCCAAGCAGCCTGTCTTTGGAACAGAAGCAAAGTTAGGAACAAAAAATCGTGTTCCTATGTTCCCAAAACAGCCGTTTGGAACACATCATGGGAACAGGCGCCAGCCCCTTTACCGCGCTGATAAATATGATATGTGTTCCTATGTTCCAATAAATATTATTAAAAATAAATAGGAAGAAAAGTATTCATAAATAGTATATAAACACCTAATTTCACGCGTATAGAGATTTTTTGTATTTTGGGAACACATGGAGGGCATAATGCGTGAAAAATATGTCGAGCAGAAGTTAACAAAGGCTGTAAAAGCAGCCGGAGGTGTTGCACTGAAGTTCGTATCACCGTGGTATAACGGTATGCCGGACAGGTTGATTCTTATGCCAAAAGGAGCTATAGCATTTGCGGAAATCAAATCGTCCGGATTTAAACCTCGACCATTACAGAAACTAAGGCATGATATGCTCAGAAAGCTAGGCTTCAAAGTCTATGTAATCGATGATGCGAACCGGATTGGAGAGATACTTGATGAAATACGAGCCACATGAATATCAGACTTATGCCACCAATTTCATCTTAAGTCATCCGGTTGCTGCAATCTTTCTGGAGATGGGCCTTGGCAAGAGCGTCATTACATTGACTGCTATCTACGATTTAACACTTGACAGTTTCCTGATACGCAAGGTACTGGTCATAGCTCCACTTCGTGTTGCACGAGACACATGGCCTGCCGAGATTGAAAAATGGGATCACCTGAAGGGACTGACCTATTCGGTGGCTATCGGATGTGAGGCTCAGCGCAAAGCGGCACTTCTGCAAAAAGCACAGGTTTACATAATAAACCGAGAAAATGTGGACTGGCTTGTAAACGAAAGCGGCATACCCTTTGATTATGACATGGTGGTAATCGATGAGCTGTCATCGTTCAAGTCGCACACCTCAAAGCGGTTTAGAGCGCTTCGAAAAGTGCGGCCATTGGTTAAAAGGATAGTCGGCTTAACAGGAACACCTTCAAGTAATGGGCTGTTAGATTTATGGGCGGAGATCGGTATCCTCGATATGGGCAAACGACTTGGGCGATATGTATCTCATTTTAGAAACGCATATTTTGTGCCTGATAAACGCAATCAGCAGATCATATTCTCATACAAACCCAAGCCAGGTGCGGAGGAAGACATATATCGGCTTATATCCGATATAACCATAAGCATGAAAAACACCGACTATCTAAAGCTTCCGGAGCTTGTGATGAATGAAGTCCCTGCTTATTTGTCAGATGATGAGAGTAAGCATTATGAACGCATGAAGTCTGATATGGTGTTGTCGCTAAAAGGGAAGGAAATAGATGCAGTCAATGCTGCCGCATTGAGTAACAAGTTGCTCCAGATGGCTAACGGTGCGGTCTATGATGAGAATGGTGGAGTTGTTCGAATCCACGATCGTAAGCTGGATGCTTTGGAGGATATTATCGAAGCAGCAAACGGGAAACCCGTGCTCGTTGCGTATTGGTACAAGCACGACCTTGAACGGATAGTTGAGCGGTTTCATGCTTGTCGGTTGGATAGTGCCGAATCCATAAAGCGGTGGAATGACGGTGAGATCTCGTTGGGCGTTATCCACCCCGCATCTGCCGGACATGGACTGAACCTTCAATACGGCGGCTGTTGTCTTGTGTGGTTTGGTTTAACATGGTCGCTGGAGTTATATCAGCAGACAAACGCTCGACTTTGGAGGCAAGGACAAAAGGATACGGTGATAATACATCACATCATCACGAAGGACACCATAGATGAAAATGTGATGCAAGCACTCCGGCGAAAAGATAAGACTCAAACGGCTCTGATAGATGCCGTGAAAGCGAACTTACAAATTAAATGATGATGAAAACATATACCAACCCGAGGTTAATATTTCGGAGGTGCAACATGAGCATTATCTGGCACTATCTTGATAAGCGCAGCGCTGCCATTAACGCACTTAAAGACTACAACAGCATGAAGTACATAATCGACCATACTGACGAAGAGATCTGCCTGATATATAGCAGAGTATCCGCCGTAAGCAGTTCTTCAATATCCGTCACTCAGAAAGGCACGATTGATCCCCACAGCAATGAAAATAGGGTTGTTGCGGCAATTGATGAAATTGACGTGCTGAAAGAGCGTTACAGGCAGGCGGTCGAGTACATGGACTGGTTTAAGCCGGCGTGGCTTGCGTTGTCAGAAGACGAGAGGTATGTTCTAAGTACTTTCTACTGGAACTATGACGAGCGCAAGACCGATGCCGTATATGAAATCTGCGAGCGATTCAACATTGAGCGTTCATCAGCGTATAACAAAAAGAACCGGGCAGTCCAGCACTTAGCACTGCTGTTGTTCGGTAAGTAATGAGTAATTTCGCGGACGCTTTTACCGCTGCTGTAATGTATAATAGTATCATGAGAAAATGAAAGAAAGCCTTGTGGGCATAGTTCCACGAGGCTTTTCGCTTTGAGGAGGCAAAGATGCCATACAAACCGAAACGCCCATGTTCTCAGCCGGGATGCCCGGAGCTGACACACCGACGGTACTGCGAAAAGCATGCAAAACAGGAAGCAAGGCGTTATGAACGATACATGCGTGATCCGGAAACGCGTAAACGCTACGGACGAAAGTGGATGCGCATACGCGACAGGTATATATCCGAGCATCCACTTTGCGAACGCTGCGAAAAACACGGAAAGCTTATCCCTGCCAAAGAAGTACACCACATCATTCCCCTCTCCGAAGGAGGTACAAATGATGAAAGCAACCTCATGGCGCTCTGCACTTCATGTCACTCCGAGATCACCGCACGAGAAGGTGGAAGATGGAACAGGAAGGGGCGGTCAAAATCTCTGTGACTTTTTTAGCGTGCAACGGGCGTGGGGTCGCGCGCGAAAAAAGTCAGGTTCAAACGAGGGATTTACACATGTCACTTGCAAGGAGGTAATAGCATTTGGCAAAAGACGGTACGTATAGAGGCGGGCGTCGCGTGCGGGCTGGCGATAAACCACTCCCTTTAGTCGATAAAATCGCCGCGGGCAAACCGGCACAGGTGCTTGACATGCCGGAGTTCGATCCGGATGCTTTGCTCGAGCCGGCAGAATTCGATGATACCGCGGATCTACACGGAGAGGACATACCGAAACCGAGCGAGTACCTGAGCGCACTCCAAAAAGACGGCAAACCGCTCGGCGCCGATGCGCTGTTCGTCGAGACCTGGAAATGGCTCAAAGAACGCGGCTGCGAGAAATTTGTAAACCCGCGGCTGGTCGAAGCCTATGCTCAGATGTTTACCCGGTACATACAGTGCGAGCAGGCGGTCAGCACTTACGGACTATTAGGCAAGCACCCGACAACCGGCGGCGCGATTGCAAACCCATTCGTACAGATGAGCCTTTCGTATCAAAAGCAAGCGAACCTGCTGTGGTATGAAATCTTTGAGATTGTCAAGCAGAACTGCACCACGGCATTCGTCGGCAACCCCAAGGACGACATAATGGAAGCTTTGCTGTCAGGCAAAAAAGGACGGTAACCCCAAATGAAATCAACCGAACGGCTTGAGAAAGTAAATATAGATAAGCTTGTTCCGTATGCAAGGAATGCCCGGACACACAGCAAGGAGCAGATACTCCAGCTCAGGTCCAGCCTTCGCGAGTTCGGCTTTGTCAACCCGGTCATCGTGGACAAAGACTTGAACATTATTGCCGGGCACGGGCGCGTACTCGCCGCCAAGGAAGAAGGCATCACCGAGGTACCCTGTGTGTTTGTAGAGCACCTGACCGAAGCTCAGAAGCGCGCTTACATAATCGCGGACAACCGGCTCGCGCTGAATGCCGGCTGGGATACCGAGATGCTGTCGGTAGAGCTTGCGGATCTGCAGGGCGTGGATTTCGATTTATCGCTGCTCGGCTTTGACGATTCCGAACTTAACAAACTGCTGGGAAACATAAATGATGTCAAAGATGATGACTTTGATGTCGACAGTGAACTTTCAAGACCTGCCATTACAAAACCCGGCGATCTGTGGCTGCTCGGTCGGCATCGCCTGGTGTGCGGCGACAGCACCAAAGCCGAAACATACGAACTGCTCATGGACGGAAAGCTCGCCAACCTCACGGTGACAGACCCGCCGTATAATGTGAACTATGAAGGCGCTGCTGGAAAGATAAAGAATGACAACATGTCCGGAGAGCAGTTTTACAAGTTCTTGCTCGACGCGTTTACGCTTATCGAGAAATCGATGGCAAATGACGCGTCTATTTATGTTTTTCACGCTGACACCGAGGGGCTGAACTTCCGGCGCGCTTTTGATGACGCCGGCTTTTACCTTTCCGGCACATGTATATGGAAAAAGCAGTCGCTTGTGCTTGGACGCTCGCCTTATCAATGGCAGCATGAGCCGATACTGTTCGGATGGAAGAAGTCGGGCAAGCATATGTGGTTCTCCGACCGCAAGCAGTCGACCGTATGGGAGTTCGACAAGCCCAAAAAGAATGCCGACCACCCCACTATGAAGCCGGTTCCTTTGGTAGCGTACCCTATCCTCAACTCAAGCATGACCGGATGCATCGTGCTTGACCCCTTCGGCGGCTCAGGCAGTACGCTAATCGCCTGCGAGCAGACCGGGCGCATCTGTTGCACCGCAGAGCTTGACGAGAAGTTTTGCGACGTGATTGTGAAACGGTACATAGAACAAACCCGTAGCAGTGAAAGTGTGTACCTCATGCGTGACGGGATGAAGATCCCTTACGATGAAGTAGAAACTACTAACAGTGATGTGCATTAATTTCCGTAAAAATATTACTTGCAATTCCACAGCTTTTGAGTGATATATGTAATCACTAAAAGCTTAGGAGGAAAACGCAAATGGAAGTCAGATTCAATGTTGCAGGCGAGGAAAGGAAGGGGCTTGTCAAAGCAATAGGTGAAATTACGGGTGCTGAGCCTATTTACCTTGGAGCGCCGAGTTTCGCATATGCCGTAAACAACATAACCGTAAGCAAAGACGGTACACTGTCTTGGGACGGGAAAACAGACGAGCACATGATTCATGAGCTTCTCGGCAAGCTGCGCGAGCTCGGTTATGTTCCGGAAGAAAGCGACATAAACGACGACACGCTAACGATATCCGTACCGCTTGACGGGTTTACAGAATCGGCGCTCAGTAACCTAGGGCGGCTGATATCGAGCAAGGCAAATCTCATCAAAAAGGCGACCGGAGCCGAGTCGCTCAAAGTCGAGCGGACAGACACTACGCTCAGATTTCCATGGTTTCGCTTAAATCTATCGCCTGAGCAGATAGACGCGTATTCGCGGTTTGTCTGCGTGCTCTGTGAGATGGCAAAAAAGCAGCATAGGGTAACCGCAAAAGAGAAACCTGTCGAAAACGAGAAGTATGCATTCCGCGTGTTTCTCATCAGACTGGGGTTCGTGGGCAAAGAGCATAAGGCAGTCCGCAAAATACTGATGGAAAACTTATCGGGCAACAGCGCATTTAAAAACGGTGCCAAAATAAAAACTGCGGAGGCATCAATCAATGAATAAGTTTCCATCAAAAGAAATTGTGGAGATGCTCCGCAAGCAATACCCCGTGGGGACTCGTGTCGAGCTTGTAAAAATGAACGACCCTTACTCCAAGCTTAAGCCCGGCGACAGAGGCACGGTTAGTTTCGTTGACGACACAGGCACGATATTCTGCTCATGGGATAACGGCTCGAGGCTCGGCGCCGTGTACGGAGAAGATGTGCTAAAAAAGCTTTAAAACAGCTTGCCTTATCCATATATTTGCGTGGCTTTTCTCAGAAAAATGACTTGCTATTTCAGGCGTTTAGAGTGATATATATACATGCCTAAAGGCAAAAACACACCGGCGCAAGGGACGCGAACTTTGATGGGGACATCCTGCGCAGAGCGGCAATTGAATCGGCAAAGGGTGAGGTGGCTGCGGTTGAATGAAAAGATAAAGGAGCAAATACTCGCGATACGAGACAGCGGCGTCACGAATATGTTTGATGTTCGCCGGGTGCAGCAAGAAGCCTATGTCTTGGGTTCTACGAGCTGGTAGTCTACCTTGTTGAACACAAAGCCGAATATATACACTTCATCTTAACCGGCGATACAAAGAAGAATAAAGAAAAATGGGCTTCCACGGAAGCTCTTTCTTGTTGTTTTCATAGCAGTGGAGGAGGTGGATATGCGAAAGCTTAAAAAATATAAACCGACCGTTTTCATGGCTAAAGACTCATATTACGACAAAGAGGCTGCGGATTATGCAGTCTCATTCATCCAAGCCCTCTCGCATACTAAAGGTTCATGGGCAGGCAAGCCTTTTGAGCTTATTGACTGGCAGGAGCAGATAGTGAGGGATATCTTCGGTATACTCAAGCCTAACGGTTACCGACAGTTCAATACAGCATATGTGGAGATTCCGAAGAAGCAAGGCAAATCAGAGCTTGCCGCGGCTATTGCCCTGCTTCTGACCTGCGGTGACGGCGAAGAGCGCGCCGAAGTGTATGGCTGTGCGGCTGACCGTCAGCAAGCGTCCATCGTATTTGAAATAGCCGCCGATATGGTGCGCATGTGCCCTGCCTTGTCCCGGCGCGTAAAGCTGCTTGCTTCAACAAAGCGGCTGATATACCTGCCTACCAACAGCTTTTATCAAGTGCTGTCTGCCGAAGCCTACTCAAAGCACGGTTTCAACATACACGGCGTGGTGTTTGATGAGCTGCATACCCAGCCGGACAGGAAACTATTTGACGTCATGACAAAAGGCTCCGGCGATGCGAGGATGCAGCCGCTATACTTTCTAATTACCACGGCGGGCACGGACACTCAAAGCATCTGTTACGAGATACACCAGAAGGCAGTGGACATCATTGAAGGAAGGAAGCACGACCCTACGTTCTATCCGGTAATCTATGGCGCAAAGGAAGACGACGACTGGACTGACCCCAAGGTGTGGAAAAAAGCCAACCCCTCGCTCGGCATTACGGTAAGCATCGACAAGGTGCGCGCGGCATGCGAAAGCGCAAAACAGAACCCGGCTGAAGAGAACGCCTTCAGGCAGCTTCGTCTCAACCAATGGGTAAAGCAGGCTGTACGGTGGATGCCGATGGCGAAGTGGGACGCCTGCGCATTCACTGTTGATCCGGAAAGTCTTGAAGGCAGAGTGTGCTACGGAGGGCTTGACCTTTCGTCAACAACCGATATTACCGCATTTGTGCTGGTGTTCCCGCCGATAGATGAGGATGACAAATACGCAATCATGCCGTTTTTCTGGATACCTGAGGACAACGTAGATTTGCGCGTAAGGCGCGACCATGTGCCGTACGACTTATGGGTAAAACAAGGTCACCTCATGACGACCGAAGGGAATGTCGTGCATTATGGGCATATCGAGAGTTTCATTGAGCAGCTCGGCATGAAATACAACATTCGGGAAATCGCATATGACCGGTGGGGCGCTGTGCAGATGTCGCAGAACCTTGAAAACCTCGGGTTTACAGTTGTACCATTCGGTCAAGGCTTCAAGGATATGTCTCCGCCTACAAAAGAACTGATGAAGCTGACATTGGAGCAAAAAATAGCACACGGCGGGCACCCTGTCCTGCGCTGGATGATGGACAATATCTACATCAAAACCGACCCCGCTGGTAACATAAAGCCCGACAAAGAGAAAAGCACCGAAAGAATCGACGGTGCTGTTGCCGCGATTATGGCTCTGGACCGCGCCATTAGATGCGGGAATAAAGAGGAACACTACTCCGTGTACAATGAAAGGGGGCTTTTGATAATATAAAACCGGAGAAGGCATGTTTACCACATCCGGCTACAGAAAAATAATTTAAAATTAAATTCTTAATCTTAATGTTATATAAAACAAAATGCCCCCAATTGTGCGTGTGTTTCCACAGAGGCCTGGGGGAGATGATATTAATATATTAGCACATATGTTCAGGAGTGTCAATGATATACTTCAGCAAAGGATATTTAGAGGTTAAGATAAATGTTTACTCCGCTAAAATTATTATTCCGCTCCCGCGACAAACCTAAAAACCGAGTTGGCGGAACGCTTACTTTCCTATTCGGCAAAACCTCCAGCGGGAAAATAGTCAACGAACAAACAGCAATGCAGTCGGCTGCGGTATACGCTTGTGTTCGAATACTCTCCGAGGCTATCGCCAGTCTTCCGATACATGTATACCGCTATCGTCTGGACGGAGGAAAAGAGCGTATACCCCAGCATCCGCTATACTACCTTCTTCATAACGAACCGAACCCTGAGATGACTTCATTCGTGTTCCGCGAGACACTGATGAGTCATCTTTTGCTTTGGGGCAACGCTTACGCACAAATCGTCCGAAACGGACGCGGTCAGCCAATTGCACTGTACCCCCTGCTCCCGAACAGGATGGAGGTAAGCCGCACAAAAACTGGTGATATGGTTTATACCTATCACCTTGACCCCGACGAAAGAGATCTCTACCCGAATGGAAAGAATATCACGCTCCGCAAAGATGAAGTGCTTCACATACCCGGGCTTGGGTTTGACGGTCTAATCGGGTACAGCCCAATAGCTATGGCGAAAAACGCGATCGGAATGTCGCTCGCCACAGAAGAGTACGGCGCGTCGTTCTTTGCAAACGGAGCAAACCCCGGCGGCGTGCTTGAACACCCGGGAGTGATAAAAGACATACAGCGCGTTAAAGACAGCTGGAACAGCGCATATCAGGGTACCGGGAACGCACACAAGATCGCCGTGCTTGAAGAAGGCATGAAGTTCCAGGCGATCGGCATACCGCCCGAACAGGCTCAGTTCCTTGAAACACGGAAATTTCAAATAAACGAGATAGCTCGCATCTTCCGTGTACCACCGCATATGGTAGGCGACCTTGAAAAGTCGAGCTTCTCAAACATCGAGCAGCAGTCGCTTGAGTTTGTTAAGTATACACTCGACCCGTGGGTAGTGCGGTGGGAGCAGAGCCTGCAGCAGTCGCTTGTTCTGCCCTCCGAAAAGCAGTCTATATTTATCAAATTTAATGTTGACGGCTTACTGCGCGGCGACTACCAAAGCAGGATGAACGGCTATGCCGTAGCGCGTCAAAACGGCTGGCTGAGCGCAAACGATATTCGCGAGCTTGAAGACATGAACCGCATACCTGCCGAGGAGGGCGGAGACCTTTACCTTGTCAATGGCAACATGCTCCCGCTCTCACAGGCGGGTAATTTTTATGGAAAGGAGGACAGCAGCCAGTGAATAAGTTTTGGAACTGGGTACGAGATGAAACCGGCGAGGATCGCACGCTGTTCCTAAACGGAGTTATCTCAGACGAAACATGGTGGGGCGACGAAGTCACGCCTAAACTGTTCAAAGATGAGCTTTTGTCAGGCTCGGGCAATGTCACGGTATGGATCAACTCGCCCGGCGGCGATGTGTTTGCCGCTGCGCTCGCTTATCGATCCGAGCGACCCGGTGTTTATCGCGCCGGGCGACATGCCGCGCAGGATCGCCGAGTACTGCAGGGCTACCGGACAGCTTGTGCCCGAAACTCCGGGACAAGTCGTGCGCTGCATATTCGACAGCCTTGCGCTCTGCTACCGCTACACAGCCGACGTCATCGACGAGATCTCGGGCAGACGCACGCCCTATATCCATATCGTCGGAGGCGGCGTGAAAGAGATGCCGCTCTGCAGATTTGCCGCGTCGGCGTGCGGACGTCCGGTCTATGCCGGACCAGTCGAGGCAACGGCGATCGGCAACATCTCCGTGCAGGCGATCGCGTCGGGCGAGCTGAAAAATGTTGCCGAGGCTCGCGAGTGCGTGCGCAGATCGTTTGAGGTAAAAGAATATCTCCCGCAGGATACGGACATGTGGGAAGAGGGCTACGAGAGATTCATAAAACTTATAAATAAAAACTAACGGCTGAAAGGGCATCTGTATGGATATCAAAAGCGCATACGAGTACGCACGCGATGTTTATGCTGGTATCGGCGTCGATACCGAAGCGGCAATAGCGCGCGTTAAGAATATCCCCGTTTCAATGCACTGCTGGCAGGGCGACGATGTTCGCGGTTTTGAAAATCCCGAAGGCGACCTGACCGGCGGTATCCAGACCACCGGTAACTACCCCGGACGCGCAACAACCATCGAGCAGCTGAAAGCCGACTTTGAAAAAGCGGCATCGTTCATTCCGGGTAAAAAGCGTATTAGCCTGCATGCCATATATCTTGACAACCTGGGCGAAAAAGTCGAGCGCGACGCAATCGAGTACAAGCACTTTGCGTCGTGGGTAGAATGGGCAAAGAAAAACGGCTACGGCATCGACTTCAACCCCACATTCTTCTCTCACCCGCTGAGCTCCGACGGATTCACGCTCAGCCACGCCGACCCCTCTGTCCGCAAGTTCTGGATTAACCACGGTATCGCCTGCCGCAAGATAGCCGAGGACATCGGCCGCGAGCTGGGCAACACCGTTATGACAAACTACTGGATCCCCGACGGATTCAAGGATATCCCCGTCGACAGATATGCTGCGCGCGCAAGACTTGCCGAGGCATACGACGAGATATTCGAAGGCTCGGGCGACAAGCAGTACAACCGCAACGCAGTCGAGTCGAAGCTGTTCGGTATCGGCGCAGAGAGCTGCACAATAGGCTCGCACGAGTTCTACATGGGATACGCCGCGACCCGCAAAGGCATAATGCTCACGCTCGACTCGGGTCACTTCCACCCGACGGAGGCCATCTCCGACAAGATTTCGTCGGCGCTGATCTTCTGCGACGAGATTCTGCTGCATGTATCCCGTCCGGTTCGTTGGGACAGCGACCATGTCGTTATCTTCGACGACGAGCTGAAG
>Ga0134093_1002547_pt1 | contig 14409 bp, 11 predicted proteins | sample 4_1taG_FD_94452 | JGI IMG/M metagenome (GOLD analysis project Ga0134093, IMG submission 94452) | Switchgrass degrading microbial communities from high solid loading bioreactors in New Hampshire, USA - 4_13_20_68_A1 metaG | ecosystem: Engineered > Bioreactor > Semi-continuous > Anaerobic >...
AAGGATATAAATGAAATTGGTGCCTGCCGTATGTGTGTTGTTGAAGTTAAGGGTGCAAGAAGCCTTCAGGCTGCTTGTGTATATCCTGTTTCGGAAGGACTTGAAATATATACACAATCTCCTACTGTAAGGGAAGCAAGAAAGGTTACCCTTGAGCTCATATTGTCAAATCACGAGAAGAAGTGTCTTACTTGTGTTAGAAGCAAAAACTGTGAACTGCAAACATTAGCAGAAGAATTGAATGTTAAGGATATAAGGTTTGAAGGCGAAACTCACAAGTTGCCGGTAGACGATTTTTCACCTTCAGTGGTTAGAGACCCTAACAAGTGTATACTTTGTAGAAGATGCGTTAGCATGTGTAAAAATGTTCAGCAGGTATCGGTAATAGATACAACTGAAAGAGGATACAAGACAATAATATCTTCTGCGTTTAACAAGTCATTGAGCGAGGTTCCGTGTACAATGTGCGGACAGTGTATTAATGTTTGTCCTGTAGCCGCATTGAGAGAAAAGGATGACACCGATAAAGTATGGGAAGCCTTGGCAAATCCCGAACTCCATGTTATCGTACAGACAGCTCCGGCTGTTAGGGTAGCATTGGGTGAAGAGTTTGGCATGCCTATAGGTTCGAGAGTTACAGGCAACATGGTTGCAGCTTTGAAACTTTTAGGCTTTGACAGGGTTTTCGATACCGATACGGCAGCAGACCTTACTATTATGGAAGAGGGAACAGAGGTAATAAACAGAATTAAGAACGGCGGTAAACTTCCGGTTATTACATCCTGCAGCCCCGGATGGATTAAATTCTGCGAGCACTATTACCCTGAATTTTTGGATAATTTGTCAACATGTAAGTCACCCCACGAAATGTTCGGTGCAATCTTAAAGTCCTACTATGCTGAAAAAGAAGGCATTGATCCTTCAAAGGTATTTGTTGTATCCATAATGCCTTGTACTGCAAAGAAATTTGAAGCTTCAAGACCTGAATTGGCAGCAACAGGATATCCTGATGTTGATGTTGTTCTTACAACAAGAGAACTTGCCAGAATGATTAAAGAAGCAGGTATTGACTTTAAAAATGTTTCTGAAGAACACTTTGATGATCCTATGGGTGATGCTTCTGGAGCCGGAGTTATTTTCGGAGCAACCGGTGGAGTTATGGAAGCTGCATTAAGAACTGTTGCAGAGATTCTCAGCGGACAGTCTATCGATAATGTTGACTATGAGCAAGTTAGAGGTGTTGAAGGTATTAAAGAAGCATCAGTTAAAGTCGGTGACTTGACACTTAAGGCTGCAGTTGCCCATGGCCTTGGAAATGCAAGAAAACTTCTTGACAGAATAAAAGCCGGTGAAGCCGATTATCACTTTGTTGAAATAATGGCTTGTCCGGGCGGATGCGTTAACGGAGGAGGTCAACCTATACAGCCTTCAAAAGTAAGAAGTTGGACAGATTTGAGAACTGAAAGGGCAAGAGCAATTTATGAAGAGGATAAGGATCTCCCGATTAGAAAATCCCATGAAAATCCAAAGATTAAGGCACTTTATGAGGAATATCTCGGGGAGCCCGGAGGTCATAAATCACACAAACTTTTGCATACTCACTATACCAAGAGAGAAAATTATCCCGTAGAATAGTGTAATTTGTTTGAAAATAATGTATAATAATAAGGTCAGGTTATTTAAACCTGACCTTATTCCGATCTTATGAACTTACTGTGAAGTGATAAAGGTACCTGGTTTTTTTGTTTCTCCTTTCGGGAGGAGGTGTGAATTTGCATGAAATAGAAGTGGTAGGTGCCGCAATTATTGACGGCAATAAAGTTCTTGCCGCTCAGCGTTCTCAAGTGATGAAGTCTCCTTTGAAATGGGAATTTGCAGGTGGAAAGGTACAAAAGGGTGAAACTCATGAAGCGGCCTTAAAAAGGGAACTTCGAGAGGAATTGGGTATTGACGTAAGTGTGGGCAGTTTTATTGCGAAGGGTACATCGATTGTTGACGATAAATTGGTTAATCTATATGTTTACAGTGCTCAAATATTGGAGGGTGTCCCAAAAGCAAGCGAACACGCCCAGATTATGTGGATAGATATAGAAAATATAATGAAACTCGATTGGGCTGAAGCGGATTTACCGGCTTGTGAAAGGATATTAAAAAATTTCATGTAGGTGACCGGGGATGGATATACACAAATTAATCAAAGAAAAAACAAGTATAAGAGCATACAAGACCGATGCTGTTCCGTTGGAAACGGTGAAAAAAATACTTGAGACGGCATCGATGGCACCGTCATGGGCAAATAGACAGTGCTGGCGATTTATTATTGTCGATACCCAGGTGGGTAAAAACATTATCGGTCAGGCATCGGGGCAGCCGCAAATAATAAAAGCATGCAAGGATGCCCCTTATGTTATAGTGCTTTGTGCGTATATTAGAGAATCCGGTGTAAAGAACGGTCTTGAGTATTTCATGTTTGACAGCGGATTGGCTATGAGCAATCTGGTCTTGGCTGCTGAGGCTGAAGGTTTATCTACATGTATAGTGGGATGGTTTAATGAAGGTGCTATAAGGGGATTGTTGAATGTTCCCCAGGAAGTGGCAATAGTTGCCTTTACTCCCTTGGGCTATGCCGATGAAAGCAAGAGGCCCCGTAAGAGAAAAAAACAGGAGGAAATTGTTTTTCACAATTACTGGGGAAAAGCTTTTGATTGAGTTAATTTAAATAAAGAAAAAGCGACGGTTATTCAAATTAGTGGCAAATGAGGTATGAAAATGGCAAAGCAACAGTGGAAACCTACAACAGCGTTAAATCCGGTTCCTGCAGTTATGGTGACTTGTGCGGACGGTGAGGGAAAGCCTAATATTATAACCATAGCATGGGCCGGTACAATTAATTCAAAACCTCCGATGGTTTCAATTTCTGTTAGAAAAGAAAGATATTCATATAATCTCATAAAAGAGAAAGGACAGTTTGCAATAAATCTTACTACAAGAAAATTGGCTTTCGCAGCTGATTTTTGCGGAGTTAAGTCGGGAAAGAATGTAAACAAGTTTGAAGAAATGAAATTGACACCGGAAAAGGCATCTAAAATTGATGTTCCGTTAATAAAGGAGAGTCCTGTCAATATTGAATGCATAGTTAAGGACATTATTGAGTTGGGAACCCACGACATGTTTATTGCAGAAATAGTTGCAGTCAATGTTGATGAAAAGCTCCTAGACAGTGAAGGTAAACTCTGTATGGACAGGGCTGACCTTATATGTTATTCTCATGGAGAATACTGGACTTTGGATAAATCACTGGGTTATTTCGGGTACTCTGTTACCAAAAAGAAGAAGTTAAAAAGAAAACTGAAAAAGTAAAGGGGTAGAGGTGCGGTTTTGTGAATAATGTCAAACAGGTAGCGGATATATCGATGGACCAATTGTCGCCTGTAGTGTTGAAAAGTTTTTTATTCACGCAAGGTTTGAATTTTCATGAAGGGTATAGACTGAAAGGCCGTTATGTATATGACTATGAGCTGGAGTTTTTTGTTTTCAGTAAAGGCGGAATGGTGATTGACGACAAAGAGTACAGCATCAGTAAGGGCGATGTCGTGTTTAGAAGGCCCGGACAATTCACTCAGGGAATTATGCCCTACTCGTGCTATCTGATATGTATAGATATGTTGGGGAATACCGGGAAAAATCCTCAAACCTACGATTTTACAGAGAAACAGGAGTTTCAGAGCAATTACCGCAATCCGCTTCTAGATGGGATACCGTCAATATTCAAACCGTCAAATTATCATAAATACCAGGACATGTTCGATTTGGTTTTAAAAGAATTTATAAACCAGGGGGAATTTTCGGGAATACTTCTCAAATCAACGGTGTTGAAGATTTTGTATGAGATTTGTTCCGATTTGAAAAATCCCTTTGTAAACAATGAAAACATAAATTCGGCACATTATACTGCGGTGAAAAGGGCGAAAGAGTATATAGATTCCAATTTGAAGCAGAAAATTTCGTTAAACAAACTTGCTTCAATTGTTAATCTCAGTCCCACCTATTTTCACAAGATATTTACCGATACTTTGGGAATCACTCCTACCGAATACATAACCAATGCCAGAATTAACACGGCGAAGGAGCTTTTGGTAAAGACAAACCTTCCGGTATACGAAATTGCCATTGAATGCGGATATGACAATATTCCGTATTTCAGTTACATATTTAAAAACAGGACCGGTGTTGCACCCGGTGAGTTCAGAAAACGGCACAGTTATTTTATATAACATTGAAATAAAAAAATAGAAAAAAGTACAAGAAAGCTTCATATTCTAAATAACAGGAAGCTTTTTTTATTTGGAGGCTGTATGAAACAAGCAAGACGGCTCGACAATGCACCGCCCTATCTGTTTGTAGAAATTGAGGAAAACATAAAAAAGGCATTGGCAAAGGGTGTGGATGTAATAAACTTGGGGATAGGAGATCCGGATATGCCCACACCATATTTTGTAGTGAGAAAAATGGCTGAGGCCATAAAGAATCCGGATTACCATAAATATCCCGAATATGACGGATGTCTGGAGTTTAGATGTGCAGTGGCGGAACACTATAAAAAGAGATTCGGTGTGGACTTGGACCCGGAGACGGAAGTGGTGGCATTGCTAGGCTCAAAGGAGGGTATAGCACACATTTTCTTTGCCCTGGTAAATGAGGGCGATTTTACTCTTGTGCCCGACCCGCAGTATCCGGTATATGAACTGGCTACAGCTCTCACGGGCGGTGTTCCGTATCCCATGCCTCTTACAAAGGAGAACGGGTATTTTCCCGATCTTTCGGCAATTCCTAAAGAAGTTATAAAAAGAACGAAGATATTGTTTGTGAATTATCCCAACAATCCGACAGGTGCAGTGGCGAGTCTGGAACAGTATCAAAGTATTGTCGATTTCGGGCTTGAGCATGATATTGTGGTTTGCAATGATAATGCCTATTCAGAGTTTACATATGACGGCATAAAAGCTCCGAGTATTCTAAATGCCAAAAATGCCAAGGACATTGCAGTTGAGTTTCATTCTTTTTCGAAATCATACAATATGACCGGCTGGCGTTTAGGGTTTGCGGTGGGAAACAGTGAGGCCATTTCAAAACTTAAAAAGATGAAGAACAATATAGATTCGGGAGTGTTTACTGCCATACAAATTGCAGGGATAGAAGCATTAAGAGGCTGTGAAAAGTTTGTTGAAGGCATGCAAAAGATATATGCAAGAAGAAGGGAGATTGCAATAAATGAACTTCAAAAATTAGGTCTTGAGTTTGAAGTTCCCAAGGGTGCCTTCTATTTTTGGATTAAAGTGCCGGACGGCTTTACATCAAAGAGTTACACCGAAATGCTATTGGAAAAGACCGGTGTTGTGGTGGCACCGGGTAGCGGATATGGGCAGTACGGCGAGGGTTATATAAGAATATCGCTTACAATTAGTGACGAAAGGTTGAAAGAAGCTTTTGACAGGATGAAAAAGCTTTAGTTCAAAAGTCTATGAAATTTTATGGCAGTGAAACGGCTGAATTTGTGATATTTGTATAATTTGATTGCTGAGAAGAGTAATGTATATAATATATTTATAATAAGCAAAATAATGTATCGGGCAACAGTTTAAGTGGTAGCCTTTTTCAAAGTTGGAAAAACGGTTATTGCAGCCTTGACCAAATTGTGTTATAATTTTTTAAACGATAATTGAAATGCGATGAAAGAGAAAAGTAGACAGTTGAAGCTGATATAAGAGAGAAGATATCACCGGCTGAGAGTATCTTTATTAAGCAAACTGTTGAAGTTCCCTCTTGAGCAGCATCCTGAACGTATTGCCGATGAGTCGGTATTTTATCAGTAGGAGATGCCGGATTGCGACCGTTAACAGCTAAGAGAGCTTATGTACTTTGTGTGCATAAGAATTCGGGTGGTAACGCGGAATATGCTTTCGTCCCTTTTTGGGGCGAAGGCTTTTTTGTTATCCATATTTAGGTAATAATAGATTTAGATACAAATGGGATTTTAAGGAGGAGTCTTTAATATGAAAGAGCAGTTGAATAATATCAAAGTTCAAGCTGAAAATGAACTGTCTGCTGCCCAAACGATACAGGAGTTGGAGAATATCAGAGTAAAATTTCTTGGGAAAAAAGGTGAACTCACCTCAGTATTGAGAGGTATGGGGGCACTTTCGGCAGAGGAAAGACCTGTTATCGGTCAGATCGCCAATCAAGTAAGGGAAACGTTGGAGAATAGGATTGAAGAATTGAGAAAGGAACTCCTAAACAAAGAAAGAGAGCTTAAACTTTCACAGGAAGTAATCGACGTTACCGTACCCGGAAAGAGAAGAGGGCTCGGAAAGAAGCATCCTCTTACTATTGTAATGGACGAAATTAAAGAAGTGTTTATCGGTATGGGCTATGAGATAGCGGAAGGTCCCGAGGTGGAAAAGGATTATTACAATTTCGAAGCCCTTAACATACCGAAGAACCACCCTGCCAGGGATGTTCAGGATACTTTCTATATAAATGAAAACATATTATTGAGAACACAAACTTCACCGGTTCAAATAAGGGTTATGGAGAACAAAAAACCTCCTATAAAGATTATCTGTCCCGGTCGTGTTTATCGTTCCGATGCTGTTGATGCCACCCATTCACCCATATTCCATCAGGTGGAAGGCCTGGTGGTGAACAAGGGTGTTACAATGGGAGACCTTGTAGGAACTCTGAGGCTTTTTGCCAAAAGCCTGTTTGGCGAAAAGACCGATATCAGGCTTAGACCGCATCATTTCCCCTTTACCGAGCCAAGTGCAGAGGTGGATGTGTCTTGTTGGGCCTGCGGAGGCAAGGGATGTAGAGTATGTAAGAATGAAGGCTGGATTGAAATTCTCGGAGCAGGAATGGTTCATCCGAAAGTCCTTGAAGTATGCGGTATAGATCCTGAAGTATATAGCGGATTTGCCTTCGGACTTGGTGTGGAAAGAACCGCCATGGGAAGATTTAATATTGATGACTTGAGACTGTTGTATGAAAATGACATAAGATTTTTGAAGCAGTTTTAGAATACCTTGATGAAGCAATATAAAAGTAGAATGGCAAATTAGTGTTTTATTGATGAATAAATTGATTGTTATTTAGTGTTTGAACGGTTTTTAAAGGTAATATCAAAATGAAAGGAGTTTATAGGTTATGAAAGCACCGCTAAGTTGGCTTAAAGATTATGTTGATATAGATGTTTCACCGAAAGAATTTTCCGATGCTATGACTATGTCGGGTTCAAAAGTTGAAGGAATAGAGGTACAGGGTGAGGAGATAAGCAAGGTAGTAGTAGGAAGAATAATATCCGTTGAAAAGCATCCCGATGCCGATAAATTGCAAGTGACCAAAGTGGATATAGGCAGCGAAGTGATACAGGTGGTTACAGGTGCACAAAATATTAAGCTTAATGACTATATACCCGTTGCTTTAGTTGGAGCGACTCTTCCCGGAGGCAAAAAGATATCGAAAGGGAAGCTTAGAGGAGTTGAGTCAAACGGAATGATGTGTTCCATTGAAGAATTGGGTCTTACCAAAGAAGACTTTCCCGATGCTCCGGAGGACGGCATTTATATACTTGAACCGGGAGTTGAACTCGGCAAGGACATTAAAGAGGTTATGGGAATTAATGAAACTTCCATAGAGTTTGAAATAACATCCAACAGACCGGATTGTTTGAGCATAATAGGACTGGCAAGGGAAGCGGCAGTGACTTTAAAGAAGGAGTTTAAAAAACCTCAGGTAAAAGTCTTGGAGGAAGGCGATGATGCGAAAAATTATATTTCAGTGGAGATAAAAGATCCTGACCTCTGCCCGAGATATGCAGCCAGGGTTGTCAAGGATGTAAAGGTTGGTCCTTCCCCAAAATGGATGAGGGACAGACTCAAAGCTGCAGGAGTTAGACCTATAAATAATATTGTAGATATAACCAACTATGTAATGCTTGAGTATGGTCAACCAATGCATGCTTTTGACCTTAAAGACATACAGGGAAGCAAGATAATAGTAAGAAGGGCACTTGAGGGGGAAACCATTAAGACTCTTGATGACCAGGACAGAAATCTTGATCCTTCAATGCTGGTTATAGCAGATGAAAATAGGGCTGTTGCCGTGGCAGGAGTTATGGGAGGAGCCAATTCCGAGATTTCGGACAACACTAAAACCATTGTGTTTGAATCGGCCAACTTTAACAGTGCATCGGTTAGGCTTACCGCAAAAAAACTGGGGCTTAGGACAGAAGCATCAAGCCGTTTTGAAAAGGGCTTGGATCCGGAAAATGTTGTACCGGCTCTTGAAAGGGCGGTGCAACTTGTTGAAGAACTTGGAGCGGGTACTGTATGCAAAGGCATTGTTGATTGCTATATGAAAAAACCTCAACCGGTGACATTGAGTTTGAGACCCGATAAAATCAATGCCTTCTTAGGCACAAGCATTTCAAAGGAAGAAATGGTAGGTATTTTGAAAGCACTGGAGTTTGAAATTGATGAGAGCACCGGTACAGTAAAAGTACCGAGTTTTAGGCCCGATGTTGAGAGAGAGGCGGATTTGGCAGAGGAAATAGCCAGATTTTACGGATACAACAATATTGAAGCAACTCTATTGTCCGGAAAGGCTGCAACTTTAGGCAAAAAGACTTATAAACAGCGTATTGAGGACTTAATCAAGGATACCATGGTTTCCTGCGGGTTGTATGAAACCTTTACCTATTCCTTCACCGGACCTAAGGATTTTGACAAGCTCAATTTGCCGCAGGACAGTGATTTGAGAAAGGCTGTGGTTATATCCAATCCTTTAGGTGAAGACTACAGTATTATGAGGACAACCACAATTGCAGACATGCTTAAGGTTATCAGCACCAATTACAATAGAAGAATAGAGGAAGCAAGATTATTTGAGATGTCTTTGGTTTATTTGCCGGAGAGTTTGCCCGTAAAAGAGCTTCCGATGGAAAAACCTGTACTTACAGTCGGATTGTACGGCAACACCGATTTCTATGAATTGAAGGGAATCATAGAAGAACTCCTATCAAGGCTTGGAATAAAGGAATATGAATTTATGCCGGTAAAAGATAACCCGACTTTCCATCCGGGAAGAACCGCAAGCTTGACAATTAACGGCCAATATGCCGGTATAGCCGGTGAAGTGCATCCGGTTGTGTCGGAAAAATTTGAGTGTCCGGAAAGGACCTATGTGGCAGTGATTGAGATTGAAAAACTTGTTGAAAATTCATGCTTGGAAACACAATACAAGCAATTGCCTAAATTCCCGGCAGTGTCAAGAGATATTGCCATGCTGGTGAAAGATGAGATTATGGTTAAGCAGATTGAAGATATTATAAAGCAGAGAGCCGGTAAAATACTTGAAGATATTAAATTGTTCGATGTGTATAAAGGAAAACAGGTACCGGAAGGTATGAAGAGTGTTGCCTACTCCATAACCTTCAGAGCTTCCGACAGGACACTTACCGATGAGGAAGTGGGCAAGGCAATGGCAAAAATAATAGACGGACTAAAGAACAATATCGATGCCCAGCTTAGAGAATAATTGATAAAAGCTGTGCATTAGCGAAAAACCAACCGCTAATGCACAGCTTTTTCAACTAAGTTATGTTATCGATATACTTTAATAAGAGGGAAAAAATTATTATACCAACTGGTTTTTAGCCATCTCAATCATTTTCTTAACCATTTGACCGCCTATCGGTCCGCCTTCAAGGCCATTTACCCTTGCAGGCACATCACCTTTGTAGTGATCGTTGTTTTCTTTAACATATTGCAAATGACCAATTTCTTTTGCACATTCCAATTTAAACTTGGTCAAAGCGTCTCTGCTTTCAGGTACTAATGGTGTTTTAGGCCTTGACATACTGTTCACCTGCCTTTAGTTTATTTGATTAAATACAAAAAAGTCAACATAATATATTGCGTGCCCAAACAATGTACATGATAAACGTGAGAAATCGTTATTTATGCTTAGCGATATTTTCACGAAACATGTGGTTTACAGAATATATTTTTTGCATATTTAAAAATATGTTACATAGAAATTTAAGGATTATTAATTTCCTTGCCGTTCCAAAATATATTTTAAAATATGTTTACTGTTGCATGGGAAAAAATTAGAATATTATATTGCCTTGAAATAAATCATTTGTTAATATATAAACATTATGTGACAACTAATAAGAGCATCTAAATATAAATTTTCAAACATTTTAGTTGGAGGTTTGCGTATGGAAAGAATTAAATTTGATTACTCAAAAGCCTGTGAGTTTGTGCAGGAGAACGAAGTTCGCTGCCTTGAGAATTTTATACAGTCGGCTCACGATATGCTTCACAATAAGACTGGAGCAGGTAATGATTTTCTAGGTTGGGTTGAACATCCGTTAAACTATGACAAGGAGGAGTTTGCCAGAATAAAGAAGGCAGCAGAGAAGATAAAATCAGATTCCGACGCTCTTATAGTAATCGGTATCGGAGGTTCATATCTTGGGGCAAAAGCAGCCATCGACATGCTTTCACATTCATTTCACAACTTGTTGCCCAAGTCCAAAAGAAAAGCTCCTGAAATCTACTTTGTAGGAAATAACATCAGTTCTACATATATTGCTGAACTGTTGGAGGTTATTGAAGGAAAGGATATTTCGGTTAATGTCATATCAAAATCCGGTACTACCACAGAGCCGGCCATAGCTTTCAGAATTTTCAAGGAGTATATGGAGAACAAGTACGGAAAAGAAGGGGCAAAAGACAGAATATATGCAACTACCGATAAAGCGAAAGGGGCATTGAAAAAGCTTGCAACTGAGGAAGGCTATGAAACTTTTGTGGTGCCCGACGATATTGGAGGAAGATTTTCTGTTTTGACTGCTGTAGGTTTGCTTCCCATTGCCGTATCCGGTGCCGATATTGACAGCATGATGAAGGGAGCATTGGATGCTTACCAGCTTTATAACAATAAAAATTTGAATGAGAATGATTGTTACAAATACGCTGCTGTAAGAAATGCATTATATAGAAAGGGAAAAACAATAGAAATTATGGTAAATTATGAACCTTCCCTTCACTACTTTACCGAGTGGTGGAAACAGTTATACGGCGAAAGCGAGGGAAAGGACCAGAAAGGTATATTCCCGGCAGGTGTTGATTTTACAACAGATTTGCACTCTATGGGTCAGTATATTCAGGATGGACTCAGAAATATATTTGAAACTGTAATCAAGGTGGAAAAGCCAAGAAAGAACATCGTGATTAAAGAGGACAAAGACAATCTTGACGGTTTGAACTTTATTGCAGGAAAAGACATTGATTTTGTAAATAAAAAGGCCTTGGAAGGAACTCTGCTTGCCCATAACGACGGAGGAGTTCCCAACCTTGTAGTCACTGTTCCGGAGCTTAACGAATACTATTTCGGAAGCATGGTTTACTTCTTTGAAAAAGCTTGTGGAATAAGCGGATATCTGCTTGGTGTCAATCCCTTTGACCAACCTGGTGTTGAAGCATATAAGAAGAACATGTTTGCACTTTTGGGTAAGCCCGGCTATGAAGACGAGAAGAAAAAACTCGAAGAGCGTCTTTCCAAGTAAAAACCTGAAAGATATCTATTTCTTGATATTTTGTGGGTTTCACTATCTTCGAAAAAAACCAAATATAAAGGACAGGCCCCTAAAGGTCCTGTCCTTTAAATATTTTTGCACTGATATTTTTACTAAAGAAAAAGTAGTAAAGCACGGAATTTTACGGGAAGTATAACACCGTAATCTCAGGAGGAGAAAAAAATCTTAAGGGAATTAATACATTTCCAATACCGCTGTTTATGTAAATTATCAAATTGTTCAGCTTGTTAAGACCCTTTTTTATTCCCATTTTGCAGACCCTCTCATGCCTTAAAATTTTAAATTCAAAATCAAAGGGCATCCAAATTTGACCTCCATGAAAGTGACCACACAGCAAAAAGTCCACTGTATCTTCCGGAAGTTCTAGGGCTATGTCGGGATTATGAGAGAAGGCAATGTTTGCCGTTACATTATTTTTGCAATTTTTTAAAGCTTTTTTCACGTCATGGCGTTTAGATCTAAAGTCTTCGATGCCTATGATATTGTAAGAGTGTTCTCCTTTTTTATACAGTACCGAATCGTTGAGAAGAACTCTAACACCTCTTTTTTCGAGGTCTAAAGTAAATTTCTCAAGTCCGTCTTTATTTTTCCGAAAAACTTTATAGTCATGGTTACCGTAACACAAAAAAATATCATAATTACCCTTGATTTTGTCGAGAAAATTCAAAAAAGCGGGTATTTGCCTTACACTGTCGATATAATCTCCGGTTAAAATTACCAAATCCGGATTTTCTTTTTTCAGAATTTTTTTTATTTTGTTAATATCCACCCTAAGCAAACTTATGTGAATATCCGACAGATGGACAACTTTCAGGTGACCGACGCCCTCAGTGAAAAATACTTTTTTTACTTTAACGTTCGCAGCTTCATAACGCATATAGGCAAGTGTGATAAAAGCAATTGCAATAGCAGTATATAACAGAATCATCGTTTTACTCCAAGTCCTATTTTATTTTTATATTAAATAATATATCAGTTAAAGCATTTTAGTACAACAGATTGTTTGAAAGACGGATCTAATAATTCTAAACGACTGAAAAACTTCATTTTTGAAATAATTAACAAAAAAACGGTATTTAAATGAAAAAAAAGAAGGATTTTAATAAAAAAAATAGAATAATTATATAAATGGTTATAAATGTTAAGTTAAGTTAACCTTTTATGTTTTTTAGTATTTTCCCATTTTTGCATACAAATGATTGAGATAAAAAATTCTTCTTTGTTCATGCCTTTATAGTTTTAAAGACCGGAAAGTTCTATTGGGCTCATAATTCCGACTGAAATTTTAGAGGTTTTCATGGTGTTTGCAGTTCAACTCACTCAAATTCGTAGGAGGTATTCGTATGAAAAGGCGATCCATTAAGTTTAGTCCATTGTCTGTAGCTTATTTAATAGTTCTGTTGATAACAATTTTGACTTCAATATATATATACATTATGTCGGGAAGAATAATACAAGCGGCTATAGTAATTATGGTTTGCAGTTTTCTAATTACAACCACCATGAAGGTGGGAACCGATGAAACATTTAAAAGAATATTGGATACACTCAACAAAGATATTGAAAAAGTAGGTCAGGGCGACTTTTCCCATATGGTGGATACTGAACATGTAGGTATTATTCGAAAAGTATCGATCTGTATCAATTCCATGATAAGTGAAATGCGATTTGTTATAAACAGTTTCTTTGCAATATCGAAGCTTATTGTAGAATCTACAGCTAAAGTACATTCTGCATCGGAAATGGCCACATCAGCTATGAGTGAGATAACACAGACTGTAGGCCAAATTGCAAATGGGGTTGGTGACCAGGCAAACGATGCACAGCAGGGAGTACTGGTAGTGGACAAGCTGGCCGAACAAATCAGCTTGGTTTTCCAAAACTATAACAGTATTACCGATGATACAAAAAAAATAAGTGATTTGAATCAGATTGGGCTCCAATCGGTTGAAGTTTTAAGGGCTAAATCCAAAGAAAATTATGATACCGCTGAAAAGATATTTGCTGTAGTGGAAAAACTGACCAACAGTACCAAAGATATTGGAAACTTTGTTGAATCTATCGAGAGTATAGCTGAGCAGACAAATTTACTTGCTTTGAATGCCGCTATAGAAGCTTCAAGAGCCGGTGAGGCAGGTAAAGGGTTTGCTGTTGTTGCTGAGGAAGTTAGAAAACTTGCCGACCAGAGCAGAAAGTCAACAGAAGAAATAAATATGCTGATGAAAAGTCTTCAGGAAGAGTCTCTTATGGTTATCGAGTCGATGGAGATTATGAAGAAGGTTTCGTCAGAACAGAGTGAAGCCGTAAATAAGACAGACAGCTCATTCAATGATATCGCCAATGCAATAAATTCCATAGTCTTAAAAATAAACGATGTCAATCAGATAATAACAAAAATGCAGAATGACAAGACTGAGGTTGTAAATGTAATCGAAAGCATATCGGCAATATCCCAGGAAACAGCAGCTTTCAGTGGAGAACTGGCTGAATCTTCGGAACATCAACTTAAGCACATTCAAGATATGAATGAAGCGGCAGTAAAGCTTAATGATGTGGTTAAACGTCTGGACACCATATTGAGCAAGTATAAAGTATAAAATAATTTTTCAAATAAGAGTTAATTAAATGTAAATTGCAATATTAAATGCAACACCTATAGTGGAAATCATCCATAATTTTAGGTGTTAAAGTACAACATCATCTTTTAGCCCTTCTTAACTACTATCTTGAGCGAGTGCAGAGGGTAG
>Ga0134093_1002560_pt1 | contig 14356 bp, 10 predicted proteins | sample 4_1taG_FD_94452 | JGI IMG/M metagenome (GOLD analysis project Ga0134093, IMG submission 94452) | Switchgrass degrading microbial communities from high solid loading bioreactors in New Hampshire, USA - 4_13_20_68_A1 metaG | ecosystem: Engineered > Bioreactor > Semi-continuous > Anaerobic >...
CAGCACCCGCTTCTCGTCCGCGCCTTTGGCCCGGGCGGTCCACAGGTAGGGCTGGTGGAGCACCTCCAGCAGGCTGGCACGCACCAGGCGGGTGATGACCGCGGCCTCCCCCAGGCCCAGCGTCAGGGCCGGCAGGACCAGCCCGCGCAAGTCATTGGTGGAAGCGGTGCCCGGCAGCCATCCCAGAGAGACTGAAAAGAGCAGGATCAGCAGAAGCGCCAGGAAGAAAGAAGGGATGGAGACGCCGCTGATGGCGCCGATCATGATCAGCGTGTCGGTCCAGCGGTTCTGCTGCAGCGCGGCCAGCGAGCCAAGCGGCACACCGATGGCGATGGCGACGATCATGGACGCGGCCGCCAGCATCAGCGTGCTGGGCAGCTGCTCGGCGATCATGCTGGCCACCGGCCGGTTGGACCGGATCGAGCGGCCCAGGTCCCCGCGCAGCGCTTTTGTCAGGTAGTTGGCGTACTGCACCGGGAGGGGATCATTTAAACCGAGCTGGGCGCGAAGTTCTTCGGCCCGCTCGGCTGTAACGGCCTGGCGACCCAGCATCGCATGGACCGGGTCGCCAGGCACAAGATGCAGCATGGAGAAGGTCAGCGCGGAGACCCCCAGTAACACAGCAAGAGATACCAGCAGTCGCCGGCCGAGGTACTGCCACATGCTTACTTAAGGCTCAAGGGTGACTTCGTACAGGTAAGGGAAGCCCTCGGCGTCGAAGCGCCAGCCCTGCACGCCGGCCTGCATCAGCATCACCCGGTTGTAGGTGTGCACCGGGATCACCAGGGCATTTTCCATGATGATTTGCTGGGCCTGGCGGTACAGTTCTTCCCGTTCCGCGGAGTCCAGGCTGACGGCAGCCTGCTCCAGGGCCGAATCCAGCTCTTCGCTGCGGAAGCGCGTGAAGGCGGAGCCGAGCTCGATGTTGTCCGAGTGGTAGACGATGCTCAGCACCGACGGATCGCGGCTGATCCAGCCCATGTTGACGATGTTGTGGTTGCCGGCGTTGGAATACTCGTAGATGCCGGCGTCGTCCATGCGGGTGATGGTCACTTCAAAGCCGGCCTGATTAAGGTAGGCGGCCAGCAGTTCCATGTAGGCCTCTTCGTAGGCGGGCAGGGCAGGGTAGTCGATGGTCAGCTTCTGTCCGTCCTTCTCGCGAATGCCGTCGCCGTCGCTGTCCACCCAGCCGGCCTCATCCAGCAGCTCGGCAGCCCGTTCGGGGTCGTAGCTGTACAGGCTGGCGGCCTGTTCGTCATAGGACCAGGTGGTGGGGGAAAGCACGCTGTGGGCCGGGTTCTGCATGCCAAAGAAGGCGGTCTGGACCAGCTCTTCCTGGTTGACGGCGTAGATCAGCGCCTGGCGCACCAGAATGTCGTCGGTGGGGGCTTTCTCGACGTTGATCATCATGTGCGAGGTCATGCCGGGGGCGGTGAAGGTCTCCAGGCGGTAGGCCGGGTCCTTGGCCAGGCTGGCGGCCTCCTGGTAGGCAGGCTCCTCGACCACCTGCGCCTCGCCGGACTGCAGGGCGGTCAGACGGGTGGCGGCCTCAGGCAGGAAGCGGAAGGTGATCTCGCTGAGCCGGGCCGGTCCGGAATGGGTGGAGAACTCAGGGCCCCAGTTGTAGTTGGGGTTGCGGGTCAGGGTGATGTGGTCCTGCGCGGCCCACTCCTGGAACACAAACGGGCCGGTGCCGACCGGGTGCTGGCCGTAATCCTCGCCCCACTGTTCCACAGCGGCGGGGGAGGGGATCATCAGCCAGACGCGGGTGAGGTCCTCAAGAAAAGTCGGCTTGGGGATATCGAAGCGAACCACCACGGTGTCTTCGTCCACCACTTTGGTTTCAACATAGCCGGCCAGCAGGGTGGGCGCGGTGGCGGCAGCGTTGGTCGGGTTCAGAGCGCGGTCGAAGGCGAACTTCACCGCGTCAGCGTTGAAGGGGGTGCCGTCATGGAAGACGACATCCTGGCGCAGGTTCAGGGTAAACTCGGTGCCGTCTTCGCTGCTGCTCCAGTCCGTTGCCAGACCGGGGTGCAGGTTCAGCTCCTGGTCTGCCCAGATCAGCGGGTCGTAGATGTTCATGAGGAGGAACTGTTCGGCAATGTACAACCCGGCGGCCGGGTCCAGGGAAACCGGTTCGGTGGCCAGACCGATCACCAATGAGCGCTCTTCAGCGGCGGGGGACGCGGTCTCCTGTCCGACCTGCGCGGTTGGGGCCGCGCAAGCGCTCAGCACCAGGCCAAGCAAGACTCCGATCACAAGCAGACGGGAAAACACGGAATTGCGGGACAACTCACTCTCTCCTTCAGCAAAATATGTGCGACATCCCCCGTGAGGGACAGGCGCCAAATTTATCACGCTTCCCTCTGGTCGTCAACGAAGAAAGGGATTATTTCTCGAAGAAACGGGGTGATTCCGACCTCGGATGACGCACCCGGTAATTATACTTTTGTCTTTTTCCTACAACAACATCTTGACGGAGACGAATTATTACGGAACGACCGGGGAGTTTTGCATGGAAATGGAAGAATTTGTCAAAAACGGCGAATAGAAAAGGGAAAAATACACCCGCGTCAAAACGCGGGTGAGTGCAGTCTGGAGCGTCTTTTATTACAGGGTTAGAACAGCGATTGGAACCAGGCAACCACGTCCAGCCGCTGCAGGCCGAAGCCGCCGTAGGCGAACAGCGCCGCGCCGATGTAGGTGGGGATGGCCGTGGTCCACAGGTAGCGCACCATGGGCACCCGGCAGCAGCCGCCCAGCACGCTAATCAGCTTCGGTCCGGCCCCGGGCACCATTCGCCCGGCGATCAGGAACACGGGCGAATCGACCGGCAGCCGGCCCAGCCCGAAGGGCAGCTTTTCCTTGCGCTCGACGAACCCGCCGGCCCCTGCCAGCTTGCTGCCGATGTAATATTCCACCACCGCCGCGAGCACATTGCCCGTTCCGGCGATGACGGTGGCTGCCAGGGGGCCGAACAGCGCGCCAAAGAGCATGGTGAGCGGTTCGGAGGGGATCACCGTGGCCCCCAGCAGGGTGTAAAGTACCAGGCCAATCAAAATGCCGGCCAGGCCGCTCTGCCGGATGAGCGACTGGAAGCGGTCCATGTCATGAGCCAGGAAGAAGGTCAGCCCGGCGAAGATCACCAGACTGAGGAGGATGGTCAGGATGGTCCTGCGGCTGGGGGCGTTGTTTTGCGGCTGAGTCAAGAGCGGGTCACCTGGTCAGAGTCAGGCCGTCATTGTATCACAGGTGAATCCGCCAGCCCGCGGTAAGCAGCAGAAAGCAAAGCGCCCCGGTCTTCCGGGGCGCCTGTCTTCATAGGGTCAAATACTGGCCCGTAGTCGGGAAGCCTTACTTCCCCTCGTACTGGTCCACCTGCCCGTTGACCACCTGCAGGCTGCGCTCCCAGAAGTCCGGCTTGCTCAGGTCAATGCCGAACCCGGCGGCCAGGTCGGCGGGGCGGGCCATGCCGGTGGAGGACAGCAGCCGCCTGTAATCCGTGACGAAGGCCGGTCCGCGCTCCAGGTAGATGGCGTACAGGCCGATGCCGAACATCAGCCCGAAGGCGTAGGGGAAGTTGTAGAACGACAGGCCGGTGGAGTAATAGTGGGGCTTCCAGGTCCACATGTATTTGTGCAGGTAGCGCTCGTCCAGGCCGTCGCCGTAGGTCTCGCGCTGCGCCCACTCCATGATCTCGCACAGCTCCTCGGCCGACAGTTCGGCTTTGGCGCGGCGCTCGAAGACTTCCTTTTCGAACAGGAAGCGTGAATAGATATCCACAATCACCTGCGAGGCGTTGTTGAGCGAGGACTCCAGGATGGCCAGCTCTTCCTGCCGGTCTTTGGCTTCCTTCAGCGCGGCGTTGACCACGATGGTCTCGCACAGGATGGAGGCGGTCTCGGCCAGGGTCATCGGGGTGGATCGCTGCAGCTCGGTGCGCCCGGCGGCGAACATGCAGTCGTTGTGGAAGGCGTGGCCCAGTTCGTGCGCCAGGGTGAAGACCTGGTCCAGCGAGCCGTCGAAGTTGCTCAGCACGCGGGATTCCTTCACGCCGGGGACGGCCATGCAGAAAGCCCCGGCCCGTTTGCCGTCGCGCGGTCCGGCGTCGATCCAGTTATTGTCAAAGGCGCGGGCGGCGAAGACGGCCAGATCGGGTGAGAAGGTCTCGAAATGGCGCAGCACAAAGTCACGCGCCTGCGCATAGCTGAACTCGGTCTGGATTTTGCCCACCGGAGCGAACAGGTCATACCAGGCCAGCTTCTCCTTGCCCAGATGGGCGGCCTTGGCGCGGAAGTAGCGCCGGAACATGGGGAAGGACTCGCGCATGACCGAGAGCATCACATCCAGCGTCTTCCGGTCCAGGCGGGCGGCGTCGATGGCCGAGTGCAGCGCGTCTTCGCGCCCGCGGCGGCGGTCCAGGGTGATGACGGTGCCCTTGATACCGTTCATGGCGGCGGCCAGCGGGTTGCGCACCTGCTCCCAGGCCTTCATCTCGGTCTCGTAGGCCCGGCGGCGCACATCCGCGTCGGGATGCGAACGGTAGTTGATCAGCGTGGTGGCCGGAACCTGCTTCTCCTCGCCGTTTTCGGCGAAGGGCACGTTCAGCTGGGATACCACTGCGCCCTGCAGCTTGGACCAGAGGTTGCCGCCGCTCAGGTTCAGCTCGGCCGCCAGGGTCTCTTCGGCTTCGCTCATCAGGTAGCGGCTCTGCTCGGACGCTTCGCGCAGGTAGAACTCGTGCTCGCGCAGCACCGGGTCCTGCGCGATGGCCTGGTCCAGACGATCGGCGCTGCGGCCGATCCAGGCCTCCAGCCGGGTGAACTGCTTCTGCAGCTCCACGTGCAGCTGCTCGAACTCGGAGAGCTTGCGCAGGGCCAGCGTGTTGTAGGAATCGGTGGAGACAAAGGAGTTGAGGTAGGCCCGCAGGGTGCGCCCGGTGAGCAGCGCCGCGTTGGCGGCCTGCACCGCACCGCTCAGATGGGCGGTGAAATCCTGGTCACCAGCGTCCAGATGGGACTGCAGGCGGGCGGTTTCCTCGCGGAAGCGATCGAGATCCTGCTGGTACGCCGGCGACTCCAGATCCGGGTAGACATTGGAAAGGTCCCAGCGGGGCAGGGCGGTTGGCATGGCTTGTGACATAAGCGCACCTCTTGAATATGAGCATCGGTTATGACCGGATGCGGTTAAGTATATTCCAAACGGGTCACCCCGGCGGGCGGTTAGGGAAAGTCCTACCCGGGAGGCTGTTAATTCCGGATTGATTTGACATTGGTTTTTCGATATATAAACAATATCAAGATAAGAGACAGCCAGACGGCCGGTGAAGGAGCCGGGCGGTCTGGCTGTGGAGGAGAGAGGGAATGGTTCGAAGAAGGATGCCGGGCGGCAGGTTTTCGGGGCGGATTATCATCGCTCTGGTCCTGGCCGCGATATCACTGTTCACATACTTCAGCTCCCGGGAGCAGAACCCCATTACCGGCGAGGTCCAGAACGTCGGCCTGACGGTGGAGCAGGAAATTGTCATGGGGCTGGAGGCCGCCCCGCAGATGGCCGCCGAGTTCGGCGGGCTGGACCCGGACCAGGAAGCCCAGAACCTGGTGGACCAGGTCGGGCAGAACATCGTCCGCAGTTCGGCGGCCGGCTCGTCCGACTACCAGTTTGAGTTCCACCTGCTGGCCGACAGCCAGACGATCAACGCTTTCGCGCTGCCCGGCGGGCAGGTGTTCATCACCGCCGGGCTGATTGACCAGCTGCAGAACGTCGACCAGCTGGCCGGGGTGCTGGGGCACGAGATCGGGCATGTGATCGGGCGGCACTCGGCCGAGCAGATCGCCCGGGCGCAGCTGACAGAGGGCCTGACCGGGGCGGCGGTCATCGCCGCCTACGACCCGAACAATCCCTCCAGCGCGCAGCAGGCGCAGATGGCCGTGCTGGTGGGCCAGCTGATCAACATGCGCTACGGCCGCGATGACGAAATCGAATCGGACTTCTTCGGGGTGTGCTTTATGGACGAGGCCGGCTATGACCCGCAGGCGATGATCGGGGTGATGGAGATCCTGGCGCAGGCCAGCGGCGGGCAGAGCCAGCCGGAGTTCTTCTCCACGCACCCCAACCCGGAAAACCGCATCCAGCGCATCCAGGAGGCGATCAACAATCTGGACCGCTGCCCGGGGCGCTGATCAGCGCGTCAGGCTGCGGTACTTGATGCGGTGCGGGGTCTCGGCGTCCTTGCCCAGCCGCCGCTTGAGGTCTGCCTCGTACTCGGTCCAGTTACCCTCGAAGAAGCGTGCGCTCGAATTGCCTTCAAAGGCGAGAATGTGCGTCGCGATGCGGTCGAGGAACCAGCGGTCGTGAGAGACCACCACGGCGGTACCGGCGAAGCTGTCCAGGGCTTCTTCCAGCGCACGCAGGGTGTTCACGTCCAGATCGTTGGTCGGCTCGTCCAGCAGGATCACGTTGGCGCCCTCTTTGAGCACCTTGGCCAGGTGCACCCGGTTGCGTTCGCCGCCTGAAAGCGTGCTCACCTTCTTCTGCTGGTCGCTGCCCAGGAAGTTGAAGGAGGCCACGTAGGCGCGCGAATTGCGCTTGCGCCCGCCCAGGTCCAGCTCATCCTCGCCACCGGAAATCTCCTCCCAGACGGTCTTGTTCCCGTCCAGGGTTTCGCGGCTCTGGTCCACATAGGCCATCTTGACAGTGTCGCCGATGCGGATGGTGCCTGAATCGGGTTTCTCCTGCCCGGTGATCAGGCGCAGCAGCGTGGTCTTGCCGGCCCCGTTCGGCCCGACGACGCCGATAATGCTGCCCGGCGGGAAGCTGGCGGTCAGGTTGTCGATGATCAACCGGTCGCCGTAGGACATGGTCACCCCGTCCAGCTCGATGACCACATCACCCAGGCGCGGGCCGGGCGGGATGTAGATCTCCTGGTCTTCGCGGCGCTGCTCAAATTCCTGCCCCAGCAGCTTTTCGTAGGCGCTGATTCTGGCCTTGCCTTTTGCCTGCCGCGCCCGGGGGGACATGTGGATCCACTCCAGCTCGCGCTGCAGGGTTTTCTGGCGCTTGCTCTCAGTTTTCTCTTCGCAGGCCAGGCGCTCCTGCTTTTGCTCCAGCCAGGAGGAGTAATTGCCCTTCCAGGGGATGCCGTGACCGCGGTCCAGCTCCAGGATCCAGCCGGCCACGTTGTCCAGGAAGTAGCGGTCGTGGGTCACGGCGATCACCGTGCCGCGGTACTGCTGCAGGTGGCGCTCCAGCCAGGCGACCGATTCGGCGTCCAGATGGTTGGTCGGCTCGTCGAGCAGCAGGATGTCCGGCTCGGTGAGCAGCAGGCGGGTAAGGGCCACGCGGCGCCGCTCGCCGCCGGAAAGCACCGAGACGGGCGTGTCGCCCGGCGGGCAGCGCAGGGCTTCCATGGCCAGCTCCAGACGGCTGTCCAGCGTCCAGGCGTCGTGGCGGTCCAGGAACTCCTGCAGCTTGCCCTGTTCCTCGATCAGGGCGTTGAAGTCGGCGTCCGGCTCGGCAAAGCGGGCGCTGACCTCGTCGAACTTGCGCAGCGCGTCCACCACGGGCTGCACGGCCTCTTCAATTACCTGCCGCACGGTCTTGTTCGGGTCAAGATAAGGTTCCTGCTCCAGCAGGCCGACGCTGTAGCCGGGCGCAAAGACCACCTCGCCGGTGTAGTCGGTGTCCTTGCCGGCGATGATGCGCAGCAGGGTGCTCTTGCCGGCCCCGTTCAGGCCCAGCACGCCGATCTTGGCCCCGTAGTAAAAGCCCAGGGAAATATCCCGCAGGATCTGGCGGTTGTTGGGGGGAACGGTGCGCCCGACCCGCACCATGGAGAAGATAACCTGTTGGTCGCTCATGGCATGTCCTTGATTGAGATCTGGCTGGCGTTGGCTGGATCAGGCGTCCAGCTGGTAGGTGCAGTAGGTGGAGGAGCAGGGGTTGCCCCAGCAGATGTGCATCTGGCGCTGGGTCAGGTCCATGATCAGGGCGGTGATGGTCTTCTGCCGGTCGAGTGGATCGCCCGGGGTTTCATGGTTGCAGATGGATTCCGGGTAGTTCACGTGGTCGCGCTGGATTTCCACCAGGTCTTTGACGGTGAACTTCTCGCGCTGCTGCAGCAGCCGCAGCGCCCGGAAATAGCGGATGCGGGTGGAGATTTGCTCATCCGGTTCGCTCTCGACCAGCTTCATCTGCGGGTCCAGGTAGTGGTTGGTGTGGGCGATGGAGCCGTCCAGCCCGTAGAGCACGGCGAACTGGCGGGCGGAGACCTCGATGCTGTACAGCTCGCCGCTCTCGTGTGCCAGCAGGTGATTGTATCCGGCGGCCCGCTGCGGCACCAGGATGTGGCGGATGGCCTCTGAGATGGTCCGCGCGCTCAGCACCGCCCGGGAAACGACCAGGCGCGGGATGCCGATGCGCGAGTCGGACGGGTAGACCGAATCGCAGCACTGGGCGATTCCGGCGGCGTTGAAGCCGATGTTGGGCAGCAGCCCTCCGTAGGTCATGGCCAGGAAGGGCGGGCCGTCGTCCGGGAAGGCCCGCAGCACGAACACGTCGGCTTCGTCCTCGGGCAGCCAGTCTTCGTTGTGGGCCACCAGCACGTTTCCGCTGGCGGTGCGGCTCTGGTTGACGGCCAGGCTGGTGCATTTGGTCAGGTGCAGGGCGTCGGAGGTGACCGCCTCCATGGCGTTGATGACCAGCAGGTCATCCAGGCTGGCGTTGGCTCCCTCGGCGATGCCTTCCAGCTCTTCGATGTACTGCGGATAGCGCTCCTGGGCGAAAGGCAGGTACTTGCGGGCCTGAATCCGCGCTCCGTCCCAGGTCAGCTGCAGGGTCTGGTAAGCGTCGTCGATCAACTGGTGCGCGGTCTCCAGCGCATGGGCGATGGATTCCCGGCGGGCCTCGCCCATCTGCTGGCCCATCTGCCGGTGAGAACCGCGGACTTCAACTAATGGCAATGTTCTGGTGTTCATAGAAACCTGCAATTACAGATAACCGTGATGCGGCCGGCTGTGTGTGTACCAGATAGTATAACAGAACCTCCCCGGCGGGCTGTTCTGCGGCGCGAAGCGGGTCGGGGAAGCAGCAAAAACGCCTGCCGCAGTGCTGCCAGCAGGCGGACGCGTTATGCAGAACAGGGTATTACAGGTCAGGCGGCAGCGATCCGGCCGGTCCGCCGCGGTTTTTCAACTGCGCCGCGCGCTGTCCCGGCGGCGCCCAGCGCGGCACAGGCAGGCGCTGGCGGATGGCGTTCTTGATCCGCGGCACCCGCATGGCCAGCAGCACCGCCAGCCCGGTCCCGAAGAGAACCGGCTGCAGGATATCTCCGGCCAGGCGCTCGACGCTGCCCTTGACCACCCAGGTGAAGTGCAGCACCACCAGGCCGGCCGCCAGATAGACCAGCTTGTGCAGCTGCTTCCAGCGTTTGCCCATCCGGCGCTTGATTTTCTTGAAGGAGGTCGCGGCCAGGGCGCTGAGAATAATGAAGGCCCCCAGCCCGGCGAAGATGTAGCGCTTCTCGCCCAGGTCCTCCAGCAGGAACTCCCAGACAAAGGCATAATCCACGCCGACCACGATAAAAACGTGCAGGGCAGCGTACATGAAAGCGTAAAGCCCCAGCGGCTTGCGCAGCTTGAGGATAGGGCCGTAGTGGGTCACGATGTGGATGGGGGTGCAGGCCAGCGACGCGGTGAGCAGGCTCAGCGCGTACAGTCCGGCCCGCTGCGTGGCGGCCTGGATGGGGTTGGCGGTCAGGCTGCCGGTCAGGGCGTCGACCGCCAGCCAGGCCAGGGGAACCAGCGCCGCCAGATGGGCGGCCAGGTGCAGGCGGGTCATGCGGAAAGGTTTGCGGGCGTTCACTAGTAATTTACAGTCAGGTCCATGCCGGCGTAAAGATGGGCCACGTCCTCTTCATAGCCGTTGAACAGCAGGGTGCGGCGGCGCCCGCTTTCACCGATGCGACGCTCCGAGGCCTGCGACCAGCGCGGGTGGTCCACCTCGGGGTTGACGTTGGAGTAGAAGCCGTACTCATTGGGAGCGATGAGGTTCCAGAACGTGGGGGGCTGCTCGGCCACCAGCTCAATGCTGATGATGGCTTTGATGCTCTTAAAGCCGTATTTCCAGGGGACCACCAGGCGGATGGGCGCGCCGTTCTGCGGGGTGAGCTCCTTGCCGTACAGCCCGGTCGCCAGGATGGTCAGGTCATGCATGACCTCGTCCAGGCGCAGCCCTTCGGTGTACGGCCAGGGGTAGAAGCTGGAGCGCGTTCCGGGCATCTGCTCCTGGTCGAGCAGGGTGGTGAACATGACGTAGCGAGCGTCACCGGTCGGTTCAACTTCCTCCAGCAGCCGGGCCAGCGGGAAGCCCATCCAGGGGATGACCATGGACCAGCCCTCCACGCAGCGCAGGCGGTAGATGCGTTCTTCCTGGTCGAACATGCGCAGCAGGTCTTCCAGGCCGAAGGTGCGCGGGTTGTTCACCAGCCCGCCGACCTCCACCTGCCAGGGTGAGATACGGAAGTTCTCTGCCAGCACGGCCACCCGTTCCTTGTCCACGGTGAACTCGTAGTAGTTGTTGTAATTAGTGATGGCCGCGTAGGGGGTGATGGCTTCGTCCGATTCGCCCGTGGCGGTGGGGAAGGGGGTGCCTGAATCCGTCGGAAAACTGCCTCCTCCCGGGGCGCAGGCGGCCAGCAGGGCGGCCAGGCTTAGCGCGCCAGCTCCGCCGAGGAACTGCCGCCGGTTGATATACACATGCTCCGGGGTGATTTCGGAGGGGGGTATGGGTGGAGATAACAGAGCCTTGCGCTTGCTCATAGGACACCTTCCTGACCGGCTTTTCATCAGCATAATGTACCTGGATTAAATTATGACTAAAATTGTAGGAATATTTGCTAATAAGCGGGGGAAAACGAAAACCCTGGCATGAAAATTGCACCATTTGCGGCGGATGGATCGATTCCGGCGCGCTGCCCGGGTATAATTCCGGTCAGGCCCGTTACACAAACTTGCCGCGGAAGGGTTATCCCCAGTGTTGACATTGAAGGTACATGCCTATTATCGGGTCGCCGGGACCGAGCAGCCGGACCTCCCCGGCCTGCTGGTCACCAACCCGCCCCGCCGCACAGCGCGCAACCGCGGAGAGGACGTGCTGGCGCTGCTGCTGCGTCTGGAAGGGTCCGCGCCCATTACCCCGGACCAGATCAATGAACTGGCGCAGTCGCTGGCCGACAGCTACTACCGCTGCCCCGGATCGGTGACCTACGCGCTGCGCACCGCCGCGGCCGAGCTGAACGACCGCCTGATGAGCCGCAACATCCGCACCCAGCGCGAAGGCACGCTGGTCGGCCGGCTGGCGATGGCTGTGCTGCGCGGGGGGCAAGTCTATCTGGCGCACTCCGGGCCGGGCTGCTCGTATGTGGTCGACCGCAGCGGGGCACGCGCCTTCAATGAGCAGAGCGCCGGCCGCGGTCTGGGACTGAGCAAGAACCCGCCGGTGCAGTTCTATCAGGCCGTGGTGCAGCCGGGTGACGTGATCCTGCTCAGCGGTGATCCCCAGCTGGCCTGGACGGTGGAGACGCTGAGCGGGCTTTCACAGCTGGGGCCGTCGCACCTGCGCCGCAGGCTGCTGGGCGCCAGCCCGGCGGATACCGGCTTTGCCCTGCTGAAGGTGGCGGAGGGGAAGGGAGAAATCCGCATCACCCCGCTCCCGCCCGCCGCGGAGGAACCGGAACCTGCGCCCGCAGAAGCGGCACCGCAAACCTTTGAGCCGGCTGCGGACATACCCGCGCCGGAGACTACCCCATTTGAAGATTATGCTCCGGTAGTCAGCGAGCCGGATGTGGAAGAGTGGCCTGCGGCCGATGAGATGCCCGGATCTGAACCGGCTGCTGCTCCGCTGGATCTTCCGGAGGAGACGCTGCCGGCGGTGGAGTTCCTGCAGGAAGAGCCGCCGGCACCCGAACCATTTGAGGCAGCGAAGATTCCGCCCGCTCCGGCGCCGGAACCGGCGGAGCCAGCGTTTACGGAACCAGTCTCCACGCCTGTGCGCCGGGTGGAACCGCAGCCTGCCCGCAGTGAAGCCCGCACATGGTCCAGACCGGCGGCGCGCCCGGCAGCCCGCGAGGTGCCGCCTGCGCCAGCCCCGGCGGATGAGACACCGAAACCTCCCTCCGAATCCATCTTCCGCAGGGCCGGACGCCGCCTGGCACGGTTGTGGGTGCGCGGAGAGGCGGTCAAACGCCGCACGGCGATGGCCGGCCAGCAGGCGCTCACCCGCATGGCGCAGCGCCCTGCCGACGAGCCGCCGCAGCTCTCGACCGGAACGCTGCTGTTCATCGCCGTGGCCGTCCCACTGGTGATTGTCGCCATGGCGGTGACCGTGTACATGCGCAACGGGGAGGGCAAGCAGCACCAGGCGATGCTGGTGCAGGCCAGCGAGTACGTGCGTCTGGCGGTGGACCAGGACGACCCTGCGCTGCGCCGCACGAACTGGGAGCAGGCCCTTCAGTGGATCGATCAGGCGGACCAGTACGGCCAGTCCGAAGAATCGCTGGCCCTGCGCATTCAGGCGCAGGCGGCCATCGACCTGATGGACGGCGTGCAGCGCATCGATTACCAGCCAGCCTCGCAGCAGCCCTTCTCCCAGTCCGTGAACATCGTCAAGATGACGGCCGGATATGACGGCGACATCTACGGGCTGGACAGCAGCACCGGACGAATCGTGCGCCTGATCTTCGAACGGCCGGCTTACCGGGTGGATGAGCACTTCCTCTGCGGCCCGGGTGCGCCGGGCGCGGACATGCTCATCGACGGTCCGCTGGTGGATCTGGCAGCCCTGCCCCGGGACAACGGTCACAGCCCGGCCACGGTGATGGGCATCGATCAGCAGGGGAACATCCTCTTCTGCGGGCCGAACATGGCCCCGGAGAGCATCACCCTGATCCCGCCGGACGCGGGCTGGGTTAACCTGGCCGACGTGACCGTGGCCAGCGGGACGCTGTACGTGCTGGACAACCAGCTGCCAGCGGTGTGGCGCTACCGCGGGAACGGGGTGGACTTCGTCCAGGCTCCGCGCCTGTACTTCGACGAGCAGGTGCCGCCGCTGGGCGATGTGGTCAGCCTGGCCGTCTACGGCGACGACCTGTTCCTGCTCCATGCGGACGGGCACATGACCAAGTGCACTTCCAGCGAGTTTGACACCGTGTCCACCACCTGCACGGAGCCGTTCCCCTACAAGCTGACCCGGGACGGCCAGAACACCGAGCCGGTGGTATCGCTGGGCAAACCGGTCTCGCAGGTGCTGGCGACCGAGTACCCGGCTCACTCGCTGTTCCTGTTCAGCCCGGATGAGGCTTCGATTTACTACTTCAGCATGGTGCTCAATTTGCAGACCGAGCTGCGCCCCAACCATCTGGGCAGCTACCCGGTGCCGGAGCGGCCGGCGACCGCCTTCCTGATCACACCGGACCGGCGGGTGCTGCTGGCCTTCGGCAATGAGGTGATGTTCGGCTACCTGCCCTGAGGTCTAGGGCGATACCTGTAATCAATTAAGGCCGGTGAAAAACCGGCCTTTTGTTTTTTCATCCCGGCTCTCCAGGCGGGCCGGAGCCTTCGCCGCCAGGAGGCATATCCCCGGCGACCTTGAACGCCACGCGGATTTCGTTGTGCACATCCCTTACGCCGGGGATGGTCTCGACGGCGTCCTCGGCCAGGCGTTTGGCCTGCCGGCTGTTGACCTGCCCGCGCAGGTAGACTTCTCCGTCCTTCACCTCCACCTGGATCCGGCGGGCGTCCACCTGGCCGTGCAGGGTCAGCCGCTCGAGCGCGTCTTCCAGGATGCGTTCGTCGGGCCGGCGGTAGCCTTCCGGGCCAAGCCCGGTGTGCGGTCCGGGGATCATCCAGGCCTCCAGGCGTGGTCGTCCCCGGACGCCCATTTCCCAGCCCTCTTTCCCGGAAAACCGGCGCCGGAACGGCAGGCGTCCGGGGCCGAAACGGGGGCGGTAACCGGCGGAGTCATCATCCAGTTCACCGGGGTCGGACCGATAGTCCCGCCGGTAGCCCTGACCGGCGCCCTGCTCCCGATCCAGCCCTGTGCGGCGGTAGCCCGGGCCGAAGTCTTCATCCTCAGCCTCGTAGGGCTGGTTGTAGCGGCCGTAGCCGTAATCCCGGTCCGTTCCGCGCCTGCTGCGGTAAAAGCCCGGGTCATTCTGGGTGTCAAACCCTGTGCCTTCGCCTCGGCCGCCGTAGCCCATGTCCTCGCGGCCGTAGCGGCCTTCGTCCTGGAAATCCTGCCTTTCGCCGAACTCGTCCTCACGGTAGCCTCGCCTGGGAGGACGCCGCTCTTCATCGTCCCA
>Ga0134093_1002571_pt1 | contig 14281 bp, 18 predicted proteins | sample 4_1taG_FD_94452 | JGI IMG/M metagenome (GOLD analysis project Ga0134093, IMG submission 94452) | Switchgrass degrading microbial communities from high solid loading bioreactors in New Hampshire, USA - 4_13_20_68_A1 metaG | ecosystem: Engineered > Bioreactor > Semi-continuous > Anaerobic >...
CAATTCTTGCGAATTAGGATCGATGATCAAGTCCAAGGGTGAAATATTGTTTTCCACGTTATCGGCCGCGTTAACATCCTCCAAAGATACCAGAGTCATGTATTGCTCTTGAAGAAGAACGGTGTTCAATTCTTCTACTGAAATATTTAGATGTTGGGCTATTTCTTCCATAGTAGGAGTTCGCCCCAGGTTGCTTTCCAATTGGGTGATATGTTGATATACCTGCTTAACTTTCTGCCTGGCAGAGTGCGGTACCCAGTCCATGGATCTTAGGCCGTCAATCATAGCCCCCCGGATTCTTAGATTGGCATAAGTCTCAAACTTGACTCCCCTGGAAGGATCAAATCTCTTTAAGGCATCCAATAAACCAAAAACACCATAACCCAACAAATCCTCTTCATCAATATGCGGGGGTAAGGATATAGCGATTCTACCGGCAATACGTTTGACTAAGGGCAAGTATCTTTCAATATTCTCTTCCGTCCAGACAATCCTATTGTTGTATGTATTATATTGCCTTTTATACATCAGTCATCAGTCCTTCTCACCCCAACCCATCTTTCTAATTATTTCAGCTTGGGTTTCGCTGTCAGGTAACCCTTCTTTCATCCCTTGGTTAATCTGGCCGGGGAAGTTTTTATGCTGGGCATTATCCTGTTTTTCCGTGCTCAAATCCAATTCCCCGAGAATATAGTCAATTCTTTTCTCGCCCTGAAGAGGGGTATGGGGTTTTCCCAATGCAGTCCATAAATGACAAAAGGCTTTCCCCAAAAAGTAAATGATAAAGAATCCTAATACTGTTCGGATGACAATTTGTAAGAAAAAGTAGTTGTTATAAATGGAAAAGAACAATACCACCAGGGCCGAGCAAATGGCCAACCGGTAAAAAAATTTCATCAAATTATGTTTTTCATCCATCAGATCACCTTTTCGCCCTGATTGATGGTTTTAATAAATAACTGGCCTGAGTCAAGGTCAAAACAAATTGTTCGTCCATATGTACCACCCACATCCGAAGCTACCAATGGTATTCCCGCTTTTTGAAGCTCCTGTTCCACAGCTTGAGCATTGCGTTCCCCGATTTTAAGTACTGATGTCTTGCCGGCAAAGGTAAACATTTGGGCTCCTCCGGCCATTTTGGCCCTTAATCTGTTAGTTTGGGCTCCGAGCTTGTATAAATCAGCCAGCATCAACCCAATGCAAGTATCGGCATATTTAGTTTCTTTTCCTCCGGAGCTTTCGTTGGAACTGGGAAGCATGATATGAGCCATCCCGCCTATTTTCAATTGCCAATCATATATGCAGACCCCTATACAGGATCCAAGTCCAACAGTCATTAATTTGGCCGGTGTTTTCCCCACCTTGTAATCAGCCATTCCTACCATTATTGTTTCGCTCATATTCCAAAGACTCCTAAAAGTTTATCTAAAGCACCCTCCTCCGGAATAAAAAGGAACACTCCCTCATACTCTTCATTTGCATCACAGGCTGAAAGTTTGGTATCCAAAATCAAGACCTTATCATCTACCCGGCCGCCTTCGGTCAAAACGGCATCCATCATAGCGCCAATCATATCAATGCCCAATGCAGGCACGGAAATTTGCAGCGGAATTCCCGAAAAGGTTGATAAAGCGGTGACAAAAGAGCTGACCATAATATTGGTAATCTCTTTTAGGGCGGAATGGGCCATTTCATCATGTAAAAGGTCCTCCTTGGCATACTGGCCCAAAAGTTTCTTGACTATAATCTCGGCGCTGTTTTGGTCCAAAACGAACACGGCTTTTCCCTGAGCACCGCCTTCAACTTTTAAAAACATGGCAACTCTCAACTCATCAAGGTTCCCCAATACATCACTCAACCTGTTTAAAGGAACCAGCCATACCCTGGGCACAGTCATAACAATTTTTGTCCGCAGCATACTCGACAATGAAGAAGCAGCGTTTCCGGACCCGATATTCACAATTTCTTTCAGGGCTTCCAGTCTCACCGCAGACACATCCATCTTACACAAGCCCCTTTCTACGCATTTCTCTTTGAATATCAAAAATATACTTAATAATTCTATCTCTTGTTCTTTCCGATATGTCAGTAAACTTTACAGATATTAAATATGTACTGTCATTATCCTTGGTAGAACGCAAAGTAATACCCGGTAATTCCATCTCGGTTGCGCCGATTATTGTTTTAATTTTTATTTTTGTTTGCGGAGGCAGGTCTTCTGAGGCTGCCATCAATAGTCCGCCACCGCTAAGATCCTTCATAAAGCCCTTTTTTTCTTCGCTCAGCTCTTCTTCCTCAACAATTCTGTATGAAAGCTCCTGAACGACCGGTACCCGGACATACTGTCTTCTTTGGATTTTTTTTATTTTTTGAGGATATTCGATATAAAAAGTAGGGATAGGTTCGGTTATTCTCTTCACAATTCTAGAAGAAAATGAATAAGCTGCGATGTCGTCAGTAAATATCACTCTAAGCGAAGTCCCTTCATGTAGAGGAATAAACTGACCTTCCACCAAGGGAACTCCAATAGAGATAATTCTGTTGCCAATTTCTTCAATCTTAGTCCGGTATTTGCCTTGATATGCTCCTTCCATTACTTCAAGCTCAATGAACATTCCTTCATGAAGTTTGTGAGCGAATAACATTACATCCCTCTTTTCTGATCATGTCATCGTTCTTTTTGCAATCTTAACAAGGTGTAAATAAAACCTTTTATCCCTTTGTTAACTTTCGGCGAGCGAAGATAGTTCTCCATGATATTACCGGCTATCCACTGAACACATTCATAAGCAATGCTGTGGGGATTGGTAAAACCCACAGGTTTTTGGTTCATTACCGAACGACTGACTAAAGGATCTTTATAAATCCAACCAATTAGATGAATCGGCACCCCCAAAAACTTTGTTACCGCTTGCTCCAGTCTGGCATAGGTTTGCTGAGCTTCAAGTTCGTTATCCACCATATTTATCACAACATTGATGTTTACTTTAGTCGGCAAACTGCTGATCGCTTTAATTAAACCATAGGCATCAGTCATGGCCGTAGGCTCGGGTGTCAAAACAACAATAACATCGTCCGCGGCGGAAATAAAACTCAGAACCGTCTGGCCAATACCCGCTCCCGTGTCAATGAGCAGGATATCAGTCATTTTTTCCAATCTACCCATATTCACAAGAACATTTTTCAATTGCTCCTTTTCCAAGTTTGCCAGTTCGACAATTCCTGAGGCCCCGGGGAAAATCTTAATTCCTCTGGCTACAGGATAAAGAATTTCTTCAATTTCTTTCTCTCCGGAAATCAGGTGCTTAATATTATAATCGGGGATTACACCAAAGGCTACATCAACATTGGCCAAACCCAAATCCCCGTCCAGAATTATTACCCTGTATTCGCGTTCAGCCAAAGCGAGAGCTAAATTTACAACCAGGCTGGTCTTACCTACCCCTCCTTTGCCGCTGCTTACAGTAATAACCCTCATTTTTTCCAGTTTTACCTCTTCTTCCTTTTCCTTAACCAACCTGCGAAGCTTGGTAACTTGATCATACATCGGGGTTAACCTCCCCCAGAATACATCTGGCCAATTTTTGCGGAGTGGCTGCTTCAATATCATCAGGCACATTTTGTCCATTGGTCAAATAAGCAACAGGTAAATTGGCCTTGACAATAAGATCTAAAATTGACCCTACAGCAACGCTCTCATCCAATTTAGTTAAAATCAAATGAGTTGATAAGTCTTTAAAACGTTCATAAACCAACATCTGATCAGCCGGATTGGTTGTGGCACTCATTACCAGCATGGTCAAATCCGGTTGCCCTACGCTGATAAAAGCTTCCAGCTCGGACATATGCTCACCATGATGAGGGCTGCGTCCGGCGGTGTCAATAAAAATCAATTCCTTATCCCGGTGTCTCTCGATAGCTTCTTTTAAGCCTTCAGGATTCATTACAACCTCCACCGGAACTCCTATTATTTCCCCAAAAGTCCTTAATTGTTCTACAGCGGCAACCCGGTAAGTATCGGCAGTGATCAAGGCGATTTTCTTTTTTTCAATAATGCTGAATCCGGCTGCCAGTTTACCGATGGTCGTGGTTTTGCCTACTCCGGTGGGACCTACTAAAGCTACAACCAAAGTTTTATCGGATGGTTTTATCGTGTCCGTCTGACTGCACAATTTCATTACTTGATTTTGCAGTCTGGCATAAACAAGAGCAGAATCAGTCCACAGCTCTTCTCTTAATTCCTTGCTCACTGCAGTTATGAGTTCATTGGCCATTTCTTGGCTTAATCCTCTTTGCCTTAGTAAATCGAACCATTTTTCCATTGGGGCGGGAAAAGATTGCTGCTTCTTTTCAAATTTGGCAATTTGGCCTTTAATTTCCTTGAGAATGTTATGCATTTGCTTGATTTCGGATTTTGTATCCTCTGTCAGATCATTATCGGATTTATTCTCTTTGACATCCTCATTTTCCTTTTTCCTGTATTCCTCGTAAGCTCTTTTTATGTACTCGCTATTTATGGGCTTAACAGCCGGCTCCCTGGACTCTATAGCCGTTCTTACGGGTTCTTCTTCAATCGCCGCTGTAATTTCCACTTTCGTTCGGGCAAAAAGGCCGAGAAATCCTCCTTCTTTAATTCGACGGGTTTGCAGAATAACGGCATCCGGACCCAGTTCCCGTTTTATTCTGCTCATGGTATCTCCAATTGTATCACCTGTGAAACGTTTAACTCTCATTATCTAACACCACCATTCCTAGAGGCTGTATTTCAATACCTTGCACTAATTCATTATAGGAAAGCACGCTTAGATGCGGTATTTGACGCTCGGTCATCCTTTTTAAATTAATTCGGACAACCGGCGCTGCTATAATTACCGGGTTATAACCTTGAGCCACGACTCTTTCCACTTGCAAGGAAATTTTATTTATAAGCTTTTGCATTACAGCTGGGTCTAGATTCACATAATTTCCGTATTCCGAGGGACGCAAGTTATCCAAGATTAGCTGCTCAATTTGCGGTTCTAAGGTAATGACCGGCAATCTTTTCTGAGCATCAAGCAAGGGTTGAATAATTTGTCTGGCCAAACTCTGACGAACATATTCAGTCAACTTGTCGATGTCTTTAGTCAAGGGAGCATAATCGGCCAAAGTTTCCAGGATGGTAGTCATATTCCTGATTGATACTCTTTCCCGCAGCAAATTGGCCAATACTTTCTGAATTTGGCCCAAACTAAGCAGATCGGGGACAAGTTCCTCCACCACCGCGGGTGACTGTTCTTTGGCATGATCCACAAGTTTCTTCACATCTTCCCGGCTCAATAGCTCATGGGCATTAGCCTTAATGATTTCGGTCAAATGTGTGGCCAAAACAGTAGGTGCATCGACAACAGTATAGCCTGCCAGTTCAGCCTGTTCTCTGTGAGCCGCGTTTATCCATTTGGCATCCAGGCCAAAAGCTGGTTCTTTGGTTGGAATGCCTGGGATATCTTCAGTCTCCATACCACCGCTAAAAGCCAAATAATGGTCGGCAAAGAGTTCTCCGGTAGCAACATCTGCACCCTTGATTTTTATCACGTACTGGTTAGGTTGCAAATTCATATTATCTCTAACCCTGATTACCGGGACGATAAAACCCAGTTCACCGGCCAATTGCCTACGAATAAGCACTATCCTGTCCAGGAGATCCCCTCCTTGGCCGGCATCAACCAAGGGAATAAGAGCATAACCGATTTCTATTTCCATATGGTCTACTGTCAGCAGGTTAAAAACATTCTCGGTTTTTCTTATTTCTTGGATTTCATTTTCCCGAGCGGCTGCAATTTCCTCCTCTGACATAGCCGTTGGTCTTTTTTGCATAATATAGCCCACCGCTGCTATAATCGCCGCCAAGACCAGGAAAGGAACGGGTGGAAGGCCCAAAAAAGCGAGAGCAATTAAAACCACGGCAGTTACATATAAAGCTTTTGGTGTTTGAAAAAGCTGTCGGGCTAAATCCTGTCCCAGATTGGCTTCTGAAGCCGCTCTGGTTACCACTAAACCGGTAGCCGTAGAAATGAGCAGGGCGGGTATTTGGGTAACCAAACCGTCACCGATGGTTAACAAGGTATAAGTATGCAAGGCATCAGTAACCGGCATGCCTTTTGTCAGCACTCCGATGATAAAGCCGCCAATGATATTGATGAGCAAAATTATGATAGCCGCTATGGCGTCACCTTTAACAAACTTGCTTGCTCCGTCCATGGCACCGTAGAAGTCGCTTTCTTGCTGTATTTTCTTTCTCCTGTTTCTTGCTTCCTGTTCATTGATAATACCGGCATTAAGGTCGGCATCAATACTCATTTGCTTACCGGGCATGGCATCCAAGGTAAAACGTGCCGCTACTTCAGAAACTCTTTCGGCGCCTTTGGTAATCACAATGAACTGGACCACGACCAGAATGCAGAAAACGATAAATCCAACAACAGGATTGCCCTGAATGACAAACTGCCCGAAAGTTTGAATTACTTGGCCGGCATGAGCTTCGAGCAAAATGAGTTTGGTTGTGGAAAGATTAATGGAGAGACGAAATAGAGTCATGATCAACAATAAAGAAGGAAAGACTGAAAACTCCAAGGACTCCTTAGTAAAGACTGCCAGCATCATAATCAGCACAGAACCGGAAATATTGAGGACAATTAGAAAGTCCAACAGGCTTGCCGGTATGGTTATCACCATAATAACCACAATACTGACAATGCCAAAGGCGGCTAAGACATCGGTGCTCTTGATTAGTTTGCCGGTTCGGGTACCTAATGCCATCTTCAGGGTCTTCCTTTCCGAATTACTAGATTTAGTCACATATCGCCATCAAATTCATAACTACTTGTATTCCCACTGAGTTAAGAATTCTTTCTATGCTGTGTAATTTTTCCTTTTCTTATTCTTATTAAGTCTGTAGACAAAAGCCAGAACCTCGGCTACTGCTTTATATAATTCCGGCGGTATTACCTGCCCCAATTCGACTTGGGAATAAAGGGCGCGGGCCAGCGGTTTGTTTTCCATGATTACAATATTGTTTTCCTGGGCTATCGACTTAATTCTTAAAGCTACTTCTCCTTGCCCTTTAGCAACTACGTAGGGAGCCGGGTATTTTGCCTGATCATATTTTAATGCTACTGCCAAATGTGTAGGGTTGGTAATGACTACATCGGCTTGTTTGAGATCCTCCATCATCCTGCGCATGGCTATCAAGCGCTGACGCTTTCTTATTTGGGCTTTTACTTGGGGATCACCCTCGGTTTGTTTGAATTCTTCCTTTATTTCCTCGTGAGACATGCGTAAATTTTTTTCATAATCCCATCTTTGATAAAGAAAATCGGCAATCGCAAGAACTAAAAAAGCCAAAGCAATTTTCCAAGCCAGTTCAAATAAAATATTGCCAAGAAAGTATAAAGACTGACCGACAGTATAACTCTGCAAGGCGGGAAAGACATCTATGTTTTTTTTGATTATGGCATATAAAAAATAACCGATAATCAAAACTTTAAAGAGAGCCTTAACCAAATTCACCAAGCCTTTAAGGCCAAACATTCTTTTTAATCCTTGCAACGGATTAATCCTGGAAAGCTGGGGTTGAAGAGGATGCAGGGTAATAAGAGCACCTACTTGCAGAAAATTTACGGTTATGGCCAAGACAATGGCTACCACAAACAAAGGTCCTAAAATTAAAAGCATTTGCCAAAGTACTTCCACAGAAACCTTGGAGACGGATTTTACGTTCCATTCAATAGGATTAGTAATAAAATAGCTGAATAATTGCCCTGTTTTTGTGAATATAGTTGGTAGCCAAAACCTAAGTATTCCAATAAAGGCCAAAAGCATTGCCGCCGAAATTAATTCCTGGCTTTTCAGTACCTGGCCTTTCTTGCGCGCTTCTCTTTTTCGTTTCGGGGTTGCGGGAAATCTTTTGTCCGCTATCTGCTCCACCCCCTTAACAGTTCAAAAACCCATTGCATGATTTGATTAAAGACCCTTGTTACGGTATCGCCAAAAAAGGGAATCATAACCAAGAGCAGCCCTAAACCAAAAATAATTTTTACAGCAAAAAGTACGGAGAACATGTTCAACTGGGGCACGGCCTTGGATAAAAGTCCAACACCTATTTCGGCCAGAAGTATTGCCCCATATATGGGCATAGCAATTTGAAGGGACAAAGCTATAACTTTGGCTGTAATATCTATAAAAAAAGCCACGCTGTAAGGAACTGTCGAAGGGTTTAGCGGCAAATACTCATAGCTTTTAACCAGAGCGGCAATGATATAGTGATGGGCATTAGTGGCGAGAAGAAGCATGGTAGTTATAATCAGAAGAAAATTACCTGTCATCGGGCTTTGCATGCCATGGATCGGATCAATAGTGTTAGCCATAAGAAAACCTATCTGGAAATCCATTAATTGACCTGCGCCCTGCATAACGGCAGTAATTAGATTTATAACGAATCCTATAACCAAACCCACTAAAATTTCTTTAATAAGTAAAGCGACAAAAGGAAAAAGTTCTTGCGGTATAGCCGGAGCAGTTGCCGTAAGCAGAGGGAAAACAACTATGGCCATACTCACTGCCAGTCCAAGCTTGACCATTCCGGGAACCCCTCTGGCCCCAAAGACAGGAGCAATCATCACCATTCCAGCCCAACGTGAGAAAATTAATAAGAATAACGATAAATTCCAATTAAGCAGATCAGCCAGTCCCAATTTTCCTCCCCCTGTCCGTTAAGCCGGCATTCTCTAGTCCAAAGCAAAGGACGGCAGTTCGGTTAACAGGTTTACCGTATATGAAGTCATAATTTTTATCATCCAGGGGCCTAAAATTACCAATACAAGTGCAATTGCTATGAGTTTGGGAATGAAAGACAGCGTTTGTTCCTGAATTTGGGTCATGGCTTGAAAGATGCTCACAAGCAGTCCGACCAGTAGGCTGACGGCCAGTACCGGCCCTCCTACCAAAATTGCGGTGGCGATTGCTTCTCTGGCCATAAAAAGTATTTGATTTTCAGACATTTTACCCCCGCCTTCATTATTAATAAATCAGCAACGTTATGGAATTATCATCCTTAACTCATTCTTATCTAAAACTCGTTACCACCGATTGGACCACCAGTGACCAACCATCGACCAGTACAAAAAGAAGTATTTTAAAAGGCAAGGATATCATCATGGGCGGAAGCATAAACATACCCATGGACATGAGGGTACTGGCCACAATCATATCAATAATCATAAAAGGTATAAAAATGGCAAAACCAATTTGAAAAGCGGTTTTTAATTCACTTATGACAAAAGCCGGAACCAACACATAAGTGGGTATATCGCCATAGGTTCTGGGTCGGTCGATTTTGGATATGTTGACAAACAATTGCAAGTCCTTTTCCCTCGTTTGTTTAAACATAAATGCTCTTAAGGGTTGCTCCGCCGCATTTATAGCTTGCTCTCGCGTAATTTGATTATTGATATAGGGCTGGAGAGCATTTGTGTTAATTTCGGAAAAAGTAGGCATCATTATAAAAAACGTTAAAATTAAGGATAATCCTATAATTACCTGGGTTGGCGGCAACTGGTGCGTACCCAAAGCATTGCGCACAAAAGACAGAATGACCACAACTCGGGTGAAAGAAGTCATTAAGACCAGAATGGCAGGAGCCAAAGAAAGCACTGTCAGCAGCAAAAAGATTTGAACTGCTGAACTCCCTTGTCCAAGGTCAAATGTAATATTCATTCCTTTGCCTCCTCAAGCCAACGTTCAAGTTCAGTAGAAAACGAGTCGTTTGTTTTCTTTTTCTTAATATTTCTCCAGATGCCACCAAAAACTTTATCCAACTTTTCCTGAGGCTCCCGAGCAATTTCTTCCAAAATTTCGGCCACTATTTCCGGGTCATTTATTTCCGTCACTTTGGTAATATGATGGTCGGTTCCGGCTAAAACTTGGATTTTTCCGGCTATTTCCACCAGGTATAATGTTTGCTGATTATTCAACATTTGACGGTCTAAGACCCTAACCCAAGGAGAATCAATATTGCGAATAGAAAAGCGGTTTACTCTTCTAATCATCCAAAGGGCCACTATAAGGATAATCAGAAATACTACAATTGTACCGATGAGGCCACCCCAGGAAATCGTTGCTTCCGGGGAAGATACAGCAGTTGGGCCTCCCAAGTTATAGGGTTGATTTTCTATACTGCCCGGCATGGCTATTTCAGCGCCTTAGCAACCGCTTCCAAAACTCTTTCAGCCTGGAACGGCTTAACAATAAAATCCTTAGCACCCGATTGGATGGCTTCAATAACCATGGCTTGCTGTCCCATTGCGCTGCATATAATAATCCGAGCTTCAGGATCCCTGGCCCTTATCTCTTTAACCGCCTGCAAGCCGTCCATTTCTGGCATCGTAATATCCATAACAGTAATATCCGGTTTTAACTCCATATACTTTTCTACAGCAACAACACCGTTTTCCGCTTCTCCGACAATACTGTAACCATTGTTGGTTAGGATATCTTTAAGCATCATACGCATAAAAGCTGCGTCATCTACCAGCATTACACTATTACCCACTTTTTTACCTCCTAAAATATCTTACTTAATTTATGGTATCAATACGATTGGAAGGACTTACTATTTCGGTAATACGGATGCCAAAAGTCTCGTTAATGACAACAACTTCGCATTTGGCGATAAGTTTGCCGTTGACAAACATATCTACCGGCTCTCCCGCCAAACGATCAAGTTCTACAACAGATCCTGGGCCTAATTCCAAAATCTCTTTGATCGTTTTGGTGGCTTTTCCCAGTTCAACATTCACCTGGAGCGGCACATCAGCTATTAACCCCAAATTATGAGTTATAGAAGGAGGATTGCCGACAGACAGCTGTGCAAACTGGGCCGGTTGAACAAATGTGGTTTGAGGCTTGCTGTTAGGTTCAACGGGTGATTTTTTTGCCCCATTCATAGAAGACATATGGCCATTGTTTAATGTTTGAGGCTGACTGTTATTTGCCGCCGGCGCTGCAGACAGCGGAGGCACTGAAGACGGCGGAGGTCCTGAAAACATTGGCTCCATTGGCTCCGGAGGTGCCGGAGATGGCGGTGTATTTATGGATATCGAGGGTTCTTGAGCAGAAGCTTGTCCCGACAAAGCAGGAGATTCAGTTGTTTTACCGATTCCTCCGATAAGTTTGGCCGCCATGCTTTTGGCTATCTCCAAAGGAATGATTTGCAGCAATACACTATCAAGAATACCCTCAATAGTCAGTCTGAAGGAAATTCGAACCAAATGTTCTTCATAACCCAATATCTCTTTGAGTTGAGTTTCTTCCTCGTTTATTTCAGCAACAATAACAGTTGGCGGAGTAATGTCTATAACCGAGTTGAATACAGTGGACATAGAGGTGGCTGCCGAACCCATCATTTGGTTCATGGCCTCGGAAATACCGCTTAACTGCATTTCATTCAGATTTGCATCGCGTTTTTCGCCGCTCCCCCCCATCATTAAGTCCACAATTACCGAACCGTCTTCTTGAGAAAGGATTAGAATATTGGATCCCTCAAAACCTCTTTTATACTTCACATGAATTAGAACGTGAGGCACCGGGTAATCCTGGAGAATTGTTTTGGCATTAGTCACATCGACAACAGGAGTAGTGATTTCCACTCGCTTACCAACCAGTTGCGATAATGTTGTGGCTGCCGTTCCCATCGAAATATTGGCGATTTCCCCTAAGGCATCTTTATCCAAATCTGAAAGATATTCTTCTTCGTTTCTAGATTCACTTTTGAGTTCACTGTTGCCGGAAAGTTCGGTTTCCATGGCACCGGAAAGCAAAGCGTCAATCTCTTCCTGAGACAGCATTCCGTTAGCCATTGTTATTCCCCCCTTCAGTTAATACATCAGTTATCTTAACTGCCATTCTGCTTCCCGATAATCCCGGAATACCTTTGAATTTGGGGAAATCCCCTACATAAACATCAAGCGGTTCTTTGATTGGCTGGTCTAAAGGTATGACATCACCGTATTCCAGGTTGGTAAGTTCTTGTACCGTAATTTGTGCACTGCCGATAACAACTTTCATCGGTACTTTAGTCCATTCTATTTTTCTCATTAGCAGTTCTTTTTCTTGCGGAGAATTGCTTTTTCCCTCTTGGGAAAAAAGCAACAGATTGTTTAGCTTATCCAATATCGGTTTCATTACTATATAAGGTAAACAAACATTAATTCTTCCCGTCTGTTCCCCAATGATTATTTCCATAGTAATTACCACTACCATCTCATTGGGAGCCACTATCTGGGTAAACTGAGGATTTGTTTCCATATCAGTTAACTCTGTATGCAATTCAAAAATTTCTCCCCAAGCCTCGCCGAATAGATTAACGATTTTGCTTAAGCGGCCATGAATTATTTTCCTTTCAATCTCTGTTAAATCCCTGTTGCGAAACTTTTCCGAACCTTGTCCGCCCAACAGCCTCTCGATCATAATAAAGGCCAAAGACGGACTGATTTCAAGGAGAGAATTTCCTTCCAAAGGAGCCATACTGAATATGCCAAGAATCGTGGGGTAAGGCAAGGAGCGAATAAATTCATCATAAGTAACTTGTTCCGTAGAAAGTACTTTGGATTCTACTGCCGTATGCATATTACCTGCTAAAAAGGTAGCTAAAGCTCTGCCAAAATTATCATGAATATTGAATAAAGAGTTAAGTTGACCTTTGGAAAATTTATTTGGACGGCGGAAATCATAGACTTTTACTTTGTTTGAGCCGTACTTGATTGTTTCTTCATCCATAACTCCTTCCGATATTGCGCTGAGCAATGCATCTATTTCAGCCTGAGATAATACTTCTCCCATCCAATCCCTCCTTACTCAACTTTTTTCAAGGCTTGTTAAAATGCATAAACAAAATTCTTGAATAAAACTTCATTAATTTGATCATTGCATACTGCATTGAGCTTTTCCAACAGTTCCTTTTTCAGCTGTTCCTGCCCTTGAGGGGTTTTAATTTCTTCTATCTTTTTAGAGCACAAGACATTGATTATTTTATCCCGGATAAAGATCTCTTTAGAGGTCAGTTCCTTTTCCGCTTTAGCATTTATCCCTTCAAGGGATATTTCAGCCTTAACTATTCCTCCTCCTTCCAAATTAACCAAAAACTCATCCAGGTCTATTATCGGTCCCACTCCCTGGTTGCCATTGTATTGGACTACCGCTTCACCGGCGGAAGGAAACAATTTTGCTTTAACCACCGGGACTCCGAAACCTCCGGCGCAAACTCCAACAGCAAAAACCAGAATATAAACCAAAAGTTTAAAGACTTTAGCAAAAGGTGATTTCATTTATCCAATTCCCCTCCTTTGAACTCCGGGTGGCAACGCCGCCGAAAAGCGGCAATGCGTTCTATTATTTCATCAATTGACTCTTTAACGATATACTTGGAATCATTAGTAAGGGTAATTACCGTGTCAGGAGTGGCCTCCAAAGTTTCTATAAGGTCGGGGTTGATGGCAAATTCCTTATTATTTATCCTCGTTACATAAATCACTTGGTGCCCTCCAGTCTATCCCTTGATATATCCCCATTTATGCCTGTCCGGCCTTGCGCAATTTCATCAATTACGTTCTGCTCCTTTTTCAATTCTTCCCACATATAAATTCTTAGTTGTTTTTCCTTGAGCTTTTTAAATTTTTCCTCTTCGATGCGGCACTGGAAAAGCTTTTGTTTGCTCGCTTCCACAACTTCTAACTGTTTTTGGAGTTCATTTTCCAATTGCAAAAGCTTTTCATATTGTTCTTGGGAGTATTTCTGCCAGCTGTCCAGGTTTTTAGGGTTTGTCAAACAAGCATTTTTTTGTCCGGCCAAAGCCTGAGCCAACAAGCCGGCTTGGGTTTTCTTTTGTTTCTCAATTTTCTTTAGAGTTCTTATTTGCTGGGCCAGAATACCTTCAATAGCCTTCCTTTTCTGTTCAGCCAAATGCAAGTTGGTCTCCAAACGAAATTTAAACGACATTAGTCATCTCCCTCAGCATAAATGTTAGCCATGGCTTTGGTTATTTCCGAATAATTAAACTTTTCATCCGTGTCCTGGCAAAGAAAAGCATTTATTCGGCCTATGTATTTAATTGCCTCGTCAATACTCGGGTTGCTTCCTTTAACATAAGCACCGATATCTATAAGATCCTTGGCATCCTGGTAAACGGCAAGATGGTTACGGATCCGGGCGGCCAAATCTCTTTGTTCGGGACTGACAATATCATTCATCA
>Ga0134093_1002583_pt1 | contig 14217 bp, 12 predicted proteins | sample 4_1taG_FD_94452 | JGI IMG/M metagenome (GOLD analysis project Ga0134093, IMG submission 94452) | Switchgrass degrading microbial communities from high solid loading bioreactors in New Hampshire, USA - 4_13_20_68_A1 metaG | ecosystem: Engineered > Bioreactor > Semi-continuous > Anaerobic >...
AAGCGGCATGTGTAAAGCTTTATATTAATGGAGAATATGTGGGGGTTAAATATTGGAGGCCCTATATATTTGATATCTCGCAATTCCTTAAAGAAGGTTTGAACAAAATTGAGGTAATTGCAGCAACAACCCTTTTTAATTTAATGGGACCTGGATATATTTCCGGTATTAAAGAAATGGAAAGTGTAAGTCCGAGGACATTTATTGATTTTGGGCGCTATTCTGAAAAATATGAACTTATGCCTTTTGGTATAGGTAATGCAGTTATTGTTGAATTATAACATAATCATTATTTTTAACAACTAATAAATAGGGGAACAGTGTTGGATACTTATGTATACCTGTTCCTCTTTTTTATTAATTTATTTTTATATTAATAATAATAAAAAATGTAATAATTTAAATTAATAACGATTTTACAAATAATTCCAAGTTATATTTTATACACATCTATATTCAATATCAAATGTTTATACACAAAAGGATATATTGTGGACATAATTAGTGTTGATAATGTGGATAATATTGTGAATAGTTTGCAAATAGCATGTCCTAGGTGTGGATAATGGTTTAACAAACGTTTATTTTTGTAAATTTTGTGCAGAAAGATAAGAATTATAAACAATAAGAGGGTATTGTGACATATTAATGTTGATAATGTGGATAATATTGTGAATAGTTTGCAAATAGTATATCCTAAATGTGGATAATTATACGTTGTTCTAAAAAAATTTTTCAACAAGTAATGTATACCTATTTTGGAATAACAAGTAATATAGGTAATTCATGCAATAAAACCATAAGTTACCGAAGAAAATATAATTATGTTTGCTTTAATATTATACACAATAAAAAAGATTAACACATAATAACTGTGGATAATGTTGATAATATTGTGAATAGTTTTAATAATGTACGTTTTAACTGTGGACAAGTTTGTTGATATCAGGTTGCATAAACTTAGAGGATTACATGAAGGTGAGGGAAAAGGGGTATCGGAAAAAAGTAAAAAGAACTATTTATTTGATAAATTTTCAGATTGATAGATTTCCAAGCTTTTACCTCACATGTGGGATAAGATTCACTGGCAAACAGAAGCACGAAGACTTCTGTTTGCAGGTTATACCGATCAATTAATTATAAATTTTTTTATTTCTTCAAGCATTTTTAATATTGCTTCTTTATTATCTTCTATATTTTGCGGACCAAGATAAATCATTCTAAGCAATTCCATATCATTTGACTTTCCGTTTTTTATTTTATTGTATAGAAGTGATATAACAAGAGGAACTGAACCTTTTAAGTATTTGACACGTTCTTCGCCTTCATACAGCTCAGAAGTTATCATTTCCCGAGATTCCCATATGTGTGTAAGCTGTTTTACATTTTTAAGAGCTTCTTCCTGGGGCATAGTTTTTTTCATTATGATAAAAAGAACAGTACGTAAAGAAGCTTTGACTTTTTCATATTGTAAATCTCCAAGAATCCGGCGGCATAATTCTGCCGCTTCATCCCAATCAGATGATTTATTCCGAAGTGCAAGTGCCATTGCCAGCCCTGCGTTGATTCCTGTGTTATTTGGGTAAATCTTTTGTGCTTCACGATATCTGTTAACTGCTTCATCATATTTTTCTTCTTTTATAAGTTCACTTATTTCTTTATAATAATCATATGAAAAGAAATCACTTTTATGTTTATCCATCCCAAGAAGTTCATCTGTTGAAACATCAAAATAATTAGCCAAAGCTATAACCATGTTGATATCGGGAAGGCTCTCGCCTCTTTCCCATTTGCTTATGGTTTGAAATGAAATATTCAGATAATTCGAGAGTTCTTCCTGTGTGATGCCTTTTTTACGGCGCAAATTCTTAATGTTTTCGCTTAAATAGTTGTTCATGATATAGTTATTCATTTCATAAAACCTCCGAATTTTTATTTAACAGCTTTACAATGGTATTATCATCCAAACTTAAAGGCTTTTCAATAACTGGATATACGAATAAAATTCACCAGTAAGGCGAATTAAAATTTTCGTTATATATTTTAAAGTCTTTTGGACTTAATAATTTTAAAGCTTATGTTGCAACAAAGCCGGAAAATAAAGCAATTGGAGATGAAAAGGATTGGGATATTGCAATTAAATCTTTGAAGGACGCGGTTCTTGAAACAGGACTTGAATATGAAATAGATGAAGGTGGCGGAGCTTTCTATGGACCCAAGATTGATATAAAACTTCGGAATGCTCTTGGAATATAGTGGCAGTGCAGTACAATTCAGTATGATTTTAATCTTCCGAAAAGGTTTAATATGAGCTATATTGGAGCAGATGGAGCAAAACATACTCCAATGATGGTTCACAGGGCATTGTTCGGTAGTCTGGAAAGATTCTTTGCAATGCTTATTGAACATTATAACGGAGATTTCCCGCTATGGTATGCACCGGTACAAATCGGTATTGTTCCTGTAAGCAGTAATCACTATGAATATTGCAAAGAGTTATCAAAGAAATTAAAAACTATTGGTTTAAGGGTTAATCTTGACTTAAGCGATGAAAAGATGTTAAGTGACTTTTTGGATAGAATTAAACCGGAATTAGATATGGGAGCACCCAAGTATATCATGGATTGAGCGTAATCAGCAGGTAACCGGCAGGCGGGGAGCAACTGAGCTCTCTGCCTTAGGTGTTTTTTACAGCGCGGATGTCTTGAGAAAATGTATAGATATTAATAAAATATATAATAAAATGTGTGATAAATGTTAGTATGATTAAAATGTTAAGTGATAAAGAATGTAAAGAAAGCAGGTATTAAGTATGAAAAAGCTGTTTGCATTGTTGATTATTCTATTTTCAATATATTTAACAGCATGTTCTGCAAGTGTTATGCCGGATAAAAATTCAAATTCGAATTTACAGGAAACAACTGAAGAAGCTCAGGAAACTATAAAAAATGTAAATGTTGACCTGATATTTAAAGATGGTGGTACTGTCCAAGAAAGAATAAAAGTTCCGAAAGGATTTAAGCGTGTAGAGGTAGCTGAAGGATCTTATGGGGAATATCTCAGAAATTTACCGCTAAAGCCTGCCGGTACAAAAGTCAGGTATTATAATGGTAATGTAAAGCCCAATGAAGTATATGAAGCAGTAATAGATATCGACGTAGGCGACAGAGATCTGCAGCAGTGTGCAGATGCGGTAATAAGGCTGCGAGCTGAATATCTGTATAGTAAAGGACTTTATGACAGGATTCATTTTAATTTTACCAATGGCTTTAAAGCAGATTATGTCACATGGATGCAAGGTAACAGAATTAAGGTTGAAGGAAATAATGCATATTGGGTAAAGCAAACAGAACCATCCAATGATTATAGCAGTTTTAGAAAGTACTTAGACATGGTATTTGCATATGCCGGTACTCTGTCTTTGTCACAGGAAATGCAAAAGGTACCTTTGGAAGAAATGCAAATAGGCGATGTCTTTCTAAAGGGAGATGACCCGGGGCATTGTGTGATTGTATTAGATATGGCAGAGAATATTACTACAGGTGAAAAATTGTTTATAATAGCGCAAAGTTATATGCCGGCACAGGATATTCATATATTAAAGAACCCAGAAAACGGTACGGGAAATCCGTGGTATCCGCTGAACTTTGAAGAGAAGCTGCGTACTCCGGAGTGGACATTTACAAAGGATCAATTGTATAGGTTCAGAAATTAAGAAATAATTAGTGACTCGCCTTTTTTGTTTAATTGACGATATAAAAAAGAATTTCAGTTTTTTACTGAAACTCACATTCTACCTGATATCTTGGAATAAAATATTTATAATGTTCTGAGCCGTAAGTGGTCTTATCTTTTATTAATATAGGACAAAACTACACCAAGTTTTACCACATCAAATATTATACTTGTTGTATAATTAAAAACATAAAATTGTAACATTAATAGAGATTTGCTGTAAAAGCTAAACAGTAACCAATCTTTTTTTATTATTACTGCTTTCCTTAGAATTACTACTATCACTTAAGCTGTGATACATAGCAAGTCTTTTGCGATTAGGTGTATCATCTTTCCAACTGCAATTATTGCATATGTATGCACCAAAATAAGAATTATAGTCGGCAATTTTTCCACATATTGGGCAAAGTTTCATTGTAATATCCCCCTTTTTATCGTTATTATAATAGTATTACCATAAGTACGTCAATTATGAGCATTGGCGAAATACTTTAAAGAAAGAGCGAAATGTAACGCCTTCAAAATGAGACTGTTCTACGCGTAATTTATCTAAGGTTTCTTTGGCCTGCTTTATTGGATAAGGCTCAAAATATACAATTTTTTTATACCAACTTGTGCTATCTTATTTGCACAAAGGTTACAAGGATAAGTTGTTGTATACAATGTAGCTCCGAATAATGCTGATGAGCTTCCAAAACGGGCAATGTTAATAATAGCATTTTCTTCTGCATGAAGTGACTTGCATAAATCAAGTATTTTAAAATTGCTTATAATTTCTTTTATATGTTCAGGGTTATTTATATATTGCTTTAAATTATTACATATTTTTTCCCTTTCATAGTCTCGGTAACATCTACCATACTTTTCCTTACATGGCGATTCACCAATGGGAACTTCATTATAACCTGCGCTAAAGGAATTGCCAAACTGATCAACAATGACTGCGCCAACTTTCCTTTTTAAACAGTGAGATCTAAGCCCATTAGCATATGCCATTGCCATAACTGCTTCATCATCATTGGGCAGTTCTCTTCCTGGATTCCTAAATAAGTTTAAATACTTTATTACTTTTTCCTTCATCAATTTGTAAGCAGAGTTATTTTTTATAATAGTTTCATTATAAGATATTACTACATCTGCATTAAGGAAACAATCCTCTACACGTTGCCCATTTTCATCTTCGCCTTTGCCTTGATCCCTCTTTTCATCTTTATCAAACTCTGCATTATTATTGTTATATTTGTGTTTAATTCTTTCCCATCTAACATTATAATCTGCAAATATGCCCATGAGATAGAAATCAGGATATTTTTTACGAAACATTTCAACTTCACCAGGATTACGAAAGCTATCCACTACAAAAAAATTTTGATTGGAATCAGCTTCAATCTCATCAATAGCCATTTGAGCTAATATTTCTCTTCCTCTTGTACTCCTTATTTTGTTTCCGTAATCCTGTAATATTCTTCTGTCAGGATTATCTACACCTTTTTCTTCTGCATATAATTTTTTTAAGTAATTAGATAAAGATATATATTTAAAACCTTCCGGAACTATAAATTCTTTAGCAATATATGAGCAACCGGATCCAAATGCTCCAGTCATACCAATGATAAATTTATTCACTCTCTCAACACCTACCATTAATTTCAATAGTATATTTATACATTCGCTACAATAGATGTTAATTCCTGCATACATATTATTATTTTTTTGATATTTTTTGTATTAATAATATTACATGTTGTTTTATGAGGTAGTCATGGAGAAGGCAGCAACTTTTCTGTAGCTTTTCTATTTTCCAGACACTTTTTAATATTTTGAAATTTTAAATTGAAAATAAAAAGAGCCTGCAATTCTACAGGCTCTGGTTTTTTATCTGGTGCGCCCGGCAGAGATCGAATCCACAACCTTCTGATCCGTAGTCAGACGCTCTATCCAGTTGAGCTACGGGCGCAAATTAAGAATTCTAACATTACGTTAAGAACAAATAATATATTAATACATTTCCTGAAGAAAATCAATAGAAAAATTTATATTATTATGCAACTATGTTTTTGTATTTTAACAATTCTAATGATATAATTTATAATTAATAATTAAAAGAAAATCATTATTTTATTAGATCAGGTTAATGTAATTATGATTTGGAAGGTTGTATTATAATGTTGATTGAAGCGTATAAGTCTATTTTATATTCTGATACTTTGGTGCCGGATATTTTTATTTCTGAATATCTGCCATCAATGGATGGGGATTTTGTAAAAGTATATTTGTATTGTTTGTTTTTGAACAAATACAATAAAAGGCTAAATATTGAAGAAGTTGCAAAAAAACTTGAACTAAGTGTTGAAAGAGTTAAGGAATGTTTTACATACTTTGAAACTATAGAAGTCATTACAAGAAAAGAGAATTCATTTTTATTGAATGACCTTAAAGAAAAGCAAATAAATAAGATTTTCAGGCCTAAAATCACCTCTACTCCGGAGGAGGCCATTCAGAACAGTGAGATACATAAGAGGCGCAGTCAAATTATTACATCAATTAATAATAAGTTTTTTAACGGACTTATGCCCCCATCCTTATATACGGACATTGATGCCTGGTTTGATAAGTATGGTTTTGATGAAGATGTAATGTATATGTTGTTTGCTTATTGCAGTAAAAATAGTGCTCTTTCAAGAAATTACATCCAAAAAGTTGCTGAAGTATGGTATAGTAAAAATATAAAGACTTCCTTTGACCTTGATAAATATTTTAATGAATGCCAGAAATTTAAAGACATAAGAGGCAAAATAGTAAAAAAACTTAAGCTAAATCGAAACCTTACAGAATATGAAGAAGATATCATTAATAAATGGGTTGAAAAGTATAAATATGACTTTGATATAATTGAAATAGCTTTAAAAATGACCATATTTAAAACTAATCCTAACTTCATGTACCTTGATAAAATTATTAGCAACTGGCATGAAAAAGGTTTAAAGACATGCGAAGAAGTTTCAAAAGAAATTTCTTCTTTTGAACATACCCCTGAGGCAGGCTCAAAAACCAAGCCTTCCTCTAAAAAAGCTGCAATTCCCCAAAAGGGTAACTTTGAACAAAGGAAATATGATGATGAGTATTTCGACAGTCTTTATTATAATGTTAAAAAAAATGATTAAAGGCATATGAGGTAAAAAGGTTATTATGGATGTTTATTTTCACAATTTGATAAAAAAGGAATATGAGAAAAGGCAGAAACAAGCTTACGAAAGTCTGGATAAGAGGCAGCAGGAACTTTATGAAAAAATCGAAGAGCTTGAAAGTATTGACAGAAAAATTAATATGCTGGGGGTAAAATACAGCAAATTAGTTTTATTGCATGGAAATGAAAAAAAAGATGAGCTGCTGAAGATTCAGAATGAAATTGACAGTTTTAAAAGAAAAAAGGATGAATTGATGGCAAGCAGAGGCTTTTCGGCTGATTATCTTAAACCGTTATTTAAATGCAGTATGTGCAGGGATACCGGATATATTGAAAATGGAAATGTAACGGAAAAATGTACATGCTATAATGAGATGCTTATGAACATGCTTTATTCTGCATCAAATTTGGCTTCGCTAAAAAATAACAACTTTAGCTGCTTTGATGAGAAGTATTTTTCTGATGTTGTTGATGCCTCCAGAAATAAGCTTGGAATATCTCCCAGGGAGAATATTCTGAGAATAAAAGAAAGATGTTTAAAATTTATTGATAATTTTGAAAATCCTGATGAAAGAAATTTGTTTTTCAGCGGTTCCACAGGGGTTGGAAAAACATTTATGGCAAGTTGCATAGGCCATGAAATATTGAAAAAAGGCAGGACTGTACTCTACTACAGTGCTCCGCAGATGTTTGACGTCATATACAGGTACAAGCTTAATGCTGCCAGGGATATTGATTATGAGGACAGGGATTATGATTATATATATAGTTGTGAGCTTCTGATAATTGATGACCTTGGAACGGAACCTCCCAGCAGTGCAAAGTTTACCGACCTTCTAAATATTCTTAATGTCAGAGGGGAAGCTAAAGGCGGAAAACTGTGCAAAACAATAATTTCTGCAAATATGGGGGTTAAGGAATTATATGAATATTATGATGAGAGAATAGCCTCGCGTATTATCGGAAGTTTTGATGTTTTAAAGTTTATTGGCGAAGATATAAGAAGAATTAAGTTAATGATGAATTAGAAATATATCAAAAAGGACTTAAGAAGCTGAGCTTAAAATATAAGAAAAGTGAAAATAAGCATAATTGTGAAGCATCCAAATACAGTATGAAATATAGTGTCTAAGATGCTGCAAAGTGCTAGCAGTATTTAGTGCAGAAAGTTTCCGGTGCAGTTTGTTTTTATAGTATAATAGTATAAAAAATGTATAAGACTTATAAAATGCATATAGAACTATAAAAGGGACATATCACAGAATGCTGCCTTTGCAATTGGATATGCCCCTTTTGTTTTTTGCAATAGTTGCTTTTACATGGCTGTTTCTATAGAATTTCTGAAGAAATATTTCTACACAATTACTTTTACAAAATAATTTTTACAGAATTTTTCATAAATATTTTTATAGGGTCAATATACCGTTTGGTGTATCTATTATCATTAATATATCTGCTTCTTCACCGGTAAGAGCATTAATATATACCAGAAAGTCTTGACCGTTCATTTTTCCTTTAAACTCATATGTTAATACTTCAGACTTGTATTCGGTGGGTATTATTGCCATACCTGAGCTTAAAATTTCCATTCTGGGAGTAACCTTTGCCCGGGCTTCCTCCATAGAAATTTTAGGAGTTGGTATGGTTCTATGCACATGGGCATAGATATATCCTTTACTTTCAAAACCAATAATTTCACCGTCATCAAGAGCAATTTTTACTTTTATAAGATCAGGGTAGATTGTGACATTGTCCTGCCTGTATGCATAATTAATTACAGCAGTATTATCTTCTTTAAGGTAATAAGTATCTACCATACCGCTATAGCCTCTGCTTTCAAGAAATTGCTTCCCGATAGCTTTTGCCTGGTCTATTGTTATTGAATCAGAAGTTACATCCCTGTAGAATAGCATCCACAAAACCTGGCCGCCTTTTTGTGTCACATCTATGGTTGCTGTTTGTTCATCAGGAACATTATTAAACTTTACACTAAAACTATATGTTTTTACAGGGGGTGTATCATTTCTTCCTGTTTCTACAACTTCCCTGACTTTGTCTGCTCCAAAGAAATTCACAACAACTTCTTTTGCCTGTTCAATAGAAATTTCTTCTCCTGTAAGTCCCCTGGGTTCCGCTGTTACAAGATGATCTGAAAATGGCCCGTCATATATTAACTTCGGATACTCTTGAAAAGTCTTATCAACATTTTCAAACTGTGTAATAGGCATTTCCGCAGATGCCTTGCTAAAAAGAGGGGTTCCTTTTTTTGTAAGTTCTCCCCACTTTAACCGTCCGGAAGTTATATTATTTTGAAGGTCAATAAGGCTTTCTTCAAGTGTAACGGCATATCCGTGCAATTTTTCAATAGTTGCGTATTGTTCTTCATTCATAGGAATCCCTTGAATGTTCTGGTTATTTATTGCATACGCAAAATCGCCCACTTGTGTCAGAAACTTTGATGTATTTGCAAGTACTTCCTGAGAAACAGGAAGTTGTCCAAGATTGGTCTGAGCAAGGTTAGCTTGCCGCCATGCTTCCTGGAGTAATGCTGCTGTTTTTTCGGGTGTCGAAGTAATAAGTGATTTTAAAAGTGATACTTTAACATTGTTAACATATCCCACCATGTCAAAAAAAGCCCTGTTGTATTGATTATCAAGATCCTGCCTTAGATTTGCAGCTTTCTTGTATTGGGATAAGCCCCATATTGCAACTGCAGCAATTGCTATAATAACTATGCTGTACATTTTTCTGTCGGATAACCGTCTTTTAATATCCAATAACTTTTCTCGTATTTTCAAAATATCCCCTCCCGTCTATTTCGCAAAGTAATGCTTGCCAATTTGTTTGACTACTTGCCTGCTCCATATCCATTTGCTTGTGGCAGTTGCAGGATTCCAATAATATATACAGCCTCCTGTAGGATCCCAGCCATTTAATGCGTCCCTCGCTGCCTTAACTACAGTGGAGTTAGGATCTATAGGCACATTTATCTGTCCGTCCGATACGGCAGTAAAAGCTCCCGGCTGGTATATTACTCCAGCTATGGTATGAGGAAACCTGGGATCACGGGTTCTGTTAAGTATAACAGCTCCGACGGCAACCTGCCCTTCATATGGCTCACCCCTTGCTTCTCCATTTATGGCTCTTGCCAGTAACTGTTCATCGCTGATAGATTTTCCCTGGGCATAGGCATGACCATACGATGCCAATGTGGTATATCCTAAAAGCTCCAAAGTATTTTTTTCTGCTATTCCTGTCGCTCTAAGGCCATACCTGTGCTGAAAATTTTTAACGGCATAAAAGGTTTCTACTCCGTAAAAGCCTGTAATATCACCTTCATAATAGCCCCAATTTTTCAGTTTCCGTTGCAGTTTTTCAACGTTATCGCCGCTGCTGCCGGGAAGCAAATCAGGGGACCCAGGAACTGTAAATGTGTATGTTTCACCTATTATACACAATAAAATTGTTATAATTATTACAAGAATTGATATCCTGTTTAGTTTTTTAAAATTCAACCAACATCCCTCCTTAAAAATTATTTTTTGTAAATCAGTCTGAAAATATGCTAAAATTCATTAATGGTTTAATAAAGTAAAGATATACATACTTGAGAAGAGAAAAGGTAGGAATAGGTAAATGAAAAATAATATATTTAATGAAAGTGAATATTTGCAAATTTGCAGGGAATTAAAAGCAAACCCTTTCGTAAAACAGATTGTTTTACGTTATGAAGATGATAACTTCTTTAATAAAATGAAACGCGGAGTTGAAAATAACCGGACAAGGGAGGTTGTATTTGGGGTAATAAGGCCCAATAGGAAAATAATAGCAGTAACTTGTGAGGAATATCCGGAAGGTATATTTAGAATTCCTTCAGGCGGTGTAGGTGATGATGAAAATATTATTGATGCGGTTTACAGGGAAGTAAAGGAAGAGCTAGGCCTGGAGGTAGGGATTAAAAAATTTGCCGGGGTATTGAAAATAAAGTTTGAATATAAAAATGATAGCTTTATGTTTTATTCATATATATTTATTTTAGAAGAAATTGGAGGTAAATTGCTGGAGAATGCTCTTGATGATGAGATAAGCGGGATAAAGGAAATAGATATAGATGATCTTAAGCCATTTGAAGATATGGTAGATTCTTTGAAAAATATAGAAGGAAAATGGAGAAACTGGGGTTTGTTTAGGTATCACTCATCAAAGGCGGTTTTGGATTCTTTAAAAAGCATGTTAAAGGAGACTCTTTAAGGGGTATATTAAAGGACTTTGAATAATTATGCATAAACATAATTCATACTGCTGTATTGTATGCTTAAAATCCATACCGGCATGAAAAAGTAACTGGGCGGTTATTTCCTTTATAAGTATAATAAAGGTAAAATATGTCTATACTACTATAATAAAAGCTGAATAAAAATACAGTTCAAGCTGAAATTAGTTCAAACTGAAATTTAATTTATATCTTTAAATTATTATAAAATTATTATAGTAGGAGATGAGCCGGTATGAGTTTATCTAATTTGAAACAAAATTTTGCAATTGGAAAACTAAATAATATTTTATGTATGGCTAAGAGGGTACTTATAGGAGAGCAGGTTTCACTTTCACCTGCAGAGAAAGAAAAAAGAGAGATCATAGATGATATTATAAATGCAAAGAAAGAATGGGAGAGAGCTTTTGAAAATTACCAAAATGCCTTGGATGAAACATTAATAGATTATTACATATATAACATTAAAGCATGTCAGCTAAAATATGAGCATTATTTAAAACTTGCCAAGGAAAAAGGAATTCGGGTTGGAATGGAATACGAGAATTATTTTAACAGAGCGAGAATTAGTGAATCCCAAAGCAAGGCAATTTAGGAATGCTGCCTGGAATCCTCAGCATTTTAACTTAAGCATCAATAAGTTTGTCCTTCTATAAGCGGAAGCCTTCTTGATGCAAATTATAATAACAACCCAATCTGTGGAATATGTTCAGTGCAATCATTATCTATTCTACAGATTTGTTCAGTTGGGGGATTACAAGATTCCCACTGAATCCGCCGGCGAAGCGAATTTGCTGGGAAGATGAAAGCTAGGTTTTGGATATATGAATAAAGGGCATATGAAATGATTTTCTGTAATAATTTTTGGGTCAAGTCTATATACATATATTAGGCATGGAATAAATCTTAGTCCAAGAGAAATATTTCAAAAGAAATGTTTAAAAAAACTTTAAGATAAAATTTTAATATAAATATTTCTCTTAGGAACCCTTATGTCATAATTGCCTGTGCCGGTAATATTTATGAAAAGATGTGAGGCTATGAGTGCACAATATGGTGTTGTTTTTTCATATGCACTTGGAATAATAGTGTTATTTTTTGTTGGCAGGGCTTTATCTGAACCTATTTATGCTGTGAGAAAGATAATAATCGGCATCATTGTCGGAGCTGTAACTCTTTTTATTGCAAACTTTCTGGGAGAGTTTATTGGTTTACGTCTGCCCTTTAATTTTTTTACGGTGTTGGCAGTAGGGTTTTTAGGGATACCTGGATTAATTTGCTTGATTATAATTAAATTTTTTATTTTGTAATTTATAGAATTCAGAAGACAAAAAAGATAAATCAGAAAATATCAATATAATCTGATATTTTTACTTTATATTTTACCTATGTATTTTATTTATATATTTTACTATGTCTACTAGTTTTTGTATTTGCATTTCAGAAACATATTTGTACATAATTCTGGATTTTAACTTATGTCTTCTGAATTCTGCATACATTAGCCATGTATGTATGCTTTTCTACTGTTTAAAACTGTATACAAAAAACAAATTAAATTTCTCAGAATATAGAGAATTATTGAATTTGAGGGCAAATAATAAATATAATTCTATAAAATATTTTCTAAAATTTCTTTTCAATTTGCTTTATAATTGTTATAATATTGTCAATGGATTAAAAGCATGTTTACTATTTTTTGTAAGGGAATATTTTGTGTTTTTTGTTTTTAGTTTTTAATAAATTTCCCTTACAACAATAAATGCTGCATGTCCAGGGTATTAATACTGCTGCAAATCTTGCTCTTTAAACGTGCAGATGTGCGGTGGTTTAGTTTTAAATATACTAGGAATAGGGATAAATTCCATTAGGCGATATTTGCCTGTTCAAGTATATTTGACACAAATAGCCATAGGTTTTGGAAGCCGGAAATAGAAAGTGAGAAGTTTGATTAAATTAAAGAAGCAATTGCCTTGTTTTAATGCTTTAACCTCTCATCTAAGGTTCCGAAATATATGGCTAATACTGCGGGCAGAGAAATTTTGGTTGTCCGCTATAAACTATAGATTTATTAATGTAAAGGGGAGAATTTTATGAGTAAGGTTATGAAGACGATGGATGGAAATACCGCTGCAGCGTATGTTGCATACGCCTTTACAGAAGTTGCGGGAATTTTCCCTATAACACCTTCTTCACCAATGGCAGAGGTTGTAGACCAATGGGCTGCTAGTGGAAAAAAGAATCTTTTCGGACAAACGGTCAAAGTTGTTGAACTTCAGTCTGAAGGAGGCGCGGCAGGTACACTTCATGGTTCATTGGCCGCAGGCGCGCTTACCACAACATTTACAGCATCACAAGGTTTATTGTTGATGATACCAAATATGTATAAAATTGCCGGAGAATTGCTTCCGGGAGTTATCCATGTAAGTGCACGTGCAGTAGCATCTCATGCACTTTCAATTTTCGGAGATCATTCTGACGTAATGGCATGCCGCCAAACAGGTTTTGCGCTTCTTGCTGCAGGTAATGTACAGGAAGTTATGGATTTGGCAGGAGTTGCACACCTTAGCGCTATTAAAGGAAGAGTACCTTTCCTTAGCTTCTTTGATGGTTTTAGAACATCCCATGAAATTCAAAAAATAGAAGTAATTGATTATGCAGACTTTGAAAGACTCCTTGACAAAGATGCAGTCAGGAGATTCAGAAACAATGCATTAAATCCTGAACATCCGGTTTTAAGGGGTTCCGCACAAAATCCTGATATATTCTTCCAGGCAAGGGAAGCATCAAATAAATTCTATAATGCACTGCCTGCAATAGTAGAGGAATATATGGCTGAAATCAGCAAAATCACCGGCAGAAATTACGGATTGTTCAATTACTACGGAGCACCTGATGCAGACAGGATTATTATTGCAATGGGTTCTGTATGTGATACTATTGAAGAAACAATTGATTACTTAATGGATAAGGGAGAAAAAGTAGGACTTGTTAAAGTTCGTCTTTACAGGCCATTCTCTGT
>Ga0134093_1002586_pt1 | contig 14188 bp, 13 predicted proteins | sample 4_1taG_FD_94452 | JGI IMG/M metagenome (GOLD analysis project Ga0134093, IMG submission 94452) | Switchgrass degrading microbial communities from high solid loading bioreactors in New Hampshire, USA - 4_13_20_68_A1 metaG | ecosystem: Engineered > Bioreactor > Semi-continuous > Anaerobic >...
CTATAAGTCCCCTGAGTTTAAGGAATAAAATCAATAAACTATATGTTTATGTTGAAATCCATAAATCATATCTTGAATGCAGGAAAAGCCGCTATTGCCGTCAAGTTGAGAAGGTAGCGGCTTTTAAGGAATTTTTTTTAGATAAAAATTAATTTTTGAATATTCAAAAAATTAAGAAGGTAATTGTAAAATTCTGTATAATAAATTAATACTACTTTGTGTGCCCAAATAATGATGAAAAAACAGTGGATAGGAGTGGTTAGCATACATCTGGATATATATCTGCAGCCCAAAAGTCAGAAACAGCTTATTTTGCCTATCCATTATAATTATCTCATCCAATCGGCCATCTATCATTCTATTGACGATAAGTTGGCCAAATTTTTACATGAACAAGGTTATACAACCAACAATAGAAAATTTAAGATGTTTTCTTTTTCCATATTGCAAGGAAATTACCGCATGGAAAAAGAGTATAAAACGATTCGCTTTGAAGGGGAAGTGAAATTAACTGTAACTTCACCGGTAGAAGATTTTTGCCAAACTTTGGTAAACATTCTGCTGACGCGAGGAAGTATTCGTCTCGGGTCAAAAGACGTGGAAGTAATTAAAGTATATACTCGTAAAGAATTGGTGGAAAAAGAAAATATAAAGTTAAGAACTCTATCTCCAATTGTTTTATACAGCACTATGTTTCGTCTGGACGGCAGAAAGTATACGGTTTATTTTCAGCCCGGTGACCCTGATTATGTAAGATTGTTAAATGATAATTTGAAGAAAAAGTATAAAGCTTTTTGGGGCATGGAACCGCCTGCAGAAGATATTAAAGTCATCTCATTAGGTTGGCAAAAAATGAGGATTATTAATTATAAAGGTACAACAATAAAAGGTTATAGCGGGAAGTTAAAACTCATGGGCCCAGTTCCTTTGCTTCAGCTGGCTGTAGACGGAGGGCTTGGTGGTAAAAACAGCCAGGGTTTTGGATGTGTAGAATTGGTAAAAGGCTGATAGATAAGGGGTTCCAGTGTTCGATAGCATTCTAAGCGGGTTGAAGACAGTTTTTGGCCTACCTATAATTGAAATTCTCCAAATACCATTATTAAATTAAATAGCCCATCATTAGTTTAGATTGAGATTTTATATCCTCTCTGTTTGCACCGTACCAAACAGGGAGGATCTTAATTTTTATAGTATCACATAAGTTGATTTTATCCACCTATTGTTAACTATAACTCGTTTGGTTTTCCTTCAATCATTCACTAAAATAGAAAGTGAGGTGAAAAACATGAAAGAAATTAACATTGCTCAAGTACTTGTGCGCAAACGCAAGGAAAAGGGTATTACTCAAGATGATTTGGCAAATTACATAGGAGTGTCCAAGGCCTCTGTTTCCAAGTGGGAGACGGGACAGAGTTATCCTGATGTGACTTTTCTCCCTCAACTGGCTTCCTATTTCAATATAAGCGTTGACGAAATGTTGGATTATAAACCTCAAATGTCAAAAGAGGAGATCCGCCGGCTATACAAAAGGTTGTCTACGGACTTTGCTGCAAAGCCTGCGGATGGAGTCATTGATGAATGCCATCAAATCATCAAAAAATATTACTCTTGTTTTCCGTTATTACTGCAAATGGGAATACTATTGGTAAATCACGCCAATCTATTCCAAGAACCTCAAAAAATTAAGGCCGTGATTGCCGAGGCTAAGGAGCTATTCGTCCGGGTGAAAGAGGAAAGCGATGACGTATCCCTGTCAAGACAAGCGCTGTACATGGAAGCGCTATGCAATTTGACTTTGGGTGATCCTCAAAGTGTTCTTAATCTTCTTGAAGGAAGTATAGAACCGGCACTGCCTCCAGAATCTCTGCTGGCATCCGCTTATCAGATGGTGGGACGAATTGACGATGCTAAAGCTGTTTTGCAGGTGGGGATGTTCCAGAATATCGTGGTAATGTTTAATTTTTTCCCGGCTTATCTTTTGCTCTGTGTAAATGCGCCGGAGAAATTTGAAGAAGTATTGAGGCGCGCGCTGGTTATGGCGGATGCTTTTGACATGAGGCGCCTGCATCCGGGAGTGCTGGTCGGCCTCTATCTTGCCGCGGCTCAAGGGTATATTGCCCAAAACAAGCACGATAAAGCGCTCGATATGCTCGAGCAGTATACAACGATGGTCACCGGGGATATTTATCCGCTGCGGTTGCATGGGGACGAGTTTTTTGACTTGTTGGACCGTTGGCTGGAAGATTTGGATTTGGGAACAAGTTTCCCTCGCAATGAAAAGACTATTCGGCAAAGTATGACCGATGCTGTAGTCAATAATCCGGGATTTGCAGTGTTTGCCCAAGAAAGACGCTTCAAAAGGCTCGTTGAAAAGCTGCGGCAAAACGCTTTGCAATAGACGTTTAAATGATAATGGAGGTAAAACCATGGAACAAAACAAAGACAAAACAATTAACCGACAAAACCTGACCAAACGGCGGCTGGTTTTATTTGTGTTGTTCTCGATTGTCCTGGGTTGGATTTGCTTCTTCTTGATTCCTCTTCTGGATCTGAGCTATGGCGAAGGGTTATCCACAGCGATTTTGGCTGGAGCGATGTTCACCCCGACAATAAGCAATTTGCTGACAAGACTCATCACCAAAGAAGGCTTTCAGAAGTTGTACCTGCGCCCAAATTTAAAAGGGAATCTCAAAAAGTATTTGCTGATTTTCTTCGCTCCTACGGTGTTAGTCTACTTGAGCTGTGTATTCTATTTTCTGATCTTCCCTCATCAGTTTGACCCTGAACTGACCGTACTCAAGGAAATTCTGGCTGCCGGCGGTTCTGCCGGGGTCCCGGTGCAAAGTCTGTTGATGATCTCGATTCTCCAGTCGCTGCTTCTCGGTCCGGTGATTAATATCATTCCGACCTTGGGAGAAGAATTAGGGTGGCGAGGATACCTTTTACCTAAATTGCGGGAGTTCTTTTCCGATCCGGTTGCTTTGGTCATTACCGGGGTTATCTGGGGTATTTGGCATGCTCCGGTTATTGCCATAGGGCACAATTATGGGACGGATTACCCGGGTTATCCTTGGCTAGGTATTTTAGCAATGATCGTTTTCTGTGTTACTCTGGGGATAATCGAAGGTTACGCTACAATTAAGCTTGACAGTGCCGTTCCGGCGGCTATGATCCATTCTACGGTCAATGCCACTGCGGCTTTACCGATTTATCTGGCCAAAAGTGGATACAACCCGATCCTCGGTCCGGCTATTACCGGCCTTGTCGGCGGTCTTCCCTTGATGATTGTGGCCGTTGCATTGTTAGTTATTGTGATTCGTTCAAAAAGTGTTACCAGCCCTTCTTAACAGAAAGCCTTTCTTAACAGCTTCAATTCCGTTATAATACAAAACCTGCAGATTGATGACTAAGAATGTCCAGAGATACAAAGTCCGTGCCGTTTGGCACGGAATCTTCTCCTTTAAGTAAACATAGTTTTTTATTATAATTTCCTTATTGACAATATTTATATTTTGCATTTTTAGCCATAAAATTGATACCAGCATATTTGTCTATGAGATTAAGATAAAGATCCGTAAATATGCCTTAGAGTTAGGGTGAATGGAGATGAAAATAAAAATATTTATTATGAATTTGTTTTGGGGATTAGGATTGGTTTTGGTTATTAGTCCTGTTGTCCTGTATTGGTTTATTCATGGAAGCTACGAAAGATATATCTGGATTATAAACGGACCATACCCATTCAGCAGTTTGGGAAGTGGATCGTTTCAAATACTTGTCTATGCCGGGCTGTTTACTGCCGGAATATGTTTGGTCTTTATTGCCCTGGTTTTTAAGAACAAGACAAGGAAAACTGCAGGGAAAACTAAATTATAGTAGAAATTCCAATCGACAAGATTACTGACAATCTATTGGCCTTACCCTTGAAAATAGTAAAAAGAAGGAGTATGCTGTTAAAGGGAATAAGTTTAAGAGACCATGCAGAAGAAATCTTTTTGGGGAGGGACATAAGGTTCTTTTTTTTATTGAGCTGAAATATTTTTAATATTGCTTTTAAAGAACTAGCAAACATGAATGGATCTAAATCGTTAAACATAAACAGACCAAAGTTATGGACGAAAAATTTTGTAATTGATTCTGTAACCAATACTATTGTTTATTTGGTATATTTTTTGCTCATGGTTACTATAACCGCTTATACCATGGATAATTTACAAGCATCACCGAGTGAGGGCGGGTTGGCCTGTGGAATTTTTATACTTGGGGCATTAATTTCCCGTATTTTTACCGGAAGGTCCATAGACCGGGTCGGCAGAAAAAGAGTACTTTATATCGGCCTTATATTCTACTTAATCACAACCTTATTTTATTTTGTAATTACAAAATTACTCGTTCTGATAATTATTCGTTTTTTGCAAGGCGCGGCTTTTGGTGTCTCAGCAACCGCCACCGGTACGATTGTGGCCAGTTTAATCCCTAATGAACGCCGGGGGGAAGGTACCAGTTATTATGCCATGAGCACTACTTTGGCTTCTGCTATCGGGCCTTTAATGGGCATGTCTTTATATCAGCATGGAAATTTTGAGTTTATTCTTTATCTTAGTATTTGCCTGCTAACTGTGGGATTAATTGCGGTGTTCTTTTTAAAGGTTCCTGAAATTAAGTTGACTTACGAACAACTTGAAAGAACCAAAGCATTTGCTTTAAATAATTTTTTTGAATCTAGAGCCATACCGATCTCGCTGATTGCCGCTATTATTGGTTTGGCTTATTCCAGTGTACTGAGCTTTCTTAGTTCCTATACCCGAGAAATCGATCTAGTGGAGGCCGGTAGTCTTTTCTTTCTTGTTTTTTCTATAATTATTCTGGTATCCAGGCCGGCCACCGGCAGATGGTTTGATCAAAAGGGAGAAAACTTTGTTATGTATCCCTGCTTTATTTTCTTTGCACTCGGCTTGATTGTTCTTAGCCAAACTTATAACGGTTTTGTTTTATTATTGGCCGCGGCTTTTGTAGGCCTAGGCTATGGAACATTTCTTTCTTGTGCCCAGGCCATTTCGGTTAAAGTTTCCCCACCTTACCGGATGGGTCTGGCAACTTCGACATATTTTTGTTTGTTAGATGCAGGAATAGGGATCGGTCCGTTTTTATTGGGCTTTTTAATACCTTGGATCGGTTTCCGTTGGCTATATATAAGTATGTCTTTTGTAGTCTTGGTTTGTATTCTTCTTTATTATTTTCTGCACGGGAAAAAGGCTATTCGTACGCAATCAGGCAATTTTTATAATCAGCAAAAGCAACTCGGATAGAAAACAGTTCAAAAAATAATTGGCAGAACCGTTTGCCAGGTTTTTAATATACGGGAGGTGTCGTTATGCCTACAACAAAAGATTACAATGCCTTTGGGGAAGAATTGGAAAGGTCGCTTTTGCTGAAAAGTCATCCCATAGCTTTTAAACTGTTGGAAAATGAAGAAGATATCCCCGAAGGTGCGGTAAGGCCTTCATCGGAATGGTGCGAGCATTATGCTTTGTGCCAAGTTTTTGCCTTAAACCGTCGCCAGGGAAAGCACCTGGTAATGCTTAAGGAAGACCACTGGTGCTGGGCTCCTTTGGTGGGATTGGGGTTGGTGGACGTTCCTGAAGGTTCAAAGGTTTACCGCCTAATAGTTAATAAAATTTTTGTGGAGGATCAACAAAAAGCTGAAAATTACTTTAATCATTGTTTCCCACGCTTGGAATACGGAAAATATATCGGACATGTATCTGCGCCTTTAATAACGGCCAACTTTGAGCCCGATCTGGTCATAATTTACGCCAATGTTTTTCAACTTTTGAATATTTTGTTGGCGATCAAGTTCAAAACCGCTTCTCTTATCGATTCCCAGTTTGATCCCATTGATTCCTGTGTATTTTCTACCATTCCGGTGATCAAAAACGGAAAATACCGGATTACTCTGCCGGATCCAGGGGAGCATGAAAGGGCCATGACCGGAGAAGATGAGATAATTTTCACCGTACCTGCTAGCAAAATGGAGGAGCTAATGGTAGGCTTGCGTGACCTTCACGATTTAAAAATTGGGTACCGTTATTTTGCTCGGCAGCTGACTCCTGATTTTCCTCAACCTGATTTTTATCAAGAGTTGTTTAAACTTTGGGGTATCTGTAAATAGTTAAATCAAGAACCGTCCTGCTCCGGTCAGATTTGGCGGATATATTACGACTATTAGGATAGCAGACAGGAAATTCTGATTGGAGAGTGGGAAAATGAGAAGAAATAGAATACTGATAATTTTGCTTGTTGTCTTTCTAATAATGTTGAACAGCCCGGTATATGCTGCCGACAAAACCGGATCGCAAGCAAATATCCAGGTAGAATTTGTGCCAGAGCCGGTTAATGAAGATTTTATAAAACCCCAAATAATTGACCGAGGTCAAATCAATCCTGATCAGCCAGTATCCAGTGAAGCTCCGGATTATGCAAATTCAATAAATGAAATTCATGACTATGTTTATAAACATTTGCATGATATCTTTGCCAGCTTGCATATCGAACGGGATGATGAGGGCCGAGAAAAAATAATCCTTTCCGTTGTCACTGATGTTAGTCCCAGTCATAAAGACGCTATTCTGGCCTTAGCCAAGAATCCGGAATTGGTAGTTTTTCGTGTGGTTGATTTCACCGAACAACAATTGGCCCAAAAGCAAAGGGAAATTGAGTTGGCCAGGGATAGCCTTATAAAAGAAGGAATAAAAATTCATCATACCGGCATTAATGTTTTTATCAACCGAGTGGAGATTGGAATTGAACCTTATAATAAAGAAAGTATAACCAAAATTCATAAGATCCTTGGCAGCGAGATGATTGAAGTTGTCCAAGGCCATGAAATAATTCCCTTGACGGATGGAGCTGAACCGGCTCCTGCCTTGGAAAACGCTACTGAAAGGAATATTGCCCAAGACAGTATTGCTTTTGAGGCAGTGGCTGAAACTGAAAAATCGGGGTTTTTCCAACGCCTGGCATCCTTCTTTAAATCCATCTTTAACTGGCTTTTCAAATAGCTGAACGGACTGACAATTGTTATAAATTAAGCCTTATCCCCTTATGGAGTAAGGCTTAATTTTTTTACGGTATGGTAGGGTAACAAAAGTTATAAAATTTAATTTGCTTAGACATGATAAGCAGAGAAGAAATATAAGCACTTTTATCCGGGGTGAAAAAGTTTTTTGAATAAAAAATTTTTGCGCAACTATATTGAATACTGTAAAAACTTAGATGACTATAATTATCTTTTGCAGCGTATTGCTTTTCAAACCGCACCAACAGTGCTGGGGATTAAACCGGCCTGTTTGGTATCTATAGGAAATAGTACCAGAAATTTGCCGAACATTTGGGATATTTGGAAAACTGATATTTGCGGCAGGTTAAAGCTTGACTTTCTGGAAATGAAAAGATCTCCCCGAAGGATTCTGGTTTTATTTTATAGAGAAGACGTATTGGCCCAACACCTGGCGCTTATGGAGAACAAAAAATTCCTTTGGAAACTGGGATATGGGGACGATTTAAAAAATATGCTCTATTTGCTTAAAGCCAAATTTAAGTCCGGGTGCCCTCATGAAGTTGGGATTTTTTTAGGATTTCCCTGGCAGGATGTCAAGGCCTTTATGGAATGCCGGGAAAAGGGATTTCAGAGTCAATTAAGTCCGCAAGATGAGCAAAGCCCCAAAGTTCTTTTATGTGGTTATTGGAAGGTTTTTCATAATCCGGACTTGGCCTTAAAGATCTTTCATCATTATGATGTGGCCAGATTGATGGTCATAGGGGCAATTCTTGATCCGGATTTGGTCCTAAAAGTGTTAGCATGTCCTTCGGTAGCGGAGCTTTGATTACGACAGGCTCCCCATTTAAGGGATGGGGAAAACTGCAATAATAACAGTGTAAGGCTTGCCTGGTAATTAGAGTTGTATCTCCTCCGTACAAATCATCGCCCAAAAGAGGATAACCGCTGTGTTGGCAATGGACCCGGATCTGGTGGGTTCGCCCGGTTATTAAACTGAATTCCATCAGGGTGAAATGTTCGTAACGTTTGAGGGTTCGATAGAGGGTAAGGGCAGATTGCCCCTCCTCGTGGACTTCCCGCTGAATAAAGCTGCCGTTTTTTAGTCTTATGGATTGGTCAAATTGTCCTTCATCTCGGGGAAATTGGCCTTGCACAAGGCCTAGGTATTTTTTAACTATTTTATTGCGGGCGGTCAGAACATTCATTTGATGATGGGTATACCTGGATTTGGCGATCAGTACAAGGCCTGAAGTGTTTTTGTCGATGCGAAAAACCGGGCGGAAAATGCGGGGTTCTCCTTTTTCTAGCCAATAACCGGTGACAGCGTTAGCCAGGGTTCCCGTTTGGTAGCCCCGGGTAGGGTGGACAACTTGGCCGGGGGGCTTATTCACGGCCAGGAAAAAACTATCTTCGAATAATATTTCCAGGGGAAGATGCTCTGCCCGGATAGTGGGAATTTCCTCTTCCTCAATATTGGCCACCAGGGTTTGACCTGCTTGGCCTCGAACATTGAGAAATGTGAATTTCCCGTCAACCCATACCTTTTCCCCTATTTTTAACCGTTGGATCAATTTGGCCGAGAAACAGAATCGCCTGCGCAGAATATCTTCGTATTTTTTTCCATGGTCCTCAGGTTTTAAAACATAAGTGAACAGCTTACCCGTTGTCATTTGACACCTACGTATTAAACATTTATTCTGGATAAAGGAAATTCCATTGAAGGGAAGAGTCGTATGAAAGATCAAAGAATTGAACTTTTGGCTAAGAATATTATCAACTATTCCTTGGATTTAAAACAGGGTGAGAAAGTATTGATTGAAGTATCAGGTGTGGAAATACCTTTGGCTCAAGCTTTAATAAGAGAAGCATATAAGGTAGGCGCTCAACCTTTTCTTTCTTTAAGCAATCATACCTTACAGCGGGATATTTTAAAAGGGCTCTCCGTAGAACAGGCCCAGGCCATGGCCAGATGGGATTTGGCCAGGATGAAAGAGATGCAGGCCTATATTGGGATCCGGGCCGGGGAAAATATTAATGAATTGGCCGATGTACCCAGTGAGAAAATGCAGGTTTATATGACCCATTATTCAAAACCGGTCCATTCCGAACAAAGGGTTAAACATACCAAATGGTGTGTCTTGCGCTATCCGAATGCTTCCATGGCCCAACTGGCTGAAATGAGCATCGAAGGTTTTGAAGACTTTTATTTTGCTGTTTGCAATTTGGACTACTCGAAAATGTCAGCAGCCATGAATCCTTTGCAAGAGCTGATGGAAAAAACGGATAAGGTAAGAATTATCGGTCCGGGAACAGAACTGGAGTTCTCCATAAAAGGATTGCCGGCCGTCAAATGTGACGGCAAGATGAATATTCCTGATGGTGAACTGTTTACGGCACCAGTAAGAGACTCAGTCAACGGGCGTATCACTTATAACACACCGGCAGTCTATCAAGGTTATACTTTTGAAAACATCGTTTTAGAATTCAAAAAGGGCAAAATTATTAAAGCCATGGCTAATAATACGGAAAAAATTAACCAAATCCTGGACACCGATGAGGGAGCGCGTTTTATCGGCGAATTTTCTTTGGGTTTTAATCCCCATATTCAAAAACCAATGAAGGATACATTATTCGATGAGAAAATCGACGGAAGTTTCCATTTCACCCCGGGTTCGGCTTATGATGAATGTGATAACGGCAACCGCTCAGCCATTCATTGGGATTTGGTATGCATCCAGAGACCGGAATACGGTGGAGGAGAAATATATTTTGACGACAAATTGGTCCGTAAAGACGGTCGCTTTGTTTTGCCCGAATTGCAGGGATTAAATCCGGAGAACTTAAAATAAACGTTCCAGTCGAAGCGGACAGGCAGAATTAAAAATATAAAAATCAAAATAAGGTGTTTCAGGTTGGTGACGGGAGGGTTTGGCATGCAAGGTTTTCATCAAGAGGTCATTGGGCTGCTTGCCGGGTATGCTCCGGTATGGTTGGTTGGCGGAGCCGTTAGAGACTATTTGTTAGGAACTGAATCCAAAGATATGGATTTGGTAAGCACCTTGGAAATTGAAAAAGCGGATGAGATTTTACGAGAGCATGGATACAGGCCTCATAAAATAGGAGCCAAATTTACAACCATTAGTCTATTTCAAGGAGAAGGGAGAATAGATATAACTTGTGTTACCGACCTGGAACAAGATGCTCGTCGCCGGGATTTTACCATCAATGCAATGTATATGAACCCGGACAATGGGCAAATTTTTGATCCTTTGGATGGCAGGCGGGATCTTAAAGAAAAAATCCTGCGCACCTGTAATCAACCCGAAATCACTTTTAAGCAGGATCCAGTACGGATATTGAGAATGGTAAAACTGGCAGTAAAACTGGGATTTAATATTGAAGATAAAGTCTGGTCTCAGGCCAGGGAGCAAATAAATTTGCTGGTTCAAACAGCCAAGGAAAGGGTTACGGCTGAACTGGCCGAGATTTTAGTTTTATCGGAAGCTGAAAAGGCGGTAAACATGCTTTGGGATTTAAGCTATTGGCATGTTTTTATTCCGGAATTGGCCAGGCTTAAAGGGGTAGTACAAAATCAGTATCATTCCCTGGATGTCTGGGACCATACTATGGCAGTGTTCAGGAACACTCCGCAGGATCTTTTTTTGCGCTTGGCCGGGCTGTTCCATGATCTCGGCAAATGGGAAACTGCTTCTCGGGAATATTATTTGGCGGGAAAGCTGGAATACAGGGATGACAATTATTGGCTTGAAGGCTGTCAAATAATCGGTACCAGGGGAAAAAATGAGTTGGATTATAAATTGCATCCGTTACTTGGCAAACAGGTCAAGATGTTGGGGGCCAGGTTGGATCATTTTCCCCAAGTCGTACAGTTCAAACGCCTTTTAAGCCATGAGGAAGTACCGCAAGGCTTAACACAGGTTGAGAACGGTAAAAGGCATTTCCTTAATCATGAAAGGGCAAGCGCAAAACTGGCGGCCGAGATTCTAAAAAGGTATTCCTTTGCCATGTTTTTTCCGGGAAAAGGGGAAAAGAGGGAGAAAGACCTGGTGGAGCTGATTGCCAATCATATGCAGGCTACTTTAATCTTTATGCCCGAACTAAGAGGTGAACCAACTAGAAAGCCTTTTAGAGACAGAGCGGCAGCTTTGGTTTGGCAAACCTGTTGGAACGGTAGAGAATTCGAATTGCAGAAGATCCATGATTTCATTCTTTTGTGGCGGGCCGATTTTCAAGCGGGAAAAGTCCATACGGAGGAACAGAATGAAGTATTAGATAAAATTACCGGTGAATTAATCCAAATCGCACTATGGCAAAATGAAAACCTTCCTAAAATTAATTGGAAAAACTTCCGGCAGTTTTCAGTGTCACAAGGAATAAAAGGAGAAGAACTGGGTATTTTTAAGAGCCGTGTTCGAGCCAGAGCCATGCAAGAAATGCAAATTGAGCTTAACTCACATTTTTTAAAGAAAGTATATGCCGAGATAAAACGCTGGGGCTAAAATTAGCCTAGACTGTGGTCTAGGCTAATTTTTTATTCTTTTTTGGACAAAGCGTTTTATCCGGGTTAAGGCTTCGGAGATTTGCTGGGTGGAATAAGCATAGGAACAACGAATATGTCCTTCTCCGCCCGGTCCGAAGGCTGTACCCGGAACAACAGCCACTTTCTCCTCTTGCAGCAATTGTTCTGCAAATTCTTCTGATCTCAAACCTGTAACTGTAATGTCAGGAAAAACATAAAATGCTCCCAAGGGTTCGAAACAGGAGAGTCCCATTTCCCTAAAACCGTGAACCATAAGGCGGCGACGGCGGTCGTATTCCAAAAGCATTTCTTTTTTGGCCGATTCACCTGATTTAAGTCCTTCCAAAGCAGCAACTTGCGACATAATGGGAGCGCACATGATTGTGTACTGATGGATCCTTGTCATGGCCTGAATAATATCGGGGTGACCGCAGGCATATCCTATTCTCCAACCGGTCATGGCATAAGCTTTGGAAAAACCGCTGACATGAATGGTTCTGTTGTGCATTAAGGGCAAACTGGCAAAGGGAGTGTGCTTTCCTTCATATGTGAGGTCGGAATAAATTTCGTCGGAAACCACAAGCAAATCATGTTCCGAGACAAATCGGGCTATAGGCAACAGGTCGTCCCTGGTCATAATAGCCCCAGTGGGGTTATTGGGAAAAGAAAGGACCAATACCTTGCAATTAGGTGTGTAGGCCATTTGTAAGTCCTCTACTTGCAAGCGAAAATCATGTTCGGCCCGTAAAGGTACATAGTGAATATCAGCCCCGCTCATGGCAGCGCAACCGGCATAAGCTACATAGGATGGATCTGGAATGAGTACGCCGTCTCCCGGTGTGATTAAAGCCCGCATTGCCAGATCCAGCGCTTCACTGGCTCCCACGGTAATAAGGATTTCATTATCGGGATTATAGATGAGTCCTTGCTTTTTGGCCAGGTATTTTGCCAATTCACGTCTGAGCTCGATTAAACCCGCATTGCTGGTATACATGGTCTGCCCTTTTTCCAGAGAAAAGATGGCCGCTTCGGTCATAACCCAAGGAGTTGAAAAATCAGGTTCACCCACGCCCAGGGAAATAACGCCTTCCATGCTTGAGGCTAGATCAAAAAATCTTCTTATACCTGAAGGTTTCAGTTTTAAGACTAAAGGTGACAAATATTGTTTCATGGCGTAATCATCAGACGTTGAGGTCTTTCTCCTTCTCCTACAAATTCTACCCCGTCTTGTTTATAACGACGCATGATAAACCGAGTGGAGGTGGCTTCGATTAGATCAAGAGGGGAAAGTTTATCGGAAACAAATTGGGCAATTTCATGCATATTCTTGCCGTCGACTATGAGACAAAGATCATAGTCGCCGGACATCAGGTAAACGGATTTAATCTGCGGGAATTTCAAAAAACGTTGAGCAATTTTATCATATCCCTGGCCACGCTGGGACATGACTTTAAGATCAATAATGGCGGTAACTCGTTCTTCTTCTAAAAGGTCATAATTTATCAGTGGGCTGTATTTTAAGATAACCCTGTCATTTTCCCATTGCTCGATTTTGGCCTTGATGTAGTCCTGGGTCAATCCGGTTTGAATTGATAGTTCTTCCAAGGTTAATCGGCAGTCTTGGGACAAAACATGAAGGAGCCTTCTGTCCTCTTCACTAAGCATAATCATTACCCCTTTACTGGCTTATTTGTTAGCTTCGCGAGTGTAATTCAAAAGCCCTCCGGCCAGCAGGATGCGAGCTTGGCGTTCGGTAAAATCATGTTGCAAGTATATGGTTTTGTCTGTGTTGTCTATTTTTACGGGAATTGGCTCAGAGGAGAAAATGGCTTGTGTCAGGTTATCAAAAATAAGCTTACTGTCCGGAGTGAGGAGATCATAATCCTCTTCTTGTTTAAAGGTAAGCGGTAAAATGCCAAAATTAATTAAGTTGGCTTTATGAATGCGGGCAAAACTCTTAGCAATAACAACCCTGATTCCAAGATACATGGGAACTAAAGCGGCGTGTTCTCTACTCGAACCCTGGCCATAATTATGGCCGGCGATAATAATGCTTTGACCTAATGCTTTGGCCCTGGCACTGAAACCTTCATCAATTTTGCTGAAAACATATTCTGACATGGCCGGGATATTGGAGCGCAATGGTAAGATTTTGGCACCGGCCGGCATAATGTCATCGGTGGTAATATCATTGCCCAGTTTGATGGCAACCGGAAGTTCCAACCTGTCAGAAAGTTTGGGAGCCACCGGCAGAGGTTTGATATTCGGACCGCGAACAATTTCAACTTCCGAATTGGAAGGGGCCAGGATTAAAGAATCATCCACCCGATAATATTCGGGTAATTCGATTTCTGGATAAGGGCCCAGAGTACGGGGATCGGTGATGGTTCCCGTTAAAGCGCTGGCTGCGGCAACTTCCGGACTGACCAGATAAATGCCGGCATCGATGGTTCCACTACGGCCTTTAAAATTACGGTTGAATGTTCTGAGTGAAACTGCGCCGGAAGCTGGAGCTTGTCCCATACCGATACAAGGTCCGCATGTGGATTCCAGGATTCTGGCTCCGGCGTCCAGTAAATCCGTGAGAG
>Ga0134093_1002589_pt1 | contig 14182 bp, 10 predicted proteins | sample 4_1taG_FD_94452 | JGI IMG/M metagenome (GOLD analysis project Ga0134093, IMG submission 94452) | Switchgrass degrading microbial communities from high solid loading bioreactors in New Hampshire, USA - 4_13_20_68_A1 metaG | ecosystem: Engineered > Bioreactor > Semi-continuous > Anaerobic >...
AGCTGCGGCACGGCCACCGCCTCGATCAACCCGGCGTCGTACAGGCTGCTGATGATCGGGGACATGCCGTGGTAGCGCAGGCCGCCGGCGTGGATGGCCGGGGGTACGAAGTCGTGTCCCAGGGTGTGCATCTTGATGATGGGCGCCACCCGGGCGGTGTCACCGTAGTCATAGCCGTACACGCCGCGAGTGAGCGACGGCGCGGCGCATGGCTCGACGGCGAGCAGGCGCGTCCGCTGGCCGCTGCGCAGGTTTTCCCGCAGGAAGGGGAAGGCGATGCCGGCGAAGTTGGACCCGCCGCCCACGCAGCCGATGACCACGTCCGGGTACTCGCCGGCCATGTCCATCTGCTTGAGGGCCTCCTCACCGATCACCGTCTGGTGGAGCAGCACGTGGTTCAGCACCGACCCCAGGCTGTACTTCTTCAGCCCGCCTGAGGTCGCCGCAACTTCGACCGCCTCGGAGATGGCCATGCCCAGGGTGCCGGGGGTGTTTGGGTCGCGGGCCAGCGCGGCGCGCCCGGCCTGGGTGCGGTCGCTGGGGCTGGCGAACACCTGCGCCCCGAAGGTCTCCATCAAATAGCGGCGGTAGGGTTTCTGCTGGTAGGACACGTTAACCATGTACACTTCCAGGTCCAGGCCGAAGAACTTGCAGGCCATGGAGAGCGCCGATCCCCACTGCCCGGCGCCGGTCTCGGTGGTCAGGGCTCTGGTACCGGAGACCTTGTTGTAGTAGGCCTGCGGCAGCGCGGTGTTGGTCTTGTGGCTGCCGGAGGGGGAAACCCCTTCGTACTTGAAGTAGATGTGGGCCGGGGTGCCCAGTTCCTTCTCCAGCCGCCGGGCGCGGATGAGGGGCGTCGGCCGGTACATCTTGTACATTTCATAGACCTCATCCGGGATGGGGATGTAGGCCTCGGTGCTGACCTCCTGCTCGATCAGCAGCATGGGGAAGATGACGGCGAGGAAATCCGGCGTGACCGGCTCTTTGGTCGCCGGGTTGAGCACTGGCGCCGGCGGTACCGGGTTGTCGGCGTTGATGTTGTACCAGAATTTCGGCAGGTCGGTCTCATTGAGGATAAAGCGGGTTTGATCAGACATGGGATACCTCCAGCGTTGTGGTAATGAAGATGAGTGAATAAAAACGGTTTCAGGACGGGTTTCCAGCCCGCAGCGGAAAGCGCACCCGTAGGCCCATGCGCCGGGCGGCCTCGTCGAGCGTCTCGCTGGCGATGGTCCGGGCGCGGCGGGAACCGCTTTCCAGGATGGACAGGATCCGTTCCGGCTGGCGGATGTACTCCTCCCGCCGGGAGCGGATGGGCGCCAGGGCGTTGTTGAGCACCCCGGCAAGATAGCGCTTGACTTCCACGTCGCCCACCTTGCCAGCCCGGTAGCGCTCCTTCAGCTCCTCCACCGCAGCGGTGTCCGGGTCGAAGGTGTCCAGGTAGGTGAACACCGGGTTCACTTCCACGTGGCCCGGATCGGTGGCCCGCAGGCGGGTGGGGTCGGTGTACATGCCCATTACCTTGCGGGTGGTCTCCTCGGGCGTGTCCTTCAGGAAGATGGTGTTGCCGTAGGAGGTGTGCATGGTGCGGTTGTCGGTGCCGGGCAGGCGGGGCATTTCCGAGAGCAGCGCTTCCGGCTCGACGAAGAACTCGCCGTACAGCTGGTTGAAGCGGCGGGCCAGCTCGCGGGCCAGCTCCAGGTGGGGCAGCTGGTCTTCGCCGACCGGGACAGCGCTGGCCTGGTACAGCAGGATGTCCGCGGCCTGCAGCACCGGGTAGGTGAGCAGCCCCAGCGAAGGCTGCAGGCCCAGCTGCTGGACCTGCTCCTTGAACGTCGGCACGCGGTGCAACCGGGCGTCGGTCACCAGCATGCTGAGCAGCAGGCAGAGCTGGACATGCTCCGGCACGGCGGACTGCAGTGCCAGCGTGGCGCGCTCCGGGTCGATGCCGGTGGCCAGCCAGTCGGCAACCACTTCGAGCGTGTGCGGGTAGATCTGGTCCGGGTGCTGGTAATCGGTGGTCAGCACGTGCAGGTCGGCCACCAGGAAGATGCATTCATAGGTATCCTGCAGGCGTACCCAGTTGGTGAGTGTGCCGGCCAGATGACCGATATGCCGCGGCCCGGTCGGGCGGTGTCCGGTGAGGATGCGTTCTTTCTTTTCTTCCAATTCCTCCTCCTGAATAAAAAACCAGCGTTCATCCCATGTAGGGGACGAACGCTGGTCCGTGGTGCCACCCCAGTTAGACGGCTTCTTTAATCAAAAATCCCCCGGTGATCGACACAAGGGGAAAAAGCCAGTCTCACTCGTTTGGGATACGGCCAGTGGAATCACCGGCGATATCCTTTGCCCTGATAACGGTGGCAGCTCCGGCACGGGCTACTGACGCGTATGGCGTTGTTCACCCTGCTGCTCCGAGGTCCATTCGGCGCTGCGGTACGGGCAGGCTCTCACCTTATCCTGCTCTCTGTGCCGCCTGGGCAGCGCGTACTCGTCCTCATCGACGCATTTCTATATCAATTAGCAAGAATTATACTCACTGCCAGAGGTTTGTCAAGAACCCTGGACCGCTGTTTTCACACTCCAACCCGGTTTTCCTTGCGCCAGGTGAGGATCTGGGCGGCGTGCTCCTGCTCGTGCATGACCACATAGCTGATGATGAGTTCGCTCAGGCTGTGATTCTTGAGCCAGGGGAAGTAGCCCTTCTTATCCAGCTCTTCGTCGCTGAACTCGGCCACCCGGCGCAGTGACTGCTTGCGCACGCCCTCGAAGTCCGACATCACCAGATCCAGCGGGCGATTCTGCGATTCCAGCTGCCAGGCTAAGTTGAGCTCGTCTTCGTCATTCTTCTGAAAGTGCAGCGTGTTGGGTTTGGCGCCCTGACGGGCCTGGAATAACAGTGTGACGGTTTCGCCTTCCCAGCGGGTCAGGTGAAAAATGATGTCACGGATGGAGCGGCGGTCGATCAGGTCCGGCTGGGTGAGCTGTTCGTCGCTCAGCCCCTCGATGGCGTGGTGAAAGGTCTGCCGCGTGGCTTCCAGGGTCTCCAGTAAATCCACCTTGTTCATGTGTCCCTCCTCTATTGCTCACCTATCTTCAGTGTAGCACACTCATCCGCCCGGGAATCGTAAAACGGCGAACTTTCTTGACAAAGAAACACCCCGCGGCTAGACTGGTAAAGGTTTTCGCCGGGAGGGTGCATGGAAATCGTCTCGCCTGTCAATGAAAAGCTCTGGCGCGCCGGGCTGACCCTGGAGGAGTATCTGGAATCCATGACGGAAAACCGGTCGCGGATGCGCCGGCGCATGCAGTGGATTCGCATGACGCCCTACGAGCGCGCCCTGTGCGCCCGCATGGAACGGCCGGTGCGCGCACTGGTCCTGGCGGAGGACGACTGCCTGGACTGCCTGATGAACATCCCCCTGCTGGCGCACATTCAGGTTCTGGCGGAACCTTTCGAAGTCCGCCTGTTCCGGCGTTCGCAGCAGCTGCTGCTGTCGGCCTATCTGGACAGCCGCGGTGCGGACGAGCTGCCTGTGTTCCTTTTTGTGGACGGGGACTTTCACGAAATTGGCCTGTGGTCGGGCCGGCCGCGCACGGCGGATGCCCGGCTGGCGGATTGGCGTAAACAGAACCCGGAGTATGATGCCATTCAGGCGCGAGACGACCTTCCGGCGGAGGAAAAACAGGCCCTGCTCGGGCCGCTGAAGGCCCGGCTGCTGGAGGAAATGGAGGACTGGTACGACCTGGGCCTGCAGCTGGACGCCTCGCGGGAGCTGCGCGAGGTGCTGAAAGGATGGATTCCGGAGAGCTGAGGTTCAGGCGGCGGCGAAGTGCTTGCTCTCGATTGACTGCCAGGTCTCCTCGGGATTGACCGGAAGGTACGCGCCCAGCGCCGGGCTGCAGCGGCGGATTTCTTCGGCCATGCGCTGGGCAGCCCGGCGAAGCGAGAAGTGGGCGTTGGGCGCGCTGCGCAGCCCGGTGAAGTGCATGGCGGTGCGGAAGTTGAAGGTGAGCAGCACCCGGCGGCGGAAGCCGTTGGGCACCACATAGGCGGCCACCTCGGGGTTCCAGGCGGCCAGCGCTGTGTAGGATTCCTCAACCTTCTCCATGGCGCGGCGGTAGGCCGCTTCCATCCCGGCGTCGACCATGCGGCGGGGCAGGGCGTAACCCAGGCGGGCGGTCAGCGGCTGGGGCAGCTGGGTCATCATGCGGTGGCGCTTTAGCTCGAAATAAGCGCCCTGGTCAAGCACCAGGTCAAAGGTGTAAGAAGCCAGCTCGGTCTCCCGCGGGGGAATGTCGTACTTGCCCCGCCCGGCGAGCATTTTCGCAGCCAGTTCCTGCAGTTCCTCTTTCCCGGCGTGCCTCACGCGCTCCAGGCACTGCGCATAGTCAAGGCTGCTGCCGGTGTACAGCCAGGCGGCCAGCACCTTGATTTCCCCCTGCGGGTCGTAGTCAATCAGGCGGCACCAGTCACCGTCCGGCAGGGTCACTTCGTCCGGACGGGCCGGGGCGGCATCGCGCAGCTGCTGCCAGTAGGGCACGGCGTCGGCGTATTTGACCAGGGTGGGCACATTCGCCTGCGCCACCGCCTTGATCTCGCTGCCCAGCGCGCGCACCTCGTCCAGCGGGTGAGAGAGCATCTTGCGGATGGCGTGCTCCAGCTCGCGGGTGTTGATGGTCATGCCCACGTTGGCCAGCGAGGCGGAAGGCAGCAGAAAGCGGCACACGTCCACGTACTTCGAGCGGATGCGCCGCTCCCAGGCGGCTTCGCTCTCCCCGTCCCGGCGGGGGTGCTCACCCTCGATCACCCGCCGCACGGCGGGCAGGGCCTGCTGGTAGGTTTCCATCAGCAGGCGGCAGGTTTCCAGATAAGTGTCCCGCAGGGGATGGCTTTCCAGCTCTCCGGGAATATAAAACTCCCCGCTGCCCCATTTCTGGTAGCGGGTGGATTTTTCGGTGTAGGAAGCCAGGCGGTTGGACTCCAGCGCCTCGACCGCCAGCCGGGAGATGTTCTCCGCGGCGATGTGCAGCACCGCGTGCTCGGCCACCGAAGCATGCCCGTAGCCGACCACCCATTTCTCGTGGAACTCGGCCGACTTTTCACTGGTCAGCTCCGCGGCGATTTCGCGGAAGGACTCGGGGGAGCGCGACGTCTTGGCGAAGGTGACGGCGATGGTCTCCGGGCTGAGTTCTTTCGGGTCGAGCAGGTAGACGGAGCGTTCAGCGGGCATGGTCGAGGATCTCCTTCGCGATGTGGATGTCCTGTTGAATCTGGTTTACCAGCGCTTCAACGGTGGAGAAGCGTATTTCCTCCCGCAGGCGCTCGACGAACTGCACCTCCAGCTGGCGGCCGTAGAGGTCCCCGTTGAAATCGAGCAGGTGGGCCTCGACGCGCGGGTTTTCGGGCTGGTTCTCGAAGGTCGGGTTCACCCCGACGCTGGTGACCGAAGCGATGACTTCTCCGTCGATTACTGCGCGGGTGGCGTAGACGCCGTTGGCGGGAATGATCTTCTCCTCCCAGACGCCCAGGTTGGCGGTGGGAATGCCGATGCGCCGGCCCCGGGCGTCCCCGGGAATGACCGGGCCGAGCAGGCTGTAATCGCGGCCCAGCAGGCGGGCCGCTTCGCGGACCTGGCCTTGCTGCAGCAGGTGCCGGATCTGGCTGGAGGAGACCATTTCCCCGTCGACGGTGACGCTCTCCATCACGGTCAGCCGGTAGCCCATCTGCTCGCCCAGCTGGCGCAGGCGGTCGGCGCTGCCCTCGCGGCCTTTGCCCAGGGCAAAGCCGGGGCCGATCCACAGCTGGCGCAGGCGGGTGTGTTCGGCCAGGTTGCGCATAAAGGTCTCCGCGGTCTGCGAAGCCAGCTCCAGGTCGAAGGTGAGGGTGATCACGGCATCCACCCCCAGCGCCGAGAGCAGCCGGGCGCGCTCCTCCGGGCCGGTCAGGTAATACCGCCCGCTGAGCCCGCGCAGCACCTTCACGGGGTGGGGGAAGAAGGTGACCACCGCTGCCGGGTCGCCGGCAGCATGAGCCTGTTCCACCAGACGAGAGATCAGGATCTGGTGACCGCGGTGCACACCGTCAAATGATCCAATCGTCAGCCACGCGTTGTTGAGAGAGACAGGATCAAGTGAACGGTAATGCTGCATGGGAGGTTTTTACCTGACAAGGGAGGATGGTTTTGCGCCGCCCGGGGAGGGGACCGGGCAGGCGGGATCAGCTAAAGAACACCTTTTTGGGCTGCCACTCGCGCGTTTCGGGGACGAACTCCATCAGCGCGACCAGCTCTCCCTGCTCGTTGATGCCGCGGGCCATACCGCCCGGGTTGTCTTCGGCAGGGACGCGGTGTCCGTGGCGCACCTCCTCGACCTGGTCGGGGTCCAGCTCGACGGCCGGCCAGTCCGAGAGAGCTTCCGCGGCAGGGATCAGGTACTGGTACCAGGTGCCTTCCTCGAAAGCCTCGCGCAGCTTGCGCAGCGGCACCGCATCGCGCAGGGTGAAGCGGCCGCTCTTGGTGCGCCGCAGGCCGATCAGGTGCGCGCCCACGCCGAGCGCTTCGCCCAGGTCGTGCGCCAGCGAGCGTACATAGGTGCCCGAGGAGCAGTACACGTCGATCACCGCTTCGGGGGGATCCCATTCCAGCAGCTCCAGGCTGTACACCTCGATCACGCGCGGCTCCAGATCCACCTCTTCGCCCTGGCGGGCCATGTCGTAGGCCTTGCGCCCTTTCACTTTCACGGCGGAGTAGGGGGGAGGAACCTGCTCGATGCGCCCGACGAACTTCTGCAGCACTCGCTCGAAATCTTCTTCGGTAATGTGATCCACCGGGGCGGACTTGATCACGCGGCCGTCGGCATCGTAGGTGTCGGTGGTTTCACCCAGCTGGATGACCGCCTGGTAGCGCTTGTCAGAGGCGGAGACGTATTCGCTCAGGCGGACGGCCGGACCGACCAGCACCACCAGCACGCCCGAAGCACGCGGGTCCAGGGTGCCGGTGTGGCCGGCGCGGCGGATGTTCGACCCCTTGCGCACCGCCTGAACAACTTCGTGTGACGTTAATCCTACCGGTTTGTCGATGACCAGGACGCCGGAGATCGCGTTGCGGATGTCAAATGCCCCATTCTCCATTCCGTTTCTCCCCTCGAAGATTCAGACAAAATCTCTTCACTGGTAATGATGAGTCCTCATTCATTCCTGGATTTGAGCAGTTCTTTAGTTGCTTTAAGGACCTTCTCGACCACTAAGTCCATGCTGCCGGGGACTTCGGCTCCCGCAGCGGCAGGATGGCCGCCACCCCCAAATTGAAGCGCGATCTGCGAAACGTCCAACCCTGGTCGAGCCCGCCAGCTGACTTTGGTGAGCTGGTCCCGCTGCTCGATAAATAACACAGAGATGTCTGCTTCTTCAATGCTGGATAACAAGTTGGTTAGATCAGCGTCATCGTTCCCATTATAGCCCATAGTCTTTCGATCTTCCAAGGTTAAGGTCGTCCAGATCAGGCGGTCCATGCGCTGAAGCTTGGACAGACCGGCTCCCCAGTAGCGGGCGGCTCGGTAGGAACGGCTGATGAGCGTGCGCTGGTAGATTTCGTGCAGGTCGGCCCCGAGCTCCATCAGCTGCGCGGCGGCACGGAATGCCTCCGGTGTCATGTTGGAGGTGCGGAAGCCGATGGTGTCGGTGATCAACCCGGTCATGAGGGCACTGGCCACCTCGACGGTCAGCGGCAGGTTCCAGCGGGGCAGGTACCGGGTCAGGATGACCGCGGTGGCAGGCGCGCCGGGGTCGATCAGGTTCAGGCGGCCGTAGCGCAGGTTGGTGATGTGATGGTCGATAACCAGATCCACCGGGTGGTTCTGGTGCGCGCCGCCCAGGCGATCCAGGTCCGCGGTGTCGACGGAGACCCGCAGGTCGAACTCACCGCTGGCCTGTTTGAGGATCTGGTCCGCGCCTTTCAGAAAGCGGTGGGTGGAGGGAACGCCGTCCACCAGCACCATTTGCACGTCTTTCCCGGCCGCCTTCAGGGCCAGGCCCAGCCCCAGCAGCGAGCCTACCGCGTCGCCGTCCGGGCGGATGTGAGAGGTGACCAGGATGCGGGTCGCGCCGGCGAACGCGTCCCGCATCTGTTCCACAACGTCGGTATCACTCAGTGTCGTCTTCGTCATCTTCTTCTTCCGGGGGAGCGGGTTGTTCAGCGTGCAGCTGGGCCAGCAGCCGCTCGATGCGGTCGGCCCGCTCCGGGGTGGGGTCCCAGTGGAAGCGCAGGCGCGGGAACTGGCGCAGCTCCACCCGTTCGGCCAGGGCGCGCCGCAGGAACCCGCTGGCGCTCTCCAGCCCGGCGAGCACTTCCGGCGCCCGTTTGCTGCCCTCGATGGCGGAAACGAAGATGTTGGCGTAGGCCAGCTCGCGGTCCACGGTCACATCAGTGATGGAGATGCCGCTCAGCCGAGGGTCGCTCACCTCGTTCATCACGATCATCTCAGACAGCTCCTGGCGGATGCGGTCCGCGATGCGCTGGAGTCGCATTTTCGAAGGCATGCGCTTACCTCCTTTTTAGAAGGATGTCTTCTCGAGTATATAACACTCGATCACATCCCCGACCTCAAAATCGTCATAGCCGCGCAGGTTGGCGCCGAACTCAAAGCCCTGGCGGACTTCGCGGACGTCGTCCTTGCCGTGCTTGAGCGAGGAGAACTCGCCGTGCCAGATCTCCTTGCCGCCGCGCAGCAGGCGGACCTTGGCGTTGCGGCGGATTTCGCCGTTGACCACACGACCGCCGGCCACCTTGCCGACCTTCGAGATGTTGAACACGGCCAGAATGTTGGCCTGACCGATGACGGTCTCCTTGACCTCCGGCTCGAGCATGCCCTTGAGCGCCTTTTCCACATCCTCAATCATCCGGTAAATAATATCGTACAGACGGATGGAGACGCCCTCAGATTCTGCCAGACGGCGGGCGGCGGCGTCGGCGGTGACGTTGAAGCCAATCACGATGGCCTGCGAAGCGCTGGCCAGCATGACGTCGTTTTCGGAGACGTTGCCTGTTTCGTTGTGCAGCACGTTGATTGTGATTTCGCTGTCCTTTTCCAGGTCCTTCAGCGATTTGACGATCGGCTCCAGCGAGCCCTGCACGTCCGCCTTGATGATCAGGCGCAGCTCTTTGTCCTCGCCGGCCTGGGCGCGGCTGAACAGCTCTTCCAGCGTGGCCCGCGGGGTCTGGGCGGCCACCTGCGCCTCGCGGCTCTGACGCTCCTCGATGATGGCGCGGGCTTCCTTCTCGGAAGGCACCACCCGGAAGATCTCACCGGCTGCGGGCACATCATTCAAACCCATAATCTGAACCGGGGTGGAGGGGCCGGCCTTGCGGATGCGCTTGCCGCGGAAATCGAACATGGCCTTGATGCGCCCGTAGGAGCTGCCCGCGATGACCGTGTCGCCGCTCTGCAGGGTGCCGTTCTGCACCAGCAGGGTGGCCAGCACGCCTTTGGCGCGGTCTACCCGGGCTTCGATCACCGTGCCGAAGACCTTCCCGTCGGGGTTGGCTTTGATGCTGAGGGACTCGGCGGTCAGGTTGACTGCCTCCAGCAGGTCTTCGATGCCCTGCTTCTGCTTGGCCGAGACCGGGACGACAATGGTGTCGCCGTCCCACTCATCCGGCACCAGGCCGTTTTCGGCCAGCTGGTTCTTGACGAAATCGGGGTTGGCATCCGGGCGGTCGATCTTGTTCAGGGCAACAATAATGGGCACCCGCGCTGCGCGGGCATGGGCGATGGCCTCGCGCGTCTGGGGCATGACGCCGTCATCCGCAGCAACCACCAGGATCACAATGTCGGCCCCCTGAGCGCCGCGGGCGCGCATGGCGGTAAATGCGGCATGACCCGGGGTATCCAGGAAGGTGATCAGCTGATTCTGGTGCTCCACCTGGTAGGCGCCGATGTGCTGGGTGATGCCGCCGGCCTCACCGCTGGCCACGTTGGTGTGGCGGATGGCGTCCAGCAGGGTGGTCTTGCCGTGGTCCACGTGGCCCAGGATGGTGACCACCGGCGGGCGGTTAGTCAGTTTGGCGGGATCTTCGTCAGCAATCAGCTGGCGCCACAGGGGAATCTCTCCGGTCTCGGCCTCTTCGACGGCCTCCTCGATGGTCTCGGCGCGGGCCTCAAACCCCAGCTCTGATGCCACGATCGCGGCGGTGTCGAAATCCACCAGCTGGTTTATGTTGGCCATCACCCCGTTCGACATGAGAATTTTGATCACCTGAATCGGGCTGGCGGAGGTCCGCTGGGCCAGATCTCGGACAGTAATGCTGCCTGGTAGTTCGATCACGTTTTGTCCGTTATCGCTCATCTTTCACCTCGTGTTAAAAATTATGCACCCATCCAAGCTTGCCAAGTCAGCTGTCAATCTACCGGTTGGGTGCACAAGTATTTCTGCTCGAAGAGCGGTCAGGACGGGCTAGGTCAGCGTCTCATCATACCCTTTTGAGCTTTCACAGCTCGAGCGCTTCTCCCTGTTCGATTTCCGGCTCTTCGGGGAGGTTTTCCCAGAAGGCCTGCAGGGCTGCTCGATCCTGGTCGGTCAACTCGGTCCGCAAAGCGCTGGCAAGCGGTCCTTTCAGGGCGCGCTGCCAGCAGCTCCGGGCGTTGTGCAAGTACGCTCCTCGCCCAGCGAGCTTGCCCGTCGGGTCCACAACGACGCCATCAGGCGTGCGCACGATTCTGGTGAGTGCCCGTTTGGGCAGAACCAGACGGCAGCCTACACAGGTTCGCTGCGGGACGTGCTTCACTCGCTTCGGTGATTTCTTGGCCACCTGACTTCTCTCAAGAATGCTTATACATCCCAATCCCAACCATCGTCACCGCGTTTGCGCTTGCGCGTCACCACGGTCTGGTCGCTTTCCGGATCGTATTCCACTTGAACGTGCTTTTTCTTCTTCTTCTTGCCTTTCTTCTTACCCTTGGTGACAGGTTCTTCCTCTTCCTCAACCGGTTCCACAGGCAAGATGTTGGTCGCGAGAGAGAAGAGCGCATCGAAGGGCACTTCTTCCTCGGATTCCGCCGCCGGGGCGGGCTCTTCGGCCGGGGCCTCTTCCTGAGCGGCGGGGGCCACCTCTTCGGCGGTGAGTTCAGCCTCGACCGCTCCGGCTTCGACCGGCTGCTCAGTGATGATCTCCTCCGGCGCGGCGGCCTCGACCTCGGCCTCCACCGGCCCGGCCTCAGCTTCCGCTTCGGCTTCCGGCGCGGCCTCGAGCGAGGCGACCACCTGCTCAATGGTCTGCATGGCCTTGGGGCCGATGCCGTTCAGGCGCAGGATCTCATCGGAGTTTTTCTTCATCTGCAGCGCCAGGTCACCCAGGGTCTCAAAACCGGCTTCCTGAAGGATGATGGAAATGTGCTCCGGCAGGTCGCTGTCCAGAATGTTAGTCTCGAAGGCCTGCGCGGGAATGCTGCTGCGCAGCTCGGCCAGCTTGTCCTCGGAGACCTTCCTGGCGGCCTCGGCGCGGGAGACGATGCGCTTCTCCACCCGGTCAATGAAGCGGATGAGCAGGTCGTAATCCTCCGGCGCCAGCGGGCGGCCCGAAGCCTTGTTGGCCAGGGCCTCTTCCACCTGCGGGATGACCTTCTGCTCCGCTTCCAGGATCTGCTCCAGGGCGGGGTCGTTCTGCAGTTTGTAGAGCGTATCCGAAGCGCACTCCGAGATGCTCTTGATGTCGATGCGCCAGCCGGTCAGCTTGGCCGCCAGGCGGGCGTTCTGGCCGTCACGGCCGATGGCCAGGCTGAGCTGGTCCTCTGAGACCACCACTGTGGCGGTCTTGCCGCCCGCGGCGCGCTCGTTGAGGTAAACGCCGCTCACCCGCGCCGGGCTGATGGCCTTGGCGATAAACACTGCCGGGTCCGGGTTCCACTCGATCACGTCGATCTTCTCATCGTGCAGCTCGCGCACGATGGCCTGGATGCGCACGCCGCGCATGCCCACGCAGGCGCCCACCGGGTCAATGCCCTGTTGGGTCGCCGAGACGGCCACCTTGGCGCGCTCGCCGGGCTCACGGGCGATGGAACGGATCTCCACGATGCCGTGGTAGATTTCCGGCACTTCGTTTTCCAGCAGGCGGCGCAGGAAGTTGCGGTGCGTGCGGGAGAGGATGATCTGCGGGCCGCGCGGATTGTCCTTAACTTCGGCGACCAGCGCGCGGACGCGGTCGTGGATGCGGAAGCGCTCACCGGGGATCATCTCCTTGCGGGGCATATTCCCTTCCGCCTTCATCTCCAGACCGATGGTCAGGCCCTGGCTGTTGACGGCCTGCACCACGCCGCTGACGATTTCACCCAGCTGCTTTTCGTAGTAGTCCAGCTGAGCCTGGCGTTCCGCGTCGCGAATGCGCTGCTGGATCACCTGGCGCGCGGTTTGAGCGGCCACGCGGCCGAAGTCTTTGGGTGTGCTTTCGACGAGTGCCAGAGAACCCAATTCAGCATCGGGGTCGTAACGGCGCGCTTCCTCCAGCGACACTTCCGTTCGCTCGTCCTGGACGACTTCCACCACCTCTTTTTCAGCGAAGATGGTGACCTTGCCGGTTTCGATGTCCACTTTGGCTTCGACCTGCTGTCCGGTGGATGCGTTGACCGCCCGCCGGTAGGCCGAAACCATGGCCGACTCAAGGGCGCTCAGGATGACCTCTTTCGGCAGGCCTTTTTCTTCCAGGACTTCATTAAAAGCCAGAGTAAATTCGTTCTTCATCCGTGCTTTTTCTCCAACACACTTCAACTTAAGAAGAAAAGTGGGGGTTGCCCACTTTTCGTTGCTCACGAATAGGTTGCACTGCGTACGACGCTATTTTAACATAGAAATGGTCCAGATGCAAGTCAGTCACTCAAGAGAATTGGCCCTTACGGCAGGTTATCGACGGCCAGGCGCCGGATTCTGACGGTACAATTAACCCATCCCGGTCTATTCCCTCAAGAGGTGCGCGCATGGCGAATTCCTTCCTGTGGTGGCGTGACGGCATCATCTACCAGATCTACCCGCGCTCGTTTGCCGACTCCAATGGCGACGGCATCGGCGATTTGAACGGAATCCGCGGGAAGCTGGATTACCTGCAGGACCTGGGCGTGGACGCCATCTGGCTTTCGCCCATCTTCCCCACACCGGACGCCGACTTTGGCTACGATGTGGCCGACTACAACGCCATCGATCCCCGCTTTGGCACCATGGAGGACTTTCGGTGCCTGCTGGATGAAGCCCACCGGCGCGGCATCCGCGTAATCCTCGACCTGGTGCTCAACCACACCTCGGACCAACACCGCTGGTTCCAGGAATCGCGCAAATCCAGGGACAATCCTTACCGGGACTGGTACTTCTGGCGCGATCCGGCCCCGAACGGCGGCCCGCCCAACAACTGGCAGTCGCGCTTCGGCGGCAGCGGCTGGAAGTTTGACCCCGCCACCGGGCAGTACTACTTCCACATGTTCTACCCGGAGCAGCCGGACCTGAACTGGCGCAATCCGGAGGTCCGCGCCGCCATGCTGGATGTGTTCCGCTTCTGGCTGGACATGGGTGTGGACGGCTTCCGCCTGGACGTGTTCAACGCCTACTTCAAACACGAAGATCTGCCCTCCAACCCGGCCAAAATCGGCCTGATCGGCTGGGACCGCCAGCACCACCGCTACGACCACTCGCAGCCCGAGATGAAGCCGCTGATCAAAGAAATCCGGGCGATTCTGGACAGCTACAGTGAGCGCTATGCTGTGGGCGAGACATTCGAGAACTCCGTGCAGGAGACCGCGGCCTATATGGGGCCGGAAGGGCTGCACGCGGCCTTCAATTTCACCTTCACCAACTGCCCCTGGCGGCCCGGGCGCTTCCTCAAGGCGGTGCTGGAATGGGAAGCCGCCCTGCAGCCGGAGGACTGGCCGAATTATGTGCTGAACAATCACGATGTGGTTCGCTCGGCTACTCGCTACGGGGTGGGGGAGGACGACGAGCGGCTGAAGGTGGCCGCCGCCATGCTGCTGACCCTGCGCGGTACCCCGTTCATGTACTACGGCGAGGAAATCGGCATGCGCAATATCCGCCTGCGCCGCAGCGAGATCCTGGACCGGGTCGGCAGGCGCTACTGGCCGTTCTACAAAGGCAGCGATGGCTGCCGCGCGCCCATGCAGTGGACCGGCGGCGTAAATGCGGGCTTCA
>Ga0134093_1002600_pt1 | contig 14135 bp, 13 predicted proteins | sample 4_1taG_FD_94452 | JGI IMG/M metagenome (GOLD analysis project Ga0134093, IMG submission 94452) | Switchgrass degrading microbial communities from high solid loading bioreactors in New Hampshire, USA - 4_13_20_68_A1 metaG | ecosystem: Engineered > Bioreactor > Semi-continuous > Anaerobic >...
TAATCTAAAGGAACCTCGACGAAAAATGCACGGCCATTTGTATTTGGACGAATCAAGAATTTTGGCAAACGCCCTTCTGCGGCGGTGTCAAACTTATCAGGGATGCTGTTTAAGAACCCCTCCCATTCGCACCCCATCTCTTCACATCCTGAGAAATAGTCAGTTCCATTATGACGCAAAAAAATCAGCTTTCTTGCAGGCCTTTCCACCACGGTAACCGTAACAGTTCGTGATACTTTTTCGGCCGGCATACGCTCCTTACCTCCCTCCTTCAGCACATAGTAGGCTTCTATGGGATGTTGGACAAACCAGTTTATCGGTGGAAGTTCCGCTCGATACTTCTGAGGAGTAATACCAAATTGCCGGTGAAATGCCCTTGTAAAACCGTCGTGCGAACCGAAGCCGTTGCATATTGCCACGTCCACCACTTTTTCAGAAGACTGCAAGTCAAGTGCTGCTCTGGTAAGGCGCAGTGCACGTACCGTTTCATAGACCGTCCGACCGGTAAGCTCTTTAAAAATCCGCATTGCATGATATTTACTGTAACCAGAGGCACGGGCGATATCATCCAAAGTGATATCTTCATCAAGATGCTCTATCATATAACGCTGCATTCTGCTGACGGCTTTAACTTTTTCCGATAGTTCCATCCTCCCACCTCACAGCTTAAGTATAACAAAAGCTAAGTAAAAACGCTCGACCAAAATTGCTATGTTGCAGAATATCTAACCCGTATTTCCCAACATGGCGCATTTCTGTGCAGAAACGATATAGGGCTTAATGAACGACGACGGTTGCCATCGTAGGCAACCATCTCGGAATCCTCATCGAGCTCTGTAGGCCCTATATCCTTACATGAATAATCCCGGATGAGATTTCCCAGCAATTCATTGTATTCTTAAGATATAATCACACCATCGGACATTTTTACTCTCCCCGTACCATCCCCAACGGCTAATCCAAACTTCATCATCCATTTCATAAATAACGTATCCGGTATCGATACCCTCAGGAGTAAGCACATGGAAACATCGTTTATGAGAGTATTTCGAAACATCCAAAGTACCACCGACTACATTTATATGATTACCAACCCTTTCTTCTTCGTATATAGGATTTATGATTGAAATATTCTCCCCCTCAATTTTACTTGTGATCTTAAACATATCCTCTTCAAACTGATATACGTTCTGATGCCTGGCATTTGCGAATGCCTCCCCTGTGACGGAGAAAACGGGGTTCAAATATACAATTGAATATGTCCCTTTCCCAGACTTTTTCACAGGATATAATTTTAATCCAATTCCCACTCCTATTACGGCTACAATTACCATAATCAGCACCCAGAACTTGGGCTTTTTATTATTCATTATGTTTTTTACCCTTCCCTTTACATTCCTCTCACCAAAAACAAATGGTCTTCCGTTAGAAATATGCTTTTTAGCAGCAAGGGACAGTAACGAATTGGCATAAAGCTTCCTAATATACTTATCTACCATTTTCAGCACTCCTTCATCAGATGAAAACGCCATATCTGAACTCATCAAGGCAAACGCAACCCATGTCAGAGGAATAAACCAATGGACGGACACAATTAAAAAGGCCAACGATTTAATTACATTTCCCTTATTAATCGGGCATCTTTCATCAATTGTATGTTGTAAAATAGCCTTATCACATAAACATTATTCTACATAATAAAATACACCACTCTGCACCGCATTTACAGGTAAGCCTTACCCTCGTGAATAACCATGATTTTGGTTAAACCCAATTATCTTCTGCCTCATAGTGTGAGATTTATTTCTTAATTTCGTTTATAAGGTATCTTCTCAGCTTTTCCAGATCCTCTTCAGGAAGCTTATACTGCTTGCCTTCGTACCATATTTTCATAGCAAGCTCCGGTAAATACTTTAGCTCATCCGGAACCCGGCTAATCATCCATAACCCTCCATCATATTTGGATAATATTCTCTTTGTTTCCTTAAAAGATAAAACTCTGCCTAAAATAAGGATATTGCTTGCCAGATACCTCGGTCCATAATTATGGAAATCATAATTATCTATATTTCCGCTGATGGCCTTCCAAAAATCTTCATCGGAGACATCACAAAAAACTTCCCTAATTTCCCTACCATACAGAACTATTCCTTGTTGATATATTAATTTAATATAGGTTGTGACGTCAGCATCAGGAAATTCATTATCAACAATATAACATTCCTTACTCGGGTTAGACAGCCTTTCAATATATCTGCCTTTCCAATAATCGCTGTAATGAAAAACACACTTCCCGGGAGTTTTCCACGGATTAACATCGCTTAAGCGAACTGCTGACATTTCAAGCGGACAGGGCTTACCGTCAATTTCAATGATATCTTTTGCAATGGCCAATTTTATTGGGATATCTAAGGAATCTTCAACTACTATTAATAGATCAATATCGCTCGATTCAGCCGTAAAGGCATTAAGTACAATTGATCCGTGAAGGTACACTCCGATCAATCGACCATCCAAATGCTTTTTCCATATGTTTACAACTTTATTCATCTGCGCAATTACCTCAGATGGCAAATTATCAAAGCCAACCAAATTTACCACTTTCTATACCCCTTGCTTTAAGCATCTTTACTGCCTATTTCAAAATCCCAGAGCATTACCCACAGGTCACGTTATGGCTTCAGTCATGTACAAATTAAAGTAAAGTGACATCTATGAGCATTTTAGTCCGGGCGCGGGTATGCTGCCTTACACAAAGCGTGAGGCCAGGACCGCTAAAAACGCAACCACCGTCACATACACAGATAAGGTACTGTAAACGGTGTCTACCAAACACAATATTGCATCATCCATATAGAATGCTGTTTACGTCATCAACGCTTACGCCGGTATTTACCAGGGGCTGAAGCTTATTAAAAGCCTTTGCCGGCTCTCCGATGAGTATATAACCAACCAATAAACCGTTACGGAATACCAGTTTAGAATAGGCAAATTTGCTTTTGTCTATCTTCCGCTCTATTTCATAGCCGGTTTCCGAACTATCAGGCCCAATAGCGCCTGTATCGCCGGCACATACAACTCTTGTACCCATGGTGGTAAGTACATAAGGTACCTCAGTCAATTGGTATACGGCATTTCCCCCTGCGGCATTTATTCCTGCAACTTGCCCCTGCCTACTAGCCACTGACCATTGGCCAAACCACCTGCCATTGATGCTCGCCACATCTCCTGCAGCGTATATATCCTCAACGTTGGTTTCCATTTTTTCATTTACATTAAGAAAGCGATTCAGGCTAATATCGGTGTTCCGAAGTATATCGGTGTTAGGTGCAACACCAACCGCTACAATCACAACATCAGCTTCAAGTATAGTACCGTCTGCCATGGACACCTGCCTGACATGCCCAGCATTATCACCTTCAAACCCCGTTACGGATTTGTCGCAGAACACGGATATGCCCAAACTTTCTACCTTTTTTCTGAATATTTCGGACCCCTCTTCATCCAATTGTCTGGGTAAAAGCCTTGGCATGCCTTCTATCAACGACACGTCAATACCCATCTCAGAAATTTTATATGCGGCCTCCAGCCCAAGCAAGCCGCCACCGATAACGACCGCCTTTTTAGCATTAATGAGGCTCTCATTTATCCGGATAATATCATCCACTGTCCATAGGGTATGGACGCCCGAAAGCTCTTTACCCTTAAAGGAAGACGGCATGATCGGCGTGCTACCAGTAGCCAATACCAAGCTATCATAACTAAACTCTTTTCCAGATGTGATGACTTTTTTTGATTTAATGTCTATTGCCTTAACTTCTGAGGATAATTCAAGCCGAATCCTGTTTTTCTCAAACCACTCTTCACTGTTGATCCTAATTTCATCATAATTTATACTTTTCCCGATATAATCGCATAAGCGAAGCCTATAATACGGCAGCCGATTATCCTTACCGAACATAATTATTTCGGCATCCGGATTCTGGCTCCTGGCTGCCTTTGTCGCTGAAAGCCCTGCAGTACCGTTTCCGATGATCAAAATTCTCTTAAAAGGATTGCTGCTATTCATAATATTTACCTCCTCAAAAAGCGGTTTTGTTATTCATGATGGAACTACAAATCCTAGCTGCCATCTCTTGTTACCTGCCACACCTTCTACTTTATAGTATAAACCATCGACAAATTTCTTAACGTTTATCGTAACATTATCCCTGGGTATTTTTCACTGATATTTTCCAGTCACCTTGGGCATGCAGATTCTCGTCATCCACATTGCGAATTTCACATGCGTGATGCAGCTCATAGAGTTTTCCGCCGTGTTCCACACCGCTCGATACATTTCCCCTGTACTACATTCCTTGTGGACGTATTACGAGCAGATCCACCAAATCAAAGCGTAAAAACGCTTTTCTTCTGCACTTGAAAAATCACTTTAATTCCAATTCCATTCAGCATTACCCCAGTAGGTGACGTATTCATCCGCTCCATCAATTACAATACGATTGTCTTCTACTGAAATATCGTAAGCCTTTTCCGTTTTTATTCCGGTTTTAACATCATGAACCGGTCAGCAACACCTTGGTAACCGCGTCTTCCTGGCAAAACTTAATATCACAGTGCTTGAGACAAAAAGTATTCTTATATTTAATGCCTTCATCAGTGGATGCGGTTATCACGACAGTAAATAATTCCGACGTCCGCTCCATGTAAATAATACATTCTTCAACCGTGCCATTATTGTCAATGTCAAAGGAAGCAAAATCAACCACGAGGGGCCGCAAAAACCCAAGTCACATGAACTAACGGTTTCTTATTATACTTAAAACTCCTCCTATGTTTTTATATTCTAACATAGAAGGAGTTCATATTTACACAAAGTTTTACAGCCTTAAAAAAGCAAGCTCTCATAAATAAAAATTGAAAACCTGTAATCAATTACCTCCATTTTATCGAATAAAATTCGTTCTGCGAGACTCTTCTTTTTCCGGTAGACCATATTGCTTTTTCCCCAGAGCAATGCTTTTCATGAGAAAGACCATATTTCGCGCCAGCACACGCATGGTTTGCAGGCCTTCCTCATCCTGAATGGCCTCGCCGATTGCACTGCCATGGACGCTGTTCCAATATTGGCTAGAAGCCACTGGCATTCCGGAAATTGTAAAATACTTGTTTAGCTGGTCATAGGTGGCGGTAATCCCGCTACGCCGTGCTACCGCCACGCTGGCCCCCACCTTCATGGTCTTGTCAAAGGGGGTGCTGTAAAACAGGCGGTCAAGGAAAGAAATCAGTGTACCGTTAGCAGAACCATAATACACAGGACTGGCAACCACCAAAGCATCCGCTTCCTTAAACTTTGGAGCCACTTCATTGACTATATCATCAAAGACGCATTTCCCGTTTTTCTTACAGAAATAGCAGGCGATACAGCCGCGGACATCCTTGTCTCCAATTTGAACGGTTTCCACTTCGATGCCCTCTGCCTGAAAAATTTTATTCATTTCTTGCAATGCGATGGCGGTGTTGCCATTTTTACGTGGACTTCCATTTATCATTAGCACCTTCATGATCAACTTCACCCCATTTCAATTTTTTTCAATCATCGGTAACCGGTCTCTACCATTGACAGTTCTCATTTTCTCAAATAAAGCAATTGTAGTATGAGCGAACCATCTATAATGACTAATACACCCATACATAATACTATAATAAACTTGGAAGCTCACTCTAAGTCAAGAGGTTTTTTATTAATGTCAATATATAAAAAGTCCTTTTTAAACCTGCATAATAGCATACCTATCCAGACCAAGAAAATTACCAGTGCTGAAAGCACAAACAGGATATTATCTTCTTTACAGAATTTAGCTATCCGGAAAACTGGAAGAAGGACGATGATATTTAGTCAAATAGATTATACTGTCAAGCCAATTTTGCCATTTCTGCGCTTCACCGTTTAACTATGATTTCTTGCTCATTACTCTGCAGCTTTCGAAGTTCTATTATTTATCCAGTTTTGAGATCAATGCTGCGCGTTCACCTTTACTCCTATCCGTAAAATGAAAGTATGACAGTATGCATACAGGTAGGAAGTATAAGCACCACATTTCTAAAATCAGCGTTCCAATCCAATCAAGGCCGCTATTTTTCGGATTGAACAATCCAAGCATCGGTATAAGAAAACAACCTATAAAAAAGGCTCCGTGAATCATCAAAAGCCATTTTAGCCACTTATCCACCTTGGTTTTGGCGTTAATGGTAAACCCAATGAAAAAGGTTGCTAAAGACATAATACCATATCCTAATAGATCATAGCTGAAGAACAAACCAAATCGCTCATAATCAATAATTCTCCATGCTTCGTCTCCCAATGAATCAAGTCTAACCGCCGTTGTCTGTGCAAAATATACTAACAAAACCAGAACAGCGTAAACCCCGGATAATACCAGAGCAGTATCTGCAGCAACTTCATGTTCTTTATCGCTTTCAGCATGAAATCCGGATATCATCATCACAAAGCCGAATGCGAGAAACATACATACCAGGTAGCTGCCAAAATCGAATCCTATCAACATGCATATGGCAAATCCCGCAACCGAAACAGCATCTATCGCCGCTCCTATCCTGGCAACAGTTAAATTCATAACTAGCCCCCTTCATACTAATTCAATTAATCGATGCAATGTCTTACTCATTCTATATCAATGAACTCCAAAGGCAGTCCTAAGTCTTCGAAATACTAGCACATTTTCATAGATGAGTGCCATCTCATAAATAGCATTAACTCTGTCAAAATAGCCAGCTTATAATCAAACAGTCAACATAGGATCATCCCCTATGGTATACGATTTTATCAGTCCATATACCAGATTATCTTCTTCTATGCCGGCTAAATGGATCACATCGATTACCTCGCTTTATACATCATTTTTCTCATGCCTTCAATACCAAAAAATTTTCTTTCGTATAGACATCCGGCAACTGTACCGGTATACACCACCATCAATTTGATCCGTATTATTAAGTCTTATGTTCGGCTATTACTTCATCCATTTAGCTCCTTTACCCAATTAAATAGCATTTGCTAAAAAGCTCATTTATCGTCTATATTGGTCTTTCAGGTTATCATCGACTATGCTCCCTGTCACTTTTTCTATTTACAATTTAATGGTAATACAATTCGTACAAATATGTCAACTTATATATCTTTACTCATATTTTACACTAATTTGGCTTTTTTCTTCAACCAGAGATATGCCACATGCACAAGCCAGGTTTACATAAAACTTTGTACTTACAATTGCTTGCCTCATTCTCTCTGAAACCATAAAATGGCCATTGACATCATCTGGCAAAATACGGATAATAGAAGTAATAAATTGTCATTTATAATTATGCCGCTAATTTGAAACTGGAAGTGTGAAAGATCCAATACGATGAAGCACTTAAGGAATTGCTGGCAAATATGTTTTCATGATCGTTCATATTTAAGGAGGAAATAAAATGTATGATTTAAACATTGTTGTTGACAAACTTCTGGATATGAAACCCGATCCCATCCCCGAATTTATACTGTTAAAGGAATTTAAGGGACTTAGTCCAAATAGCCTTGAATACCAGAATGCATACGACAGGGTTTGTAACCATCCTTTTGTCAAAAAAATTGAAAACGAGCAGAATGATAGAGGTTTTTGGCCACCTTTTCACGGCTATTCTGAGCACATAATCAGAAGATGTCTTTCTATTGGATTGGACAAAGATCATCCCTGCCTTAAGAGAGTATCAGACTATCTTAAAAAAGTGCTTAATAATGAAGAGAGCTGGGATCAATTCGAAAAACAAGATAATATCCGCTGGTGGCCGGAAATGTTCGTACCGCTTGTCTGTGCCGCCATGCTTTCATTAATAGAGCCGGATAACGAAATACTTGACTTACACAGGAAACGCTGGGCTTATTTTGCTGAAATCGCTTTCTCCCAGGGCTTCTATGACAAAGAGGCAGAAGCCAAGGCTCAACACGATCATTTCGGGTTTATTACAAAACGCACTATACCCGCGTTTGGCTATTATAATTTGTTATTATTGGCTCCAACAGGTAATGCGAATTATTTAAGCGATGCAACAGACCAGGCTTTGGTAGATTACTGTATGAACTTTGCGGAGCATATTTACTATGTTTACAACTGCAAGCTATGGGATTTCGTACCGATCGAGATTAAAAGAAAGGACAGCAGGGATTTCTGTCATTGGTTACGCGCTCTATCCCTGATTTCACAGTTTAATGGATGGGTGAAATATAAGGATAAATATGAGGAGTGGATTTTAAACCAAAGGAACGAAGATGGCTTTTGGGAGCTAGCCAGAAAACCTAGTCTTTTTAATTTCCCGTTATCTGATTCTTGGAGAAAACGGAAAAACCGGATCATCGATAGTACTATTATGGTTCTAAGGTTCTTAAATCATAATCGGGCGTTTTAATTCTAAGTACAAAAATGGTCAACATCTAACCTGCCAACCCTACCCTAACGCTTTCTAAGCAACTAACATGTTATTCATATAAAAAAGGGTTTTCTGACACTATCTCTCCCGGTAGAACAGCCGAGAGGATATCAATGTCTAAAAACCTTTTTTATACTTTTTCAGGACTTCTTGGATGTTTTGTCAATTAATAAACCGAGATAGCCATTCGCGCTCCCGTTTCAGGTCTTGCACCCATTCCAAAATATGGTGCATATTTTCCCCGAAACATCGTTAATAGTACCCAATATATCGTTTTATCGTAGCGGCCACTCTTTAATAAATCTTGTTGGGAAAAATTCATATAATCCTATACTCTCGATGCGCGCTATAAAGGGCTTAAAGTTTTCAGCTACAATTGGAATTGCTTTCAGAATTTTTTCTGGCTCATCAATCAATAGAGTAGCGTGTGCAGTCCAATTGTAGGCTCCGCTTCCACAATTGGGAAAGAATTTCTGTTGAAGTGTAAGCAATTCAAAATTCATGTCCGGAGCTATAAATAGCACATTTAAACCAAAAAGCCCGATATGGCTGAGATGGATATCAATGCAAGCTGTGCTAGCACATATTTTATCGAGATCCTCTATCAACTGCTTTTCGCAATCAATATCTTTCTTACCCAATGTAATGTGGTAAGGTATGTTTTCAGTTTGATTCCCTATAAAGCCCTTTTGCCGGAGAATATCATAGTATCCGGCAAGTATTTCTTGCGTTTTCTTATCAAATTGGGCAAGCAAATAAAGATACTTATCTTCCATCTGTAACACCACCCTTGAGAAATTCAATGTGTTCGCTACATTTGCTCTTTTACCTTGACATTCCCATTATACACTGCTCTGAATGATTCAAATAGACGGACTTTTAAGCTTGCTGATATTTTGATGGTATGGTTAAAACAACTTTATCGTAAACCTTAAAACCCATTTTTTCATAGAAACCCGCTATATGTGCTTCCGTCTGGACTAGCCATTCGGTATCCGGAAAATGCTCGATGCATCTTCTTATCAATTCCTTTCCTATTCCCCTGTTTTGGTATTCGGGATCAACCACCAAATCATAGATTACCGACCGTATAACCTTATCACTCAATACTCTTACAACTCCAATCAGACGATCGTTATCCCAAGCTGAAATCACCAAAGTTGAGTTCATAAACGGAACGTTGAAATATTTCAATAAGTAGGGATCAGGAGTGCTTTCTGAGCCCGTCCAACCTGCCGAAAAAAATAAATGATATAATTGTTCTACAGGTAAATCTTTCTTTTTATCATCATATGTAATATTCATAATTATCCCCCTCTCACTGACCGCTATAAAATTTATATCACTTAAGGCTTTCTATAACAGGCATAACACAACGTCTCATAAGGATTCCCCCTGGCATTATCACTTCCGACAAAGTAACTCGATATAAATATTCAATGCCGGGAACTTCTTTTTCGTTTATAGCTTTTTCAGCTCACCTATTTACCCATTCCAAGAATTCATGCACATCAATTTCTATTACTATAACTTCTTACTCATTGCATTACATTGCTTTTCCCATTTCATCAACCAGTCATACTGCTTATCAAAATAGCTTACATCAACACAAACATAACCGTATATTTCCATTATAGTCGCCTGCAATTGAAAATGATAAACGGCAATCATATGCTGCATCTCCCAAAACAGCTTCTCTTAATCTCAATTTGCCGTTGCTGATCATATAGATTTTCTTTATATCATAATGAATCCAGATAAATTTTTAAATCCTCAATACTGGAAAACTGCCGGATCTTTATGCCATTATCATTTAAAAGCTTAACAAATTTAACCTGGTGATCTTGCGTTGCAGAGGCAAGTAGTTCCAGATCATTGGGATCGAATGCTGCGATCAAATCCGGCAAATCCTCCGAAGATACTCCTGTATATTTCAAGGCTTGTTCTATCTCATCAATCAATTCCACACTTGCAAACAAAGCCGTAACCGTATCGTGGGTCTCACATGCATGATAGATTTTATTATAGAAGTTTATCATTTCCTCGTAAAATCCATCAAGAGCATCAGCAAAAGGAACTTTTTTAGAAAATTTATCCTTTTCCCGTATAATCAAATTCTCTGTATTTTTTATCAGCTGCCTGCATGCCTTTTGGATAGCCGCGCTGTCATTTACAATAAAAGCTGTATCATACAATTCCGAAAATCCGTCCGGTACCAACAGCATATTAATTATTTCCTGTTTTAGCTTTCCACGTCCTCTTTTTATTGTAGTCCTGTTCAAGAGAGCAATAGCATCAGTTATAACACATATAATTTCAATAGCATATTTGCGGGCATCGGAAATGCTGTATGCATTTAAAAGCTTCCAATAGATTTTATATACTTCATTAAACCTTTTAATTGCTTTGTCAATAAATTTCTTCTTTTCTCCTGTATCAAGCGCTTTTTTCCTAATTTGGTCATATCGTTCCATATCTGCTATAGATGAATAGTAAACTACCTTTCCCTCTGTAATAATAGAGGTAATTCTCTCATCATAGTTTGCAATGCGTTCCAGCCGTTCCCATGAAACAGGCCAATAATCAAAGCCAATTCCGTCAATAATAAACGTAAAGCCAAGATTATAGCCTCGTTCAGTGTTGGGTACAAAAAACATATCTAAATCTGACCTGCTATGGGTTTCTCCATAAATATAAGAGCCCATTATTGCTACCAGTGCGATATCATCCTAATAATCACTTTTTATTTTTCCAATCAGCAATTCAACTACACGAATCAAATCCATACCCATTTCCTTCCAATGATAAAACTCCATTTTACGAGGTTTTATCGCCAAAAATGGATAAATGCCACCCGTTCAAGGTAACACGTCAATACTTTGGTACGTGATAGGTTAGTATCCGGTCGCTTGACCGATTAAAGTTGATTCTATCATCATTTACCTCAATTTAAACTTATTTTATATCCGCACTATTTTGCTTTTCCGGCAATCATTCTTGCAAACTGTTTGGCACCTTCTATAGCCTCTTGGGTCTGCATAGAAGCCTTATTGTCTATATCTCTAACGCTGTACATACCTATATATTTAAGGGAGGAATGGGCGCAAAGGTTCTTTATTCCCGTCTCAAAAGGGGTACAGGCATATTCCCTGTCGTATCCATGAGTAAGGAGAAGGGCCATCTTTTTTCCTGCCCAAAGTGAACCTTTGGCACTTCCATAAAATTTATTGAGGTCGTAATGCCTGTCCAGTACGGACTTCATAAGCGTTGGACAATACCATGTATAGATTGGGCATGCCAATACTATAACATCAGCCCACAGGATATCCTCTACTATTGGGTACATATCGTCATGCTGGATGCATCCATATTCACCCTCCACATCCTGACATGCGTAACAACCGAGGCATGGACGTATATCCTTTCCCGCTAAGATAACATACCTGGTATCAGCTCCAAGCATTTTTAGTTCTTCCAGAAAAGGTTTGCACAATTCTGCAGTGTTTTCGTTAACCCGTGGGCTGCCCATAAGTACAAGCACTCTCATTTATCTTCATCCTTTATAAATTTATTTTTCCTTACTATACCATGTCATTTGCGCAAATTTCAACATTATAATGTTATTTTTTTGTAATAATGGTATTATACTAAATCACTAGTCTTTTTGATATTTTATAGCTTCTAAGTATTCCTCCTTTACATCAGCACCGTACACTATTGTTTTCTCCCTTGTTTTTTCACAGCTTCTATCTTTTCTTTGATTTTATCCGGATTCCCCAGGTAATAGTGCTTAATAGGTTTCATATCATCGTCAAACTCATAGACGAGAGGGATACCGGTTGGGATGTCCAGTTCGACTATATCCTCATCGCTGATATTGTCTATATACTTAACCAAAGCCCGCAGGCTGTTGCCATGGGCAGCTATTAGGACTCTCTTGCCATCCTCAATCTGCGGCACAATTACGTCTTTCCAATAAGGAACTACACGGTCTATGGTCGTTTTCAAGCTTTCGGTCAGTGGTAAAAGTTCTTTGGGCACATCCCTATACCGCGGATCGAATTTTGGATTCCGTTCATCATCTTCGGTCAATGGCATAGGTGCCACGTCATAGCTTCTTCTCCAGATCTTTACCTGCTCTTCGCCGTATTTAGCTGCCATTTCAGATTTGTTCAGCCCCTGCAGAGCACCGTAATGCCGCTCATTCAGCCTGTATGATTTATAAACCGGAATCCATAATAAATCCATCTCGTCCAGCACATAGTATAGCGTCTTAATTGCCCTTTTAAGCACAGAAGTAAAAGCTACATCAAAGATATAGCCCTCCTCCTTTAATGTTCTGCCTGCTTCCTTAGCTTCCATAATCCCCTTTTCCGTTAAGTCCACGTCAGTCCATCCAGTGAATCTGTTTTCTTTATTCCATTGGCTTTCGCCATGTCTGATCAGAACAAGCTTTTTCATGGTTAACCTCCCGTCAAATCTAAAATTTTTCTATAATATATATACCCTTTCCAAAATCAACTCAGCCCGTGTTTTATATTTACAAATAAATAAGTCATCATTCTGTGCTAAAATGTTTTCGGAAAAAATTGCACAAAATGATGACTTACTTTCTTATGTCACAACAGCTACCTACCCTGATAAACGCTCTTTAATTTTTAGCATAGGGTGCTATAGGTGCTATCGCTGGGCGCCCATAAAAGACTTATCTGATTTTTCCACCTGCCCAGGTTCAGCCATAATCAATTAAGGTGTTTCCAATATGCAAGTATTATCCTTTCAACCTTGGAGTCCGGTGTAACATTTTCATTTACCAAAGCATTATCCGACTTATCGAAGTCAAAAATAATAACCGACCCATCCCCTATATGAAACCAGCCTTCAAGAACTTCATCATTATGTCGACTTACAGCCCCTTCAAAGTTCGGCCTATATGTTTCATCCACAGTTTCTTTATCATCGCCGACTTTTATTCCTAAATCAGTTTTAAAATCCGGATTTGTCGTTTCAATTCTCTGTACTTTCCCCGATGTTTTCCCAATATACACAACAATGCCGTTTTCGTAGGTCCAAACAGTCAAATCTTCACCGATAAGGCCTGCAACATCAGGTTCCGTGGATTCAGAATAATTATTGCCTAATGCATCTATAACGCTCTGGGGCGAATCTCCCAGGGATATCCCTCCCAGCGTTGGAGAATCCTTCACGTCTTGAGCTGAAGCCTCATGGTTAACCACTTCCTTTCCATACTCCTCATTCGTGCTTGAAGCATCAAAATCTGTAGTTTCCTTTTCATCTCCCTTAACTTTTTCTAAAGCAAAACCAGAAATTATAAACAATGCTCCGATAATAACGAATAATATTGCCTTTTTGATCATGGTTGCCCCTCCTTATTATTTTGTTCCCGGCCTGCTTGCATAAAAAAATTTCAGGCTCATGCTGCTTTCCAGCCGGAACAGATAGCTCTCTCATCACCTTCGCGAGCTTTTTTGGCGCTAATTAATATTCTGCCTCCAGTATTTTATTTTCCAAATAATAAGGACGAATTAATACATAGAACCCAGATTTCGTATGTCAAAAAATAACATTTATCTTTTTAGTGTAAATGTCAGGACTAAATCCTAACCATTCTAGCATCTTCA
>Ga0134093_1002610_pt1 | contig 14071 bp, 10 predicted proteins | sample 4_1taG_FD_94452 | JGI IMG/M metagenome (GOLD analysis project Ga0134093, IMG submission 94452) | Switchgrass degrading microbial communities from high solid loading bioreactors in New Hampshire, USA - 4_13_20_68_A1 metaG | ecosystem: Engineered > Bioreactor > Semi-continuous > Anaerobic >...
ATATGACGCCTCCAATATTTTAGTTTTGTGCCTTTCTTGTCTGAATCAGCACATCTCTATCTTATTGCGAGGTGTCTTGTTTTTCAAAGTTCATTTATTTTCTTTACAGGAATGCTCCTTTATAATTTTAATAGGAAAGAAGCAATAGCAAAATATTGAGTTGATAGATGAACACAATTTAGGCACGATAAACTTTGCTCCCATATACTTATTCCTTATATTTTGACTGAAAATATGCATAGATAATTTCTTTTGCCTCTTCTTCATTCATAAGGACGTAAAATTCTCCATCTGCTTCTTCATTCTTGAAAGGAAGTATGAACATGTTTACATCTCCAGGATTTAGCTTTGATATATTTTTAAAAATATTCAAAAGCTCATTCACTTTAATATCAGTTTCAACACCTTCTATAGCCATATTCACAATTTCATTAATTTTAGAGATATATTTTATATCAATTTTTTGGCTAATCAATTCTCTCAACATTCTTTGCTGTGATTCAATTCTCCGAAAATCACTTCCATCATAAGACACAGCATCTTTCATTATGTGATCATTTGACATCCTGTACCTAAGAAATTGAACAACTTCATCACCTGACAGATGATATTTCCCTTTTTTAAAGTTTATATGTAAATCCTGTAACGGGTCATCATATTTCATGTCACTCTCAACTTCAAACTCCACTCCGCCAAGCAGGTCTACAAATCTTTTAACATTCTCCATATCAAAGCAAACATAATAATTGATATCCACCTTTAACAGTTCTTTGACTTTTTCCACTACAAGTTCAGGACCTCCTTGACCATACAGTCTGCTAATCTTTGTCGGCGAATCTTTTAAAGTTACCTTTGTATCTCTAGGAATAGATAAAAGGTTCAACTGAGCACTTATCGGCTCATAATTAACTAAAATAACTGTATCGGTGTTTGTAGAATTGTCATTTCCTAAAACAAGAATATTAACCGGTTCGGAAGCCTCCTGGGATCCCGACAAATATGACAATGTATCTATTAAGTCCTTTCCGTGATTAAAAAATAAAGCCGTAACAAGACATATAAAGAATACCGCTGCAACAGGTTTCAAGCTGATTTTTAAAGTATTTAACCTATTTAACAATCTATACTTATTGCTACCTACATATCTTTCTTTATCAATAGAGTTCAACACCCTAATATCAATATTCTCATCGGGAATAAACTCATTTTTCAGCAACTCCTCGCTACTTACGAGAATTTCGAACTTTTTCCTGCATTCCTCACAAGTATTCATATGATTTTCCAAATCCTTTGAATCCTGATCCGACAAAACTCCATCAACATAGAGTATCATCTTTTCTATGTCATCACACCTCATTAACCATCCCTCCTTTAAACTTGCAGTAATTACCGGCAAGATACTTCTTAGCCCTCATAACCCGTACCTTTGCATTTTCAGGGGACATTTTCAACACTTCCCCTATCTCCTTATACGAAAATCCTTGAACATATTTAAGAACCAACGCCATTCTTTGGTCAACCTTTAGCTCTTCAAGCATTTTAAGTATTTCCATTCTGGTTTCGATATTCTCAAGCACCTTTTCGGGCTCCATATTGTTTGAAACCCTTTGACCGCTCAACATATTTTGAAGTTCTTTAGCTTCCCTGTTTTTTTTCTTCGCATACTCGGTCTTAAACACATTGACAGCTATTTTAAAGATCCATGTAGAAAAACACCATTTACTGTTATATTGATATAGGCTGTTGTAAGCCCTCACAAATACTTCCTGTGTCATATCTTCCGCATCTTCTTTTGAAAAAGTCATCTTCAAAAGGAAGTTGTAAATACGGTTTCTATATTTATTCATAAGGATTTCAAAGGATTTTATGTCCCCTTTTAAAATATTTGAGACTAATACGGTTTCTTTCTCCACCTTAGCTATCACCACCGTTTGGTTATTCATTATCATGATAACACACTTTATACTTGTCAACTTTGAAAAAAGTAACAATATATAGTTAAATAAAAGCAATATTTCTTTCAAAAAATTCATAACAGAAATCAATAAAAGTTTCCTACCCTTTAAAGACTTCATTGTTCAATATTTACTTTACTTAAAAAAAAATCTATAATACAAATAGGATTATTATTTGTTCAATGTATATTTCAGTTCTACCTTCAAATAAATCAAATATTATAAGAAAAGGTGCCTTCTATGGAAAAAAAGAATAATGTCATCGAAAGAATGGTCAATAACATCGAGAAAGTAATTGTAGGTAAAAGGGATACTATTGAATTATTGTGTCTTGCACTTATATGTGACGGTCACGTTTTAATTGAAGATGTACCGGGAACGGGAAAAACAACTCTGGCATTGGCTTTATCCAAAACAATCGGTGGAGAATTTAAAAGAATATCTTGCACACCGGATGTCCTGCCTTCCGACATTACCGGCTTTTCTATGTTTAATCCCAAAACCAATGAGTTTGAATATAGAGAAGGTGCCATAATGGCAAACATCTTCTTAGCCGATGAAATTAACAGGACGCCGCCCAAAACACAATCGGGTTTGTTGGAAGCCATGGAGGAAAAGAAAGTCACCGTTGACGGTAAACTCTACCCTCTACCCAAGCCTTTTATGGTTATTGCCACTCAGAACCCGATAGAGCATTTGGGAACTTATCCTTTACCTGAAGCCCAACTGGACCGCTTTATCATGAAGATATCTATAGGGTATCCGAATGAGGAAGAGGAGCTTGGAATACTAAGCATTTACGGTCAGCAGACTCCCCTTGAGCATCTGGAGCCGGTAGTCACACTGGAGGAAGTTCTTAAAGTTCAGGAGGAAATTCTTGAAGTCAAAATAAACGAAAAGGCAGCCCAGTACATTATTAAAATAGCTCAGGAATCTAGAAGGAGCAATCAAATCCAGCTAGGAATCAGCCCCAGAGGTACTTTAGCCATTGCAAGGGCGTCAAGGGCATGGGCCTATTACCAAAATAGAGATTTTGTAACACCGGACGATATTAAAAAGGTTCTTATGCCCATTGTAGGACATAGAATAATTCCAAGGCCGGAAGCAAAGTATGAAAATATCTCCGTGGAAGATATTTTGAATGAATTGCTAAAAAGAGTAACAGTACCGGAATAGAAGGATAAAGTAAGGGAAAGGCTGTGCTTAATCTTGAGAAAAAACAGAATCCTATATTTATGTTTCTTAACTTTTACCATTATACTAGGGATATATAAAGACGGGTATATTTCCACAATACTCTTTTACTTTGCACTGCTTTTACCCATTGTATCCCTTTCCTTGATACTGTTCACTATGGCATCTTTTAGACTGCTCGAAACCGTAGATCAGCGTATTGTGGTAAAAGGGGATGTCATAACCTATACATATGAGATAAGCAATCATACAAAACTGCTATTTTGTCCTATGACTATCAAATTCACGGATAGCAAGATTCTTTTTAAAGATACCGTACTAGGTGATGAAGATGAATTCATATTATATCCCGATGAAGTTAAAAAAGCAGTGAAAAAGGTTGACTGCCGATATAGGGGAAGTTATAACATAGGTATTCAATCGATAAGTATACGGGATTTTTTTAACTTATTCACAATAAAATTTAAATCCACAGAAAACCCGAAAATTTTGGTCTATCCCAAAATACGGGAACTGGTACAAGTTGATAAATATTCTTCTCTGATCGAATCCACCGAAAGTATTGTAAGTAAAACAAAGAAAGATCCCAGCATTTTTTCCAATGTACGAGATTACCAATCGGGGGATCCGTTAAAGTCGATCCACTGGAAATTAAGTGCAAAACAAGGAGAACTTATGGTTAAAGAAAATGAGGGCAATATCAATAGTCGTACCAAAATAATCATAAATTGCGACAGTTTGCCCTTCAGTTTCGAACAAAATGTAGTCATGCAAGATTATATTATTGAATGTGTGGTTGCAACCATAAAATATTTACTCGAGAACAATACTCCCATTTATCTTTCCTACTACAAGTTCGACAGTCAATTCATATCCGGCAGCACTAACAACGATTTCGGGCAATTTTACAATGCCTTGGCCAATATGATGTTTTCAGGCAAAGAATTCATCAATATAATGAAAAAAGAACTGGGTAGTTTTAAGCAATATGCCAGCTTAATGATTTTTACCCCCTATATAACCAAAGAGTTAAGCGAATATATTATTTTAAACCGCACAAAGATTCCCGATATAAATGTATACATTATCAATGAAAACAAATGCGAAGTTTCTAGCTGTTTATCCGTTCAAGACAAACAGCCCTTAGTGGAGTTATTGTCCAATAATATAAAAATATATAAAATCAGTTATGAAAACGAGCTTTGCAGATTGGAAGTGGCATAAATGCTGGCAGAATTAATATATGGTTTGGGATGGACTTTTTTACTGTCCTCCATAATGGGATATGATATTACATTCATAAATACCATACTTATCTCTCTTTTCAGTTATCTATTATCCGTGCTTATGTTCGGAAATAGGAAAAGAAGTTTAATTTCATTGGCATCCTTATGCCTATTGTCCGTTGGCGGATTCTTTGCTGTGTATTTATTGGGTATAAAAGATTTGGTGGTGGACAATATAGGCACATTCCTATCGCCGTATTTTGAATCTGTTACCGACAATGCTGCTTCTATAGATATCCCAAGGCAAGTTGCAGTAATTTTTTTGATATCAATGTTTATATTTATTATTATCTTGAAATGTAAACGTGCCAAGTTTTACAGTTATGCCTGTTTTATTATTTCCCTTGTTGTTTTGGCCGCAGGTTTTGTTGAGAACATGCTAAATACCGTAAGTGACCGGTATACCTTTATATTTTTCATATTTTGCAGCATAGTTTATTATTTCTATATCTATTACAATAAAAACAAGTGGAAAGAAAAAAGAGGTGTGATGCCGTTTATAAACATAGCAATCATATATGCTGTTTGCATTATAGGCATATCAAATCTGCTTTTCCAATCCCGTCCATATCCGTTTCAAGCACCGCCCAAGAAAGTTTCTTCAAACAATTCATCTAAAAGTGCGAACCCTTCCGAGAAATTTGCTTATGAAGTTGCCAACAGCGGATTTATCAGAGACAAGTTCGTATTTGAAGGTGTTGAGTTATTCAAGGTTAAAACCGAAGAAACAAAATATTTAAAAGCAATAGTTTACGATACGTATACCAACAATAGATGGACGCAAAACGAATCCTTGCAAAAAACCGAAAATAGAATTTTCAGTGCTTTTAAAGAGTTTGGGGAAGTGGAAAATATAGTTGTCGATTATACCGGCATTCAAACACCGGTTTTATTTGCTGGGCCGTATATAGATAACTTCAGTGCACAGAATCCCTACATAAATGTTAAACATGATGAAAATAGAGGCACCTATCATATAGAAAATTATTCGTACAATATAATTAAAGAAGGTATTGTTTTTTCCTTCGATTCGCTAAATATAACCAACAACCCAGACTTCAAAGAAGCCTTGAGAAAAGTCAAACTGCAAAATACCAACCCCCAATACGAGGGATATGACAATGAAAGACTGCATGAGTTGGCATTAATGATTACAGAAGGTATGGATAGCGATTATGACAAGATAGAGGCAATTATAAAGTATTTGAAAAACAATTATACCTACAATCCCATTCCCAAAGTACCTGAAGGCAACTTAGACAAAATCGAATACTTCCTATTTGAAAGCAAGGAAGGTTTTTGCCAGCATTTTTCCTCAGCAGCGGCTTTGATGCTTAGAAGCCTTAACATTCCGGCACGTTATGTAACCGGCTTTAAAGTTGATACCTCCACAAGTTTTTCATCAGTTCCCTATAACTATAAATACTTAGCTTCGGGTTATAAACCTGTATTTGACTCAGATGCCCATGCCTGGATTGAAGTTTATTTTAAAGGATACGGTTGGGTCACGTTTGAATGCACCGAAATTGATGTGTCAGATCCAAATACAGAGAAAAATGTGCCCGAGAAGATAGAAGAACCGGTGGAGGAAGACATTGATAAAAATCAAGAAACGGTACAAATATTGATCAAAATTGTCCTTTGCATAGGAACACCTATAGCCTTGATTCTTTTAACATATATGATTTTTAAAATCATAAAAAGCAAGAATGCCTACCGTAAAGGAACCGATACTTATAAAGTTAAAGTAATACATCAAATTATCCTGGAGTATTTAAAAGCTTGCAAATATCCCAAATATAATTACGAAACACCTCAAGAGTACGCTAAAAGGATTGATAATGAAATTTCTGTAAATGATTTTAAATTTAGCGAATTAATCATAACCTACAACAAAATGGTCTACGGTGAATATGATGCCGATGCTGATTTTGTCGACACCTATCGGTCTTTCTTAAGTCAAATCAAAAAAGCACTTAAGAAACGCTGTAAACTCCATAAAAAAGTTCAATTATTCTTTAAGGAATTTGTCAGCACATAAATATCAACCTTAAGTGAAGTGCTCTTCATGCTTATTTCACTTGCCACTTATGGAAATCGGCTACTCCTTATATATTTCTATACCGTTGTCGATTTTCCTGATTTTAACCCTTTGATTGCCGTTAAGCTTCAACTCCTCAATATACTCTTCCGGTATTTTAATCCTGCCTTTTTTGTCCACAACAGCATATTCATCGTGATGGTCAAAGTCATCTCCAAGCTCCCTAATCCTTTGGGCATAATTTTCTTTTCGCAGCATTTCACTGCTTATCATACCGTCACTTATGGCAACAACTCTTTTGACTGCTTGTGATACCTTATTGTCATGGGTTACTATAACTATAGTCACTCCCAGCTCAGAGTTCAGCCTTCCGAAAGTTTCCAAAAGGCTGTATGCCGTCTTGCTGTCCACTGAACCGGTAGGTTCATCGGCAAGGAGAAGTTTCGGTTTGTTGGCAAGAGCAATAGCAATGGCCACCCTCTGCTGTTCTCCTCCTGACAGTTCCTTCAACCTGCTTTCGTATTTATTTGAAAGCCCCACCAAATCAAGCAGATATCTAGCCCTTTCTTTACGCTTCTTTTTCCCCGCTATCATCATGGGAACTTCCACATTGGCGGCAGCCGAAAGATAGGGTATTAGATTTCTGGCATTGTTCTGCCATACGAAACCTATGGTCTCCCTGTTGTATTTTGTAAGCTGGCTTAAATTGAATTTTAAAAGGTCTTTACCGTCAACCGTTATTTTACCTGCCGAGGGTCTGTCCAAACCGGCTATAATGTTTAAAAGCGTGGATTTTCCGCTGCCGCTCTTTCCGATTATGGCCATAAACTCGCCTCTCTGTACTGTAAGGTCCAGTCCCTGCAAAGCCACAACTTCAACCTCTTTTTTCTTATATATTTTTACAAGATTATCACATTCAATCATGGGCGACATGGAATCGGACACACTCAGAATGGACTCAGACATATTTAATCACCCCGTCTTCCATCATCAGGATATTGTCGGCTATTTCGGCTAAATTTACGTCATGGGTACACATAATAATCGTGATATGTTCATAATCCACAAGTTCTTTAAACAATTTAACCATTTTGAGTCCGGTACCGGTGTCAAGCTCTGCTGTAGGCTCATCGGCAAAAAGTATCCTCGGCTTGTGGGCAATTGCCCTTGCTATAGCCACCCTCTGCTGCTCTCCGCCGGACATTTCATTGGGGTGGTGATTCATCCTTTTTTTAAGACCGACAAAATCCAGACATTCCTCCACCCTGCTCTTTCTATTCTTTCGGTCAAAGCCGTAAACCCTTAGTGCAAAATCGACGTTTTCAAAGGCCGACATGTTGGATATAAGGGCTACAGACTGAAACACAAATCCAAATTTGGTTCTCCTAAATCGGTCTCTTTTACTGTCGGATGCACCGGCCATTTCCTCATCGTCAATAAAAACCTTACCCGCATCCGGTCTGTCAAGAAGTCCTAATATATTTAAAAGAGTAGTTTTGCCGGAACCGGACGGCCCCATTAGAATATTAAAGGTTCCCGGTTCAATTGAAAGGTTTATATTTTTTAAAACATCCATTCTTTTTCCCCCGACAGTAAATGAACGGCAAACGTTTTCGGTTTTTATCATAGCCATAACTAATCCTCTCCCAATTTCAATACCTGATGAATGTTTATCTTTCGAACCAGCCAGTACAGGAAGGCAATTGCCGTAACAAGCATGGCAAAGGTTACTCCCATTACTCTCAGATAGTCGCTTCTTAATGCAACAACTGTAAAAGGCGGTACCTGCTGTGACGAAGAGTGAACTACTTGCAATAGCGGTATAAACACTTTGCTTGCAGCTGTTCCAATTGTTATTCCCGATGCAATAGCTACTCCCGATACAAGAATTTGCTCGCAAATCATTATTAGCGAAACACTTCCCATTGACATCCCCATAGCCCTGAATATACCGAATTTCAAAGCCCTGTCTTTTATTGAAAGAACCCAGAAAACTATAAAACCAACAGCTGCAATAAACATTGTAACAAGGAAACACATTGTAAAAACACCATTGGTTCCTAGAAGAACAGGGTCATTCTTGTTCGCAATTATCTCCTGCATTGAATAATCAACTCTTTCAACCGAAAGATTTTTTTCGTTAAGCTGATCATTTATCATCCCATCGGGGATGTCTCTATCTTTTTTTATCCATATTTCATAAGGCTGTTTCGGAAGCTTTTTTAATATATAGGAGTAATTTATGACCGCAAAAGGTTTCCTTTCACCATTTTCTCCACCCAAGTAAGGATTGCAGGAAGGGAAATAATCTATAAACTCATAAACGGTACATTCGATAAAATCGTATGAGCCCCATTGGAAATAGATTTTATCGCCCTTTTTAAGTTTATATTTATCCCTGAAATCGGTAGACAACAAAGCCGCCTTTGGAGCTTTAGCCAAGAGATTCATATATTCGTTGATATGGTGGGGTAAAAGGTCTTTTCTAAACCATGAGGTTTTTGCAAATTCATGGGGTATTATCCCCATTAATCTTATATCCCTTATATTGGCAACACCGCTTTTCAGTGTGGAAGAATCATTGACAAACACCTTTGTCATGCTTTCTATTCCTTCTATTTTTTTATACTCCTCGTAAGGAGGTTCATTATAACTTTCAGTACTTGTCGTGGAAGACTTGGCCATTCCTGCTCCCATGGTACTGAGTCTTATGTGCTTTAAATTGTTATAGGGCTCTATCACCACATCGGCTCCGTTGGTATACATAATCCGGTCTATCATATTGTTGTTAATGGTCCGTGCCTGATTGGAATTTATAATTCCGAAAGATAGTGCCAATATTAAAAACAGCATGATTGACTGTTGATTTTTGTCAGACCTGCTGACATTGACAAGGGAAAAATAAAGGACAGGGTTCCACCACTTAATACCCATAATAAAAATCAATCTCATCAAATGAGGATATATCCTTAGGAAAACCAGGCTGACTCCCACTATAAAAAAAGTGGATATAAAAAACAGCAGGGGATCCACCCCAAGCTCACTTCCCTTTAGGCCCGTAAGTCTTAAAATTTCCTGCCGGTTGTTAAAACTGTAAAGCCCATAAACGGAAAATCCCAGCACAAGGACATCAAGATAGAGCTTTTTCCATAAAGGTTTCTCATTATCTTCCGTAATACTTCTCTTGTATTGGACAATACTTTTGGTACTGGCTTTTATTGCAGGTATGAGCATAAATATCAAGAACACTGCCGCCGCAATAAAAGAGAATAGAAATGCTTCAGAATTAATAACTACAGGAAGTGCCTTACGACTGACAAATTCCAAGAAACCGTTGGAAGAACCGAGAAGTTTGCATATAAAATATCCAAGGAAAGGCCCTACAGCAAAGGATACCAACGATATAACACTACTTTCCAAGACATACAGTATAAATATCTGAATTCTGCTTGCACCTCTGCTTTTCAAAAGGGCAATCTCATTTTTATCGTTTTTTACTATAAGGGTTGATATCATCAAAGTATAGAAACAGATTATTATCATTAACGGAATTGTTAGAATCCAGAGGGTAATCTTAAGCTCCTTGCCCCTTTGCTCATAGTTTTCCAGTACCTCCAAAGCGGGGAAATTAATATCGGCAATGTTTCCATTCCTTGCTCTCCATCTAAGCTGACCTTCATATATTCTGCCCATTTTTTCCACATCATCTATTTTTATGGCACGATAGTCCAGAAAATAAACATTTTTAACGCTATTGATTTTAACTTCTTCGAATTTTTCCGAAAGATTTGCCAGAGCATCACTATCCATGACCAAAGAATTATTAAGGTTGTCGAATCGACCTCCGCTCCAGAAAAGGTCATTCCTATTTTCTACAGAAAAGACACAAACAACTTTGATTTTCGCAAGCTCAACATACTCTTTATCAGTATTGCTCATCTTTGCTATAGAATAAACATTATCCATAAGAAGCTGTAGCCTTCCCAACGCTTCTGACGAAACTGCAACCTCATATACACCGTTTTCCGGTTCACTCTTGGGTATTCTCCCGTTCAAAATTTTTATATTGTTTTGGTAATCTGTAATAGAGGTCAATACCGGATAAATGTTCTTTTTATTAAAGATTTCATCTCCTTCTCTCAGCAATTTAAAATTTGTGCTGTTCACCTGGCTTAAATTTTTTTCAATGGGAAGCCCATATGCAACGCTTAGCTGATTTTCAGCAATATCTCCAACCTTTGCAACTATATTGGGATCATTGCCCGAAAATTCCCCAAGGGTCACGGTGAACATTCCGGGAGAAATGCCGCTTTTAACATGGTGGTTTTCAAGGTCCTTAGTAAGCACTTTCTGCAAAATGGCACTTGAGTACATGGGTAAACTTGCAAAAACACCACAGGCAAATACAACCCCTGAGAGAAGACAAATAAAAAGCCATTTATTATTTATAACCCTGCGAAACAAAAACTCTGCCAAGGCATTTCCCCCTATTCAACAATAACCTTTTCTCCAGGTTCCACTCCATCTATAATTTGAATTTCACCAACCGATTGGATCCCTGTTTCCACATATCTTTCAACCTTTTGGTCATCTTGAAGGACATAAACAATATCCTTTCCCATAACTTTCTGTACAGCATTTAAAGGCACTATAACAGCGTTATCGGCTGACTTGATTATAAGTTTGATATCAGCCTTATCCCCTCTTTTCACACCTTCAGGAATTTCATCCAACTTTATAAGTACCGTGTCCTCATACTTTTCCATTTCTTCAACGGGCACCGAAGTTTCTGTCAGTACAACCTCTCCCGTGCATTTTTTCCCCGATTCGGTCTGCACCTCAACCTTCATTCCCAATTCAAACTTGTCTGCTTTTAAACCGGTGTATTTTAACCTAAGAGAACCGTTTTTTGCGATAGTTGCAATTGTGTTTTAAAGGAATCTACATACTCTCCTGCTTTTATCAAAGACGTATATGTAACAACGCCGTCGACAGGAGACAAAAGCCTGCTCTTTTCATAATCCTTTTTAAGACCTTCCAATTCAAGCTTTGCTGCTTCCAAATCGCTTTGCTTAAGGCTTAGTTGACTTGACCAATTGAGTTTTAACTTTTCCAATATATCTTTTTGGCTTTCAAGCTTGATTTTTGCATTCTCCAATTCATTAGCCGTGTATGCTTCCCGAACCTTGAGCATGTTATCGTATTCTTTTTGGAGTATTTCCACTTCATCCTCACACATTTTAATTTCTATTTCGGAAATCGATTTCGAATAATCCAAGTCTCTCTGTTTTGAATCCACTGTTATTTGCTGACCGGCAATCTGCCTCTCAATATTGTCCGTCAAAAGCTCCGCAATGACATCACCTTTTTTAACCTCATCCCCCAAGTTGACATAAATTTTCTTGAGCCTTCCGCTGTAGTTGTCAAAGAAAAGGTCTACTTCATCATAGGCAACAAAAGTTGCTTTTTCTTTTATGCTGTCTTCTATATAGCCTGACTTGGCCTCCACAGTCTTATAAGTTATTTCTTCAGGAACTTCAAGAGGCGGCACAAGTGTTTCCTCTTCCTGAGGAAACATACTGCATCCGATAGAAAAAGAAAGCAGAAGGAAAGCAAAAAATACTTTCATCAGCCTACTCAAATACAAATTCCGTTTCATACCAATTCCCCCATGACAATTTTATCTGCCTCTAAGAAAAATGCCCAAGCATCCTATATCCATTAGTGAACAAGTTATAATCCGGTGTTTCTTACATCTACTCCGTGTTAAGCTGTAAATTCTGGTGTAAAAAACGACAGCTTTTTTTATCTCTGCAATATATTTTTATAATATTCCAGTACCTTATCTATTCCTGCTTCTTCTTGCATCTCTTTAAGTTTTTCCGGAGTAATGTTCATCAAACCTTTGTCAATATTCTCAAAGAACTTACTCATGTTTGAATTGTATTTATTTACGATAGGGCTTAAAGTCTGCCATTCTACATCAAGTTTTTTAGAATCCTCTTCATCCTTTTGCCCCTGCCCGATTTCACCGAAAACTTCCCGGAAGGTCTTGATATTATTTAGACCGGCTTCCTTTATTGCCTCACGGTAATCGGCAGTATCTATAAAGGAAGTTCTCTCATATCGATAGTCACTGAAAAAGTTGGTAACATAATTCCAATATACTATATCGGTCATACCCTCATCAAATACTATATTTTCTCCTTGCAAACCATAGTGTCTGTCCTTAATCCCATATCTAAATAAATCATAGTTTTCCTGGGACTTATGCAGCCATTCCAAAAACATCAAAACCCGTTCGGCATTCTTGCTGTTTGACGCCACTGCCACTCCCCAGCCCCGGGGTGATAAAATGTGGGGTTGAGCCATATATAACGGATACATTTTGTATTCATAATCTGAAGTTACACCTATGTTGGCATAACGAACACCTTCAATGTCAATTAACATCGATGCCACCAGTCCCTTTGAAATATACGGTGGACTGTAATAGGTCAAAGGATCTTTCGGTGCATATTCTTTCTTTCGCCAGTCGGTTAACATGGAATAGGCTTCAATAAACTCACCGGTATTTTCCATCAAGTATAACTCTTTTCCTTCGCTTTCCCAAGTGAAATAAACACTCGAATTATAATCATAGTAACCGTTTCCCTTTATATAAGAATCAAAAAAGATATGGGAAGAAACAGCTCCCGGTATAAGCCCCGGTTCATTTTCCTTTACATTCTTCAAAAACTCCCCATAATCCTCCAATGTTCCAAGCCCATTTTTAGCGTATCTCTCAACCAAATCTTTACGTGCAATGATAAAATACCTGGGGTAGTAGTAATCATTGGCAGGCACAGAAAGGACTTTACCGTCAATTGATGAACTGTAAACCGATTCCTGTCCCGTTTTACTTGACATTAGTTCATTGTAGTAATTAGGGGCATATTTGGGAAACAAATCGGTTATATCTTTTGCATACTCCTCGAACTCGTCGATATCGTAGCACATAAAGGCATCAATGTCCGCCCCTGAAGCAATCAGCTTTTTAATTTCATCATTATACTCATCATATGCTATACGATGGAACTTGGGTTTAACTTTTATTGTATCGGCAAGCTTCATTTCAATTTCCTTCATAAGACTGTCTATTTCCTTGTTGTCAAAATAGCTCGAATACTCCATAGCATAAAAATTCAATTGGACAGGTTCGAGTTCTTCCACCAAAACGTCATCATAATTATCCTCCACCCCATCAGAACCGCTGCATGCTGCAAAAGCCAAAAGCAAAGCAACCGTCATACATGCTGAAAGACCCTTTTTCAAATGTTTGATTATTTTATGTTTATTTAAATTCACCAAACCCCACCTCAATCTAAGCTTATATTATTAATACCATTTTCCTGTTATAAAAATCTTTTATATATTTTACTCGGTTAACCAAGTTTTAGTAACGGTTGTGCATCACTAATTTGCAGATAGGAATAAATCATGACCACCAGCTAAGCTGGTGGTTTGCTCTTGCCCTATAAGGGCATGTTACTTGGCAGAGCCTAAAAGGCTCTCTGAAGGTTTCGCCAACCGCACACCTTCTCAAACTACCCCTA
>Ga0134093_1002621_pt1 | contig 14031 bp, 14 predicted proteins | sample 4_1taG_FD_94452 | JGI IMG/M metagenome (GOLD analysis project Ga0134093, IMG submission 94452) | Switchgrass degrading microbial communities from high solid loading bioreactors in New Hampshire, USA - 4_13_20_68_A1 metaG | ecosystem: Engineered > Bioreactor > Semi-continuous > Anaerobic >...
AACCGCCTGGCGGCCAGCCTGCCGGGACAGGTGCTCGATTCCATCGGCCTGACCGACCGCCGCCATCCGGAAGAGCAGATCGACGCCCTGCTCAAGGCTGAACCCGACCTGATCCTGATCGCCGGGGGCATCGACGGCGGCGCCAACCGCTCCGTCGCCCGGCTGGCCGAGCTGATCCAGTTCGCAGTGCAGATTCTTCCCTCCGAAAAACGCCCGGAGATCATCTACGCCGGCAACCCGGACCTGGCCGCCCGCATCAGCGAAACCCTCTCACCGTATGCCCCGGTGAGCGCGGCCCCCAACGTCCGCCCGGCCATGGAAATCGAAAACCTCGGCCCCGCTTATGAAAAAGCCTCCGAGGTGCTCACCCGCATCCGCTCCCGGCAGCTGGGCGGCCTGGCCGACATGGCGAAACTGGCCACCAAAGACCCCATCCCCACCCAGTACGGCTTCGGGCGCATCATCCGCTTCCTCAGCCAGATTTATGACCGGGCCAAGGGCGTCTTCGGGCTGGATTTGGGGTCTTCGACCATCACCATGGCCGCCGGCCGGCAGGGACAGCTCTGCCTGAGCATGGTCCCCTGCGGGCTGGGCATCGGCCTGACCCGCGCGCTGGAGCTGACCGACATCAACGAGGTGCTGCAGTGGCTGCCGGGCCAGCACGCGGCCGGGGACGTGCGCGACTACCTGTACAACAAAACCCTGTTCCCCGACAGCGTGCCGATGACCGAAGAATCGGTGATGATCGAGCACGCCATGGCCCGCCAGCTGCTGCGCCTGGGCATGCAGCGCCTGCTGTCTGACTGGCCGCAGCTGACCGTGAGCTTCGAGCCCATCCTGGCCAGCGGCCAGGTGTTCGCCGAACGGGCCTCCTGCTGGCAGAGCCTGCAGATCCTGCTGGACGGCCTGCAGCCCATCGGCATCACCACCCTGGTGCTGGACGCCTACGACCTCACCCCCGCGCTGGGCTCGCTGGCCGAAATCAACCCGCTGCTTCCGGTTCAGGTGATTGAAAGCAGCGCATATCTCAATCTCGGCACAGTTATTGCACCCATCTGTCGTGCCAAACCGGGTACGCCTATCCTGGAAGTGCGCGTCGAATACGAGCATGGCGAGGAGGACCGGCTGGAAGTGAAGCAGGGTTCGCTGACCGTGCTGCCCATCCGGCCGGAACAGGCGGCCAACGTGCACCTGAAGGCCCTCCGCCCGATGCAGATCGATCCGCTGCGGGGCGACCAGTCGCACAGCTACCGGATCGTGGGCGGGGCATGCGGGGCGATCATCGACACCCGCGGGCGCCCGCTGGTGATGCCCCCGGACCCGGAGAAGCGAACCGCCCTGCTGCAGCAGTGGGCCGCCGAACTGCGCTGATCTATTACGAGTGAACCATGTTTGCCACAGTCACCCACATGCTCCCAAAAACCTCCTTCCGCCGGGCGCGGACCCTGCCCGTCCACGGCAGCGTGCTCGTGCGGGCCGGGCAGACCGTGCAGGCCATTGATGTCATCGCGGAAGGGGTGCTGCCGGGCAGGCACCTGCTGATCGACGTGCGCAAGGTGCTCAGCCTGCGCGACGCCGCGGCAGCCCACAAAGCCCTGGAGCGCAAGGCGGGAGAAAAGCTGCAGAAAGGCGACGTGATCGCCCAGACCGGCGGCATGTTCTCCCGGGTCATCCGCGCCCCTGAGGCCTGCGAGATCATCTCCATCCAGAACGGCCAGGTGCTGCTGGGCACGTTGGGCGAACCGGTCGAGCTGAAGGCGGCCTTCCCGGGACGGGTGGTGGAAATCATCCCTGAGTTCGGCGCGGTGATCGAAACCAGCGGCACCCTGGTGCAGGGTGTGTGGGGCAACAACCTGACCGCCACTTCGCTATTGGAGGTGGTGGCCCACTCCCCGGACGCCCCGCTGACCCGGGCCGATCTGGACATTACCCTGCGCGGCTCAATCATCCTGGCCGGGCATCTCTCTGACCCCGAGGTCTTCGACGCCGCGGCCGAGCTGCCCCTGCGCGGGATGATCCTGGGCAGTATGACCGCCGACCTGATCCCGGCTGCCATGAAGCAGCCCTACCCCATCGCGCTGCTGGAAGGCTTCGGTAAACTGCCCATCAACACGGTGGCCTACCGCCTGCTGGCGGACCGCAAGAAGGATGACGTGGTCCTGAACGCCACCTGGGACCCGCTGATGAGCCAGCGGCCTGACATTTTGCTTCCCTTCCCGGTCGAAGCCGAACTGGCCACCGACTGGGTTGAGTACGCCCCCGGGCAGACGGTGAAGGTGCTCCGCCCGCCCTACGCCAGCCAGGTTGGCCTGCTGGTGGCGATCAAGCCCGGCTTGACCTCCTTCCCCGGAGGTCTGCGGGTGCCCGCCGGCGAGGTGCGCCTGGAAACAAATGAAACCGTCACCGTGCCATTGAACAACCTCTCCATCCTCGACTGATCTGGAGGATTCACCACATGACCAACGAAGAACTCAACCACGAACCTGACCCCATTCTGGACGGTGACTCCGAGCAGGCACTGCCCGCCATTCCATCGACCTCGGAATCGGTGCGGGCGCAGCCGGCCAACCGCACCTTCTTCTCCGCAGTCCTGATCATCGCCTTTATTTTCCTATTCGGACTGCTGGCCATCTTCTTTGTGCTCTTCAACGGCGGGTTTGGCCCCACCCAGGCAGCCCGGGCGGCGGTTGTGGCTGCGACCAACGCTTCCGTCTCCATGAACGCCACGCAGACTCAAATGGCCAGCCAGGCAGCCGACCCGGCCAAGGCAGCCCCCACAAAGACCCCCACCGGGTTTGTGCCTTCGCCGACGCTGGAATCGATCTTCCCCACCTACACACAGCCCGCGCCGACGAAAACCCCGGTGGCAGTGGCCCAGGCCTCCACGGCCACGCCGACCAACCAGCCGACCACTCAGCCGACCAATCCTCCGACTATCACACCGGTTGTCGCGGTGGCCACCACAACCCCGGTCACCGGCGCCACATCGGTCGGTTCGGTCGCTCGCACGGCCACCGTCTCGGCCTTCCTGACCCAGAGCGCCCGGCCCACCTCCACCGCGCTGCCCCAGACCGGCTTCTTTGACGAAGGCGGCCTGCCTGGAATGGTGGTTATCGCGCTGGGCCTGCTGGGGGTGATTGTCTTCGCCCGCCGGACTCGGCTGGCTTCCTAGAGTGTAATATCTGGTAATAAAAACAGCCGCCCGGTTAACAGGCGGCTGTTTTGTGTTTACCCGGCAGGATTACACAATGCTGGCAGCGATTTGCTGGCCGTAGGTCATCATTTCCCTGACCATCTGCGGGCTGCGGCCTTCGGCGTATACGCGCAGCACGGGCTCCGTCCCGGAGGGGCGCACCAGCAGCCAGGAGTCGTCGCCCAGGATGTACTTCACCCCGTCCGTCGAGGTGATGTCCACAATGGGCTCCCCGCCGATGGTCTCCGGCCGGTTGTTGAGCAGGTACTCGGTCATTTTATCCTTGGCCACGGGGTGCTTCAGGCGCAGGTCCACCCGCTCGTAGTGCGCCGGACCGACCTCGTCCAGCAGCTCCTGCACCAGCTCGCCCAGGGTCTTCCCGGTCACGGCCACCATTTCGACCAGCAGCAGGCCCATCAGAATGCCGTCGCCTTCCGGAATGTGACCCTTGAAGGAGATCCCGCCCGATTCCTCGCCGCCGATGAGCACATCCTCGGCCATCATCCAGTCGGCGATGTGGTTGAAGCCCACCGGCGTTTCATGCAGCACCAGCCCGTACTTCTTTGCCAGCCGGTCGATCATGCGCGTGGTCGACACGGTCCGCACCACCGAACCGGTATAGCCGCGGTGCTCGACCAGGTACTTGAGCGCCAGCGCCATGACCTTGTGCGGGTCAACAAAGTTGCAGCGCTCGTCCATGGCTCCGATGCGGTCCGCATCACCGTCGGTGGCCAGGCCGATGCTTCCCTTGCCGATGGAAATCGCACCGCTCAGCGGTCCGAGGTGCTTCGCGATCGGCTCGGGGTGGACGCCGCCGAACCCAGGGTTCATCTCATTGCGCAGCTCGTAAACTTCGCAGCCCGTGCCCTGCAGCAGGGTGCGGATCACGCCGCGGCCGGAGCCGTACATCGAATCGACCACGATCTGCTGCGGGTTTTCCGCGATGGCGTCGAAGTCAATCAGTTTGCGCAGGTGATTGTGATAATCCGGGATGGGGTTGAAGCGCTGGATGAGCCCCATGCTGCGGGCCTGCTCGAAGTCCATCAGGTTGGGACCGCGCACCTGAGCCTCGTTGTCGTTCAGGTACACCTCCACCCGGCGGCACTGCTCCGGCGAAGCCGACCCACCGTAGGGCGATTTCAGCTTGACGCCGTTGTAGCGCGGGGCGTTGTGCGAGGCGGTGATCATCACACCCGCGATGGCGTTCAGGTGACGCACGGCGTAAGATATCGCCGGAGTGGGCGCGTCACTCTGGCTGAGATAGACTTTAAGCCCGTTGGCGGCCATCACCCGGGCGACATCCTGAGCGTAGCGGTCTGACAAAAAACGGGTGTCGTAGCCGACAACCACCGTCTTATTGTTGGGATCATGATCGCCGTTCATCCACGAGCCCGAAGCAATCGCGTCGGCGATTGCCTGGGTGACCAGCCGTAAGTTCGAAAAGGTAAAGGTGTCTGAGATTACGGCTCTCCAACCATCCGTCCCAAAATGAATTGGCATAGGATCTCCTCAATGAGTAAAGGGTTGCGTCTTCGCGTTAGCGTTCTGACTCTATCATAATTTTCCGCAGCGATGCAGGGATTAACGAGACAGTAAAGACGCCATGATCCAACCTTCAACCCCTGCCTCCGTCCGCACGCGGAACCACTCGGTGCCCTCGGCGCTGACCGGCCCCTCGATAATTTCCACCAGGCTGCCGTTCAGCAGGCTGGCCACGGCCGGGTTCTGCCGGCCGGGATTCTGGCGCACAAAGGCACCGTCGCCTTCTTTCGCGTCCACCCTGGCCCACACCGGTGTGGGTTGGGGCGTCACGGTGATTGTGGGGGTCGGGGTCAGGGTCGCGGTTGGCGGCAGGGTCGGCGTGGCGGTCACAAAGGCCGGAACCTGCGAGGTTTCATCCGGGAGAGCCGCCGGCGCGGTTGTGGTTTCAACCTCCCCGCCCGCCAGCCGAGACCCGGACGATCCGGACACTGGCGCCGGCCCGCCGGCGGGGACCACGAGCATCACCGCCGCCGCCAGGCACACGACTGCCGCCAGCGCGGTCACCGGCCGGCTGCGCGGCCGCATCCGGGCGCGCCCGCAGGCCGCCAGGCTGGCCAGCCCGGCAAAGCCCAGATATGCCACGAACAACAGGAGATCCCGCTGCCATAGCCCGTCGCTGCCGGAGGTCAGGTGAGCGCCGGCTGCCGCCAGGGGCAGGTACAGCCCGTAGCCGAGCGCGGCGCTGGCCGAGCGGTGCGGCCCTTCCCGCCGGAGCAGCGCTTCGGTCAGCGAGTACGCGCCCCACAGGACCGCCGCCAGCCCGGCCCAGGTGTGTATGTCACCCAGACCTCTCCCGGCCGGCAGCCAGGCGGGCAGCTGAGGCGCCAGCCATCCAGCCAGCGCGCCGCAGGCCGCCATCACCGCGCCGACAGCCGCCAGCCACAGCAGCGAGCGCAGCACGCAGCGCGTCGCCCCGGTGAACGGGGCCAGAGGCAGCGCCAGGGCAGGGGTGATGCAGGGGGCGGCGAGCACGGCCAGTAGCGCTAGGGCGGGAACATCAAACAGGATGGCCGCCATCAGCAGCACCCCGCAGATCAGAGTGCCGCGCACAAAGTCGTAGCCGTGCCGGGGTTCCAGCGCCAGCTCGTCCGGAGAGCCTTCCTCTCCGTTGGAGAAACGGCTCCGCCGCCGGAACGGCGATGGATATAAATTGTCTGGATCGGGGGAAAGAGGTTCGCAGGTATGAAAAGCCATCGCAGCAGTCGGACCGGGTTTGTTATTGGCCTGAGACGAATGGACTGTGCTGTTAATGATAGCATCTCCAGCGGTGAATTCATAGTACAATTCGTCCCATGGTCAAACCTGCCAGCAACCACGCCCTGATCGTTCTTCTCGCCGCATTCCTGCTGATCGCTCTGGCTGGCTGCACGCCCGCCGACGCTCAGCCGCAGCCCGCCTCCCCCACCCCGGACCCGTCCGTTTCGCCCACGCTTGAGCCGACGGAGCCCCCCACCCCGGCCCCGGACAGCGCTCAGGTCATCTATCTGGGCAGCGGGCCGGAAGCAGCCGAAGCCCGGGCGCTGGCTGAAGCAGAAGTCCTGTCCTTCTCCGCCCTCACTGCCCTTTCTCCGGATGATTTGACCGCCGCCACCCGCCTGGTGGTACTGGAGCAGCTGCCTGAGAATATTGACGCGCTGCGCTCCGCCGCGCCGGATGCCCAGTTCCTGCTGCTGAACGGCGACGCCGGTCAGGCGGGCGGGAACCTGAGTGTGGTCGTTGCCGACTCTTTACACCGGGCCTTCGTCGGCGGCTACCTGGCGCAGATGCTTTCTCCCGATTTCCGCGGAGCCGGGCTGCTGCCCGCCGGGAACGACGCGCTGGCGGACGCATTTGAAAACGGCGGCCGCTACCTGTGCGGCCGCTGCGTGCCGGTATACGCCCCGGTGGTGCTTTTCCCGGTTCTGGCGACCGCGCCCGAAGGCGCTGACCTGAACGCCTGGCAGGCTGCGTACGCCGAAATCGAGGCCAACCGCCTGGAAACGGTCTTCGTCGATCCCGCCGCCAGCCAGCCTGAAGTGCTGGCCTTTCTCATGCAGCAGAACCTGACCCTGGTCGGCGGGCAGACGCCGCCGGAAGAGATCCAGCCCGCCTGGGCCGCCACCATCGGCTTCGACCGGGCTGGCGCGCTGAAATCCGCTTTCCCTGAGCTGCTGGCCGGCCGCGGCGGGCAGGCCTTTACCGCCCCGGTCACGCTGTCCGATGTCGACGAAGACCGCGTCACGCCCGGCAAACAGCGCATGCTGCAGAAGATCATCGACGATCTGGCCGCCGGCTGGCTCGAACCGCTAAGCGTGCCCGGCGAGCCGGTCGAGACGCCGGCAGGCTAATCCCTCCCGGCTGTGCCCATAAACTCTTCCGCCGTCGCCTGACCCGGCTGGCTGATCCCTTCACGCTGCACCACCTTGACCAGCGTGCGGGCCAGGATCTGCAGGTCCAGCCAGAAGGACCAGTGGTCCACGTACCAGACGTCCAGCGCGAACTTGTCCTCCCAGGTGAGCGCGTTGCGGCCGTTGATCTGCGCCCAGCCGGTGATACCCGGCAGCACCTCGTGGCGGCGGGCCTGCTCAGGCGTGTAGCGCGTCAGGTAGCGCGCCATCAGCGGCCTCGGACCGACCAGGCTCATCTCGCCGCGCAGCACATTCCACAGCTCGGGCAGCTCGTCAAGGCTGGTGGCCCGCAGGAAGCGCCCGGCCGGGGTCAGCCGCTGCGCATCGCTTTTCAGCGGGTCCGCGCCGGGCGGCGGTTCCCGCATGGTGCGGAACTTGTAGATGTGGAAGACGCTGCCGCCCAGTCCCCCGCGCGGCTGGGTGAAGAACACCGGCCAGCCCTGCGTGATCAGCAGCCACAGCGAGATAACCAGCAGCAGCGGCGAAATCAGGACCAACCCGGGGATGACCACCAGCAGGTCGAACACTCGTTTGCTAACCGGAACGCCGGGAGGAAACAGGCGCGCGCTCATGAGGGCATTGTACCAAAAAGCACCTGGATTGCATTATAATCTCTGCGAAGAGAACCACCCCGCTGAAAGGATTGGTATGGCTGAGAAAAAAGGACGTGTTTTTTCAGGCGCCCGGCCGACCGGCCGGCAGCATCTTGGGAACTACCTGGGCGCCATCCGCAATTATGTCGCCCTGCAGGACGAGTACGAGTGCCTGTACTGCGTTGTGGATGTGCACGCCCTGACCACGGTAGAAACCACAAGGAACCTGAAGCAAAACACCTATGAAATGGCCCTGGACTGGCTGGCAGCCGGCCTGCGCCCCGAGGAATCCATCATCTTCGTGCAGTCCCACGTGCCGGAAGTGATGGAGCTGCACACCTACCTGTCCATGGTCACCCCGCTGGGCAAGCTGACCGACCTGCCCACCTTCAAGGAAAAGGTCCGCATGCACCCGGATAACGTCAACTACGGGCTGCTCGGCTATCCCATCCTGATGGCGGCGGATATCCTGCTGTACAAAGCCAACTTCGTGCCGGTGGGCATCGACCAGGCCCCTCACATCGAGTTCGCCCGCGAGGCGGTGCGCTCGTTCAATTACCGCTACAACACCGACGTGCTGGTCGAACCGCAGATGAAGGTCACCCCGGTTCCCAAGGTGATCGGCATCGACGGCGTGCAGAAGATGAGCAAGAGCCTCAACAACGAAATCGAGCTGGCCGCCACCCCGGAGGAGACGCAGAAGCGCGTAATGCAGATGGTCACCGACCCGCAGCGCATGCGCCGCACCGACCCGGGCCGGCCGGACATCTGCAATGTTTTCACCATGCACAAGACCTTCTCCAGCCAGGAAGAGGTCGAGATGGTGCACCGCGAATGCCAGGTAGCCGGCATCGGCTGCGTGGACTGCAAGAAAATGCTGGCCCGCAACATCAACGCTCACCTGGATCCGTTCCGCCAGCGCCGAAACGAAATCGACCGGAACCCGCAGCAGGTCTGGGACATTCTGGCCGGCGGCGCTGAGCGCGCCAGCCGCATCGCCAGGCAGACCATGGCGGAAGTCCGCCAGGCCATAGGGTTAGCCTGATGAGAGCCGTCGTTCAGCGCGTCCGGCGCGGCAAAGTCAGTGTCGACGGCCAGGCCATCTCTGAGATCGGCCAGGGTCTGGTGATCCTGCTGGGCATCGGGCCGGAGGATAACGAGGAGAAGGCCCGCGCCCTGGCCCGCAAGATCGCCCTGATGCGCATCTTCCAGGACGAGCAGGACAAGATGAACCTCTCGGTGCTCGACGTGAAGGGCGAAGCTATCGTGGTCTCGCAGTTCACCCTGTACGCGGACACCCGCAAGGGCAACCGCCCGTCTTTCGTCAACGCCGCGCCGCCGGACATCGCCAGCCCGCTGGTCGACCGCTTCTGCGAGCTGCTGGCCGAGCAGGGCGTGCCCACCCAGACCGGACAGTTCGGCGCGCACATGCTGGTCGAGATCGAGAACGATGGACCGGTGACCATCTGGCTGGAAAACTGACCCTGCTGGACGAATTTCCCGGTCCGCCGTGTTGACGCTGCCAGTCCGAATGTGGTAATATCAGGACGAAGGTGCAGTCCATCTGGACAACACCGTGATTTGATTCTAGGTTTAGAAGAAGGAGAAAGCCCATTAGTACTTCAAATTTTCGGATCAATGAGCAGATTCGGGTCGCTGAAGTCCGCCTGATCGGCCCGGATGGCGAAAACCTGGGGGTTGTACCGACAGACAAAGCGCTTCGTATCGCCCAGGATGCTGAGTTGGATTTGGTTGAAGTAGCGCCCGGCGCTGCCCCGCCCGTTTGCCGGGTGATGGATTACGGCAAGTTCCTCTATGAGCGCACCAAGAAGGAGCGCGAAGCCCGCAAGGCACAGACGAAGGTCGAAGTCAAGGAAATCCGCCTGCGCCCCAAGACAAACGAGCATCACCGCGGCTTCAAGACTCGCGATGCGCGCCGCTGGCTGGAAGACGGCATGAAGGTCAAGGTGACCATCCGCTTCCGCGGGCGTGAGATCACTTACCCCGAACTGGCCCTGGAAGACCTCAAAGAGATCGCAGAGGAATTATCTGATATTTCGACCGTGGAGCAGTTCCCGTCCATGGAAGGCCGGGTGATGACCATGCTGCTGAGCCCGACGAAGGTCAGTTCGAAGAAGAAAGCAGAAGCCACACAGCAGTCCTGACGCTCAGTTTGATCGCTGGTAAAAATCAGTAATTCTGGTATAATTTGCGGTTGCTGCGTAAGCGGGCCGCAAATTTTTGTTGAGAGGAGTATCGCTGTGCCTCGGAAAAGCAAACCTGGCAAATATAAGTTGAAGACCCACAAGGCGACGTCCAAGCGCTTCCGCCTGACCGGGTCCGGCATCCTGGTGCGCACCAAGGGCGGTAAGAGCCATCTGCGCCGCCGCACCTCCCCCCGCACCAAGGCGCTGTTCACGGAAATGATCCCCGTCCAGGGTGAGGGACTCATTCGCCGGATCAAACGTCTCGCTCCCTACATGGGCAAGCACTAAGCGAGGCTCGTTCGCATTCATCGAAGTAGTGCGGCTGCTGGGTGTTCGCAACGGGTACGCTAGTACCGGCGCCCAGGGGTTCGCAAAGGAGTGAAGTATGGCACGTGTAAAGGGTGGCCCTTACGGGTACCGCCGCCACAAGAAAGTATTGAAGCTGACCAAAGGTCAGTACGGCACGCGGAGCAAGCTGTTCCGCCGCGCCAATGAGGCCATGTTAAAGAGCCTGTGGTATTCCTACCGCGACCGCCGGGTCCGCAAGCGCGATCTGCGCAAGCTGTGGATCGCCCGCATCAACGCGGCTGCCCGCCTGAACGGCATTAGCTACAGCCGTCTGGTGTATGCCATGCGCCAGGCCAACATCAACCTGAACCGCAAGGTTCTGGCTGACCTGGCTGTACGTGACCCGAAAGCGTTCAGCGCTGTGGTCGAGAAAGCAAAAGCGGCCTAAAGCGGCCCAGGCCCAAATACGCGCGAATTGGACGGGATGGCGATGCCATCCCGTTTTTCTTTACCCGGGGCCGTCTCCATGGGGTACAATCCACTGGAGGGACGAGCCATGAACAAGGTTGTGCGCACTCATTCCTATCCTGATGGACTGCAGCTTGAAATCGTCCACGGCGACCTGACACAGGAGCAGGTGGACGCCATCGTCAACGCCGCCAACGAGATGCTGGCCCACGGCGGCGGGATCGCCGCCGCCATCGTCCGCCGGGGCGGCGCGGTGATCCAGGAAGAATCCCGGCGCTGGGTCCGGGAGCACGGCCCGGTCAGCCACGCGGAGCCGGCCTACACCACTGCCGGCAGCCTGCCCGCCCGTTATGTGATCCATGCGGTCGGACCGGTCTGGGGCAGCGGCGATGAGGATAAGAAGCTGGCCGCCGCCATCCGCGGCAGCCTGAACCTGGCTGACCGGCTGGAGCTGCGCTCCATCGCCCTGCCGGCCATCTCCACCGGCATCTTCGGGTACCCGGTTCACCTGGCTGCCGGGGTCTTCCTCTCCACCATTGATGACTATGCGCAGCGCCGCCAGCCGGCGCAAACGCTGCGCCAGATCCGCCTGATCCTGTACGACCAGCCCACCCTGGACGCTTTCCTGGCCGCTTACGATGATCACTTCCGCCCGTAACCCGAAAATCCAGCACATCCGCGCCCTGATCAGCCGCCGCCAGGAACGCGAGCGCAGCGGCACATTCGTGGTTGAGGGCGTGCGCCTGCTGGAAGAGGCCCTGCAGGCTGGCTGGGAAGCCGAGCTGGTGCTGGTGACCGAAAATCTCTCGGAGCGCGGCCGGCAGGTTGCCGCCGGATTCCGCGAGAGCGGCGTGGAAGTGGAAGAGGTGCCGCCTGAGCTGATGCACTCCCTGGCGGACACCGACACCCCCCAGGGCATCCTGGCGGTGATTCGCCGGCGCGAGCTTCCCCTGCCCGCCGACCCTACCTTCCTGCTGGTGGTCGACCGGCTGCGCGATCCCGGCAACCTGGGCACCATCCTGCGCACGGCGCTCTCGGCCGGTGTGGAAGGCGTTCTGCTGAGCCCGGGAACCGTCGACCCTTTCTCCCCCAAGGTGGTCCGGGCCGGGATGGGGGCGCATTTTCGCCTGCCGCTGCGCAGCGCAGGCGCGGCCGGTATCGCCGCCCTGTGCCGCGGGCAGGCGCGCCTGCTGGTCTCTGAGGTGGAGGGCGGCACCCCGCTGTGGCGGCATGACCTGCGCCAACCGGTGGCCCTGGTGATCGGCGGTGAGGCCGACGGCGCCAGCCCTGAGATGCGCCAGGCCGCGGATGACAACATCTACATTCCCATGCCCGGCCAGGCGGAATCGCTCAACGCCGCCGTCGCCGCCGCCATCCTGATGTTCGAAGTAGTGCGTCAGAGGAACTCATGAAAATTCGCTCCATTACCTGCCTGTACGACCCCGGCGCTCCCCGTGCCGGTTCTCAGCTGGATGCCCTGGTCCGCCTGACCGAGGCCGCGAAAAACCGTTTCGAGGATGAAGGCTACACCGTCGAGACCTCCCGGCTGGCCACAGTTCCCTTCCCCCACCTGGTGCCCTCCTGCTGCGATGACAGCGCAGTGCATCTGGTGACCACACTGGCCGGGGAAAGCGCGTCCCGGGGTTTTGAATACATCTCCTTCGGCCCGGCGCTGCCGGCCTACCCGGACTCCTACCGCCTGATCCCGGATATGCTGGCGGCGGCGCCCAACGCCTTCTTCTCCGCCGTGATGTCCAGCGCGGAAGAAGGCATCTCCCTGCCCGCGGTAGCCGCCTGCGGGGAGATCATCGCCCGGGCAGCGCAGATTACCCCGGACGGCTTCACCAACCTGCGCTTCTGCGCACTGGCCAACGTGCCCGCCGGTGCGCCCTTCTTCCCGGCCGCCTATCACGATCCCGGGCAGCCGGCGGCCTTTGCCCTGGCGCTGGAAGCCGCCGATCTGGTTGAAGCGGCGTTCGGCCAGGCGGAGACGCTGGCGGAAGCCCGCAGCCGGCTGCTGGAAGAGATGCAGGCTCACGGCCGCGCAATCAGCCGCATCGCGGAGCAGCTCGCCGCGGACTTCTCTGTGGTTTTCAACGGGCTGGACTTCTCCCCCGCCCCGCATCCCTCCGCCGGCCGCTCGCTGGGCGCGGGCATCGAAGCGCTGGGGCTGCCTTCCCTGGGCATGCCCGGGTCAGTGGCCGCCGCGGCCTTCCTAGCCGATACGCTGGACCGGGGAGACTGGCCGCGGACGGGCTTTAACGGGCTGATGCTGCCGGTGCTGGAGGACAGCACGCTGGCGGCCCGCGCGGCGGAAGGGTCGCTGACGATTAAGGACCTGCTGCTGTATTCGGCGGTGTGCGGCACCGGATTGGACACTGTGCCCCTGCCCGGCAGCTCCAGCCCGGAGCAGCTTTCCGCACTGCTGCTGGACGTGGCCGCGCTGGCGGTACGCCTGAACAAGCCCCTCACCGCCCGGCTGATGCCCATCCCGGGCAAAGCCGCCGGCGATCCGGCCGAGTTCGCCTTCGACTACTTCGCCAGCGGGCGCGTGATGGCCCTGCCGGCCAAGCCGCTGCACGGACTGCTCGCCGGGACGGAAACCTTCCGCATCTCCCCGCGGCTGCAGCGCAAGGGCTGATTTCTCGCAGGCAGGGCAGGCAGCGATTCTAGCCGGTGAAGTCCTCCACCTGGCTCTGCCCGAGCCGCTCCTGCAGCCATGCCTCCACCGCGGCACGCTGCAGCGTCAGGCGGGCGTCCGGCGAAAGCGGGTGCAGGCCGCGTTCGATCACATACACGATGTGGTAGCCCAGCTCCGTCTCGACCACGGAGGTGAGCTGGCCGGCCTGCAGTGACGCCAGGGCCTGATCCAGCTCCGGCACAGTCAGGTACCCGGGCGGGAACCAGCCCAGGTCGCCGCCGGTCAGCGGGTCGAACTGCCAGGCGTGGTTTTCGAACACCTCGGAAAAGTTAGAGACGTTCTGGTACCGCTGGTAATACTGGTCCGCGGTCTCCCGCCGGTCGAAAAGGATCTGTCGCGCGTGAATCTGCTCCATTTCCTCCGGAACAGAGGCGGCGATTTGATCCCGCTGCCAGCTGGCCTCCATGGACGAACGCAGCGCCCGGGTGAACTGCTCGCGGTCGAAGTGGTTCTGCGCCAGCCAGGCTTCGAAGGCCTGTTCGCCGCCGGCTGCCGCGACCAGCTCCTCGAGCCGCGCCTGCAGATCCTCTTCGCTCAGGGTAAAGCCGTTCTCGCGGGCTGCCTGGGCCAACAGGGTCTCGGCCACCAGCGCGTCGATCACCGCGGCTCTGGCCTCGGCCGGGCCGGCTTCCGGGTAAGCGGCCTGATAGCG
>Ga0134093_1002625_pt1 | contig 14015 bp, 8 predicted proteins | sample 4_1taG_FD_94452 | JGI IMG/M metagenome (GOLD analysis project Ga0134093, IMG submission 94452) | Switchgrass degrading microbial communities from high solid loading bioreactors in New Hampshire, USA - 4_13_20_68_A1 metaG | ecosystem: Engineered > Bioreactor > Semi-continuous > Anaerobic >...
GATTACATGGTTGTTTTACAAAGCAAGATCCGGTAAGCAATCATTGTTACCTACCGGATCATATTTTTACTTATGCTCTACCCCAACAATTGACGAAGAGCCACTGTTTTCGCTTACCATCTATTGTCGAGCACTGCGGCGTATAGCACAAACCCTCTTAGGTTTTCACCTAAGAGGGTTTGTTTGCGAATGCATCTAGTAGTTTCTACTATTTGCAGTTCATATTAATCTTGGAGAATCAATCTTCTTAGTAGGTTTTATTCGTACCAGAAGATTACATACTGAGCGGTACCGCTAGTAGCAAGCACAGAAGCCTTCAGGGTTTTGGAAGGAACTAAAGTGAAGTCAGCTTCTTCAAGCTTAGTAACTGCACCGCTAGCATTCAATGTTGCCTTATAAATCTCTGTGTCTTTCGTAATATTATACAGAGTATTATTTGCAACAAAATATGTGCTTTCAGCAATTGCTACTTCAACAGCAGCTCCAAGTGTCTTGGGTGTCAGCTCATAGTATCCATTTGACTCAGCTACTGAATAGAGGCCTACAGTAAACGCAGTGTCATCAGTCGTCTTAATTGTTGTTGCTTCCCCATTTACAAACACGTCGTAAGTATATACTGTTGTTGGCTGGCCATTTATTACTTCGAGTGTTTGAACAGGTGTTGCATTATAAAGGTATGCATAGGATGCAGGTCCAGTTACACCAACATACGCGTAAGGAACTGCCATCGCTTGAACGACATTTTTCGCATTCGCTTCATAATATACACCGTTTACAGCGCTTGCCGTCGTCTGTGCGTTATTGTAGCCAACTGCTACACCATAATCTATAATGCTAATGTTTCCGTCCTCATCTTCATCTACATCATAGTAGAAGAAGACAGTGTTTGCACTAATGTAGTGTGTAGTATCTTTGAGCTCAACAGTTACGCTCTTTGCGGTTACTGTCACGTTGTCTGCTTTTTTGAAGTAAGGTGTATCTTCTCCTTCAACTTTATCGTCTTTATCAATTACAGTGGTAATTTTGCCGTTATCGTTCATGATATACTTAATCAAGTCACCTTTACCAAGAGCATCATTCTGAGCCTTTCCTCTGTTTGTGACAAGATCAAATACACCAACAGTTCCGTCTGCTAGGAGTAATTTTGCCTTAGAGCTTGCTGCTGTATCTGTCCAGGAATTTGCCGGATCAAAGCGGTAGTCGAGGACTAGAGCATACTCATAGAGTGTTGGCAGTTGAACTGGACCAGTAATGTGAACTATATAGCCAGCATTGTCGAGGTAATAAGTTGAATCTGTGCTGCCGAGTACAGGATTATTTACAGTTGTTCCATCAAGCTCTGATTTCTCAAAGGCTACACCGTCAATGTAGTACTTAGAGCCAGCTACTGCTGTTACAGTGCCTTGAACAGATTCAGCTAGTTCAATATTGTAAGTACCTGTTGGGTCTACATAGAAGAGAACTACATCATCCTTAGCAAGGTTTTCGTAACCAGGTACATACTTAACATCAACTTCTCCTGTAGTAACGTTTTTGATTTCTACTTTTCCTTTATTAGCTACAGGATCAGCACCAACTACTGCTACAGTCTTTTTTACAATAGCAATTTTGTCGGCTTTGCCGTTGTAGTTTCCATCAACAAAGTTTACAATTACGCCCTTTGTTTTTGGGTCTGCTACCACAGTGGTATCGACTGCAGTAAACGCTGTATTATCTTCTTTAGCAATAGCAGTAACTACTTTATAAACTTTGCCGTCATTAACAATGTATTCGCCAGCAGCATATTCTTTCCCTGTAGCATATGCAGTAGCTTCAAAACCATTGTAGAAGTATGCTACTGAAGCATCAAGTTCAGCGATAAAATAATCACCGTACTTGTCATGCAGATCAGCTATAGCAATTCCATCCATGCTTGTTCCAAGAACATTCTCAGCAACAATGAAGCTCGATACAGGCTTGCCATTGCTCAGCCATGTGTATCCAGTTACGCCATTTACAGTAGATGTAACATCATCCAAACCGTACTTCTGCTTGCCAATGGTGTACTCATCATCATTTACAAGCTCATAGGTCTCAGTATCTTTGCTGTATTTAACCTGAGCAACTTTTGTCAATCCGTTAAATACATAGAGAGCAGCCTCTTCACGAGTTGCGGGAACGCTGTAGTTGGTCTGTTTTGAGCCTTCAAAAATATTGTGGTCAATTGCATCGATAGCAACTTTAAGTGCCCAGTTGGATCCAACATACTCGTTGTTTCTGCCATAGCCAGCTGCTACGAGAAGCATCTTTGCAAGTTCAAGACCAGTTACGTTGCCGTTCGGGTCAAACTTGCCAGCGCCTTTTCCGTTAATAATGCCCTGGCTTACGCAATACTCAATGTACGGAGCAGCCCAATGGGTTGCCGGAACATCGGTAAAGCTTGATGTTCCCTTCGGAAGCATCTCTGCTACTTTCGGAGTAAGAATTGCGTATGTAACCAACTTCGCAGCTTCTGCGCGGGTTACAAGTCCGTCTGGCCTGAATGTGCCATCCGTATAACCGTTGATAGCGCCGAGGTTTGTCATGACTTCTACGGCTGTTTTGTACTGAATGTCGTCAGCATCTGTGAAGTTCAGAGCGCCGGCAGTCAGAAGGCCGATAGCCATGGCGAATACGAGCGCCAATGTGAGAACTTTCTTAAAAGATCTCATTTGATGTCCTCCTTTTTGATAATTAAGGTTTTGTTTTCCGGGTATCCCGGTTGATTTATGTACTCGTTGTAGGTCCGGATATCCTTTCGGCCGACCTACCACGTAAGTACCTGAGAAATAAAGGAACCTGCATCCTTCACACCGAAGTATAATCAACTTGGCTGTTCCTGTCAATGGATTATGGCACGTTGTAACGTAACTGTAATATTCAAGAAATTTTATAACAATCCTGTAATATTGGAGCCCGCCGCATCATATGATTACGAATCATCTGCTGGGTCCCATCGCTGTCCGATGCACGGTCGTAAGTTCCATCTGGTCGAAAGAGTTTATATTGCACATGTATAGTCCTTGCGGAGGTGACATGTTTTTATCGGTACTTCCCGACAATACAACACCATCAACCTCGCGTATTCTATACGTTTCCATCAAGCCGTTATCAAAAACTACTTTCGCTATGTACGACCTGTCGTAGACTTCGCCATCAATCCACTTGTTTTTCGTATCGATATGTTGTATCTGGAACACGTAAGCATATCCACCATAAGCATTTTTCTCGATAACAGGCGCGATCTCCAATACTTCTTCATTGTAGGCGTATAAGAGTGTCGGTTTCCCTATGTGCGCATCGATTACGCTAAACCCTGGTCGGGTCTCAAACGATCCTTCTATCTTCGAATATGTATATGCCTTATTATTGAAATATACACGTTCCGAATCGAACCGGTTTATACTTCCGCTTATCGGGTTTATCTTTTTTACTATGCCCTTCTTCATGGAGCTGTTGCCCTCAAGGTAGACTATCCTGTCTCCTTTGCTGACATAGCTCAATCCGGAAAAGTCATGTATATTCAGCCTTTTATCGCTTCCATATACACTGAATTCAACAAACAACCGCTTCTCGTCAAACTCAACGGAAGAGATCTTTGCGTATTTATATGTGAATGAAAGCACGATATCGCACTTTTCGTCGCCGTCGTTATCGATATATCTGATATTGGTCGACCGGGCATAACCGTCCATTATACCGTCTTCGTCAGCATCCGCATCGGCTTCGAAGTTATGGAAGTATGCCACATCATCGGTGAGCTCTCCGTCCAGTTTGTCAGGCTGTAATATGTTCGTAATACCGGGTGTGGGATAAACCCTGTATATCCCTTCGATCTTTCCATCCCTGACGCGTGCGGCTACCGTCACATGGCAGCCAAGCAGGCCCGTGTCAGCCGAGGTGTTGAACAGTTCGTTTTGCTCGTCTATTTCTTTGTCACCGTCAATGTCGATCCAGGAGCCAATATCTCTGGCCAGAGGAGGCATTCCAAGGCCTGCTGTATCGGTGGCCCAAAGTATGCCCTGATATGTTTTCAATCCGAAAATTTCTTCGCCAACTGTCCTGTCCGTCTTTTTAGTCTCGCCCGACGATGAATATTGCACGATGGGCGCCTTGAGTGTGTTGTACAGTATTATAGCTGCGTCACGCGCGGTAATGGGTTCATTTGGCTTGCCTTTATATCCATCCAGGATCCCGCTTTCCATCGCCCTGCCGACGACGTGCTGGTCCCATCTCGGACCTTCAAATACCTCTGCCTTTGCGTCGTATCCAATGACCGAAAGGGCGATCTTGAAAAACTCAAAACCTGTGATCGTATTGTCCGGCATGAATTTGCCGTTTGGATATCCGGATATAAAGCCCATGGCAAATGAGTAGTTTATGTAACCTTCCGCCCAGTGGCCGGAAATATCGGTAAATGTATTCGACTTCCCCATGAAGTTTATGGCGCCGTCATCCTGCCCGCCTTTGAGTATGACGTATACAGCCTTGGCAGTTTGCGCGCGGGTGATCCGGACTGAAGGGTCAAACGTCTCGGAATCATTATCGATGATATTCAGGCTGTAGAGGACCTCCACAGCTTCTTTTTCCGCCGTGCCGAGGTCTTCAACTTTTCCCGCGGCGTACGATGATGGTACGCCGGCACACAGGCATAACACCAGCAGCAAAACGATAATGCGCTTCATAGTTTTACTCAAACCTCCCACAAGCGGCTCCTCAGGAAAGATCTCTCTTTCTATCCAAAATGATGTGATTAAATCGTAATCCAATCGGCATTATAAGTCAATAGAATTGGCGTTTCTGTAACAGAGACGTAACAAATACAAGCCTTATGTACTGCCAATTTGAGCCTTATTTACTGCCGGTTTGGAGCCGGTTTTGCGCTGCAGGTTTCGACACATTTTACGATATTGAGCTATAATTCGACGCAATTCGGAAAACTGTTATAACTGCTCAAATTTGCATATTCCGATTTGGCGGTTTTGTCCGACCCCAAAATTGTCAAGCGAATATTTCGAACCATGTTTGCATAATATCGTATTTATTATAAAAATCCGGGTAGCGGAAAAATAGAAGAGGGCTTATCCAAAGGGTTTTGCACATTATCCACAGAGTTTTCCACAGCTGATTATGTAAACGCACCTCTCATATAGGATTTATAGAGTTATCGGGTCGATTATCATACACCCACTTAAAAACCGCGATTTGTGACGGTATTTTGGATCAACTGACTATATTATCGCAAACTGAAATATCATAGGTCGGATCGAATAATACGACCGGCAAAAAAATCGCTTTCGAACAAGAGTTCATTGCGGAAATATGATGTCCGAAAACATCGTTCAGGAACAAAGCAGCCCCGGCTAAACCGGAGCTGCTTTGTTCTCGTTTCATAGGCTATGATAACACGTTAAAATCGTATTTCTATGGTACAATGCCTCAAAATACGTTTTTTACATTACTTACCTTTAGTTTTTCCCGCGGTTGTAGTAGCGGTTGAGGGCTGTCTGCTGGATCTCGATCATCCTGTCAACATTCATAGACTTGATCTGTGCTATGAAGTTATCCCACTCGTCGAAGGACTTCTGTCCGGTGAGGAACAGGGTGAAGTTCTCGTTTACATATGTGTCGATCGTTGATTTGAGATTGGAGTGTTCCGCTCCCTCTTCAACTGTAAGTGTAACACCCTGAGGCATTACATATGCCGCATCGACCATGCCCCAGATTGCCTCGGCCTGCTTCTGATCCTCATCCAGCGGAGCGAGCTCGCGGCTCCAGATGGTGAATACCGGGTGGTTGTGCAGGCAGTACTTGGTCTGGGTATAGGAAATGTTGTTCAATGAAAGGGCTTGTTCGTTATACTGCGGATTACCATCGGCATCATACTCGAATGATACGTCCTCGACACCGTAGTTTGAAAGGAGTATTCCGTCATCGGTGAAGAAGTAGTCCCAATACTTGCAGGCAAGCTCAATGTCGCTGCAATACGGGGTGATAGCCATCGAGTTTCCGGTACGGACCCAGTCGTTGTTCTGACGTACGTGGACGTCGGCATAGGTCTTGCCGTCCGGAATCGGCGTCGTCAAAGCAACTACATGCCAGTCAGGATCTTCGGCAGCCTGCTTCCAAATGCTGGTAAACGTGTAGATGTGATCGAAAACACCGATCTTGCCGTTTACTATGTAATCGTTGGGAGCCTGGAACGCGTAGGAAGTGACAGAGTCAATGTCTATCAGGCCCTTGTTGTACCAGTCGTTCATCTTCATCAGGTATTCCTTGAAGCCCGGCTCCAGGGGTGAGTAGCGCACTTCGCCGTCTACGTTGATGTACTGCGTCGAGGCTACGTTGAAGCTGCCGATAAGCGAATAGCCGAAGCTCAATCCGTTGAATGACAGATAAAGCGGGCCGTTGCCGTTCAAGGTAAAGTTGTCGCGGAATACGGTGAGTACGTTTTCAAGGTCGGAGTAGTAAACCGGTTTTTCAAGTCCGGCTTTGTCAAGCCAGTCTTTGCGGATGCCAAGACCGTACCATGCACCCTGAGGACGGTCGACTATGTGGTGCACACCCCAGAGGTTGCCATTGTCGGTAAGTGTCTGGCGCCTGATATCTTCGTTGAGCGTGCAGTAGTATATGTAGTTCGGCATATACTTCGCAGCATACTCATTCAGACGCAGAGCAACACCGTCTTCGATAGCCTTATCCATACCGCCGATATAGTAGTTGGCGATGGTGTGGATGAAATCGGGAAGTGTTTCCGCTGCCATCAGGAGCTGGAAGTTTTCGTTTTCGCTGCCGGTTACCGGGTGGATGAAGTCGAGGTTGACGCCGGAGCGGCGCTCCATCTCCTGATACACCAGGTTGTCTTCATAGTCGGCAAAGCCTTCAAATGTCGTTCCGTTGGGGGTCCACATCACAAAAGTGACGGGTTTGTCCGTAAGCGGCAGCTTGACCGCGTTCCTCTCAAGGCCTTCTTCAACCTGGAGCTGCGGCGGTTCGGTCGCATCGCTGCTCGGGGCTTTAGACCCTTCCGGACTGGCAGGTTCGGGCTTGTTTCCGCCGGAGCAGCCCGCAAACACTGCAAGAAGAAGCAAAGAAGCAAGTAAAAATGCGAAAAGCTTTTTCATAATGACCTTCCTCCATCGATTCCCGTATTTCGTGTCATAATAGCCCAATTCAAAACAAATTATAATATAGTTTATTGAAATATACAACAAATATAACAAGTGGAATTTATACAAAATGTTATGTTCAATTTTGTATATTAAGCATATATTTGTGAGTATATCGTAAAGACCGCAGGTAAAAAAGATATCCTCACATATACAATTCATAATAAATCAACATGAAAAAAGATGAAAACGGTATTTCACATTAAGTATTATCAGACGACGGTTATATCAATATTTCATAACTGACTTGACTCATAAACGACAAAACTCCCTTCATCATGTACAAAAATCGCCTGTACTCAATGAAGGGATTATATCTGTATATTTAGCTTGTCTATTCAGCTCGTGTATTTAGCTTATCGGCAAGTTATCGTTAAGTAGTATATCCGGCAATCCGTTAAAACCGGATCCTCAGGCCTTCAGCTTGTTATGGATCAGATCCATATATGCCTGGGCAGACTCGACCTTTCCGACTGCCGAAAGTGAGAGCTTGTCCATGCAGATGATCTTTCTGGCGGATTCCAGGACATCGGTCCGCGTCACTGCGTCGTACCGCTCGATTATTTCTTCGGGGCGGAGTATTTCGCCCAGGAACAGCTCTCCGCGTGCCAGGCTGTTCATCCGCGAGACGGTGTTCTCGAGCGCAAGCAGGACATTGGCCTTGCTCTGCTCGCGCGCCCTGTCAAGTTCCTGCTGCGTTATGCCGTTTTCAAGCAGATCGGTTATGACTTCGACGATCAGCTCGACAGCCTGTCTCTCCGTCTCTTTTCCGGTCGCGGTATATATGCCGAACAGGCCGGTATCGACATGGGAATAGATGTAGCTGTAAACGGAATAGCACAGGCCCCGTTCTTCGCGGACTTTTCTGAACAGGCGTGATGACATGCCTCCGCCGAGTATGTTCGTCATGATGACGTTCGCATATCTGTCAGGGGAACCGTATTGAGGCCCCTCGAACGCCAATATTATATGGTTTTGGTCGGTGCTCTTCCTCTTTACGGTAGAAGCCGCGGTGTAGATGCCTTTCTCGGGAGGGATCGGCTTTCCTCCGCTCATGCCGGAAAACAGCTCTTCGACGAGCCTGATGTCCCCGTCGCTGAAGCTGCCCGATACCGATACGACGATGTTTTCGGGAACGTAGTATTTCTGCATGTATTCCCGCATCACCGCAGAGTTTATCGACTTCAGGGTGGCGGGTGTTCCGAGGATGGGCCTTGCGAGAGGAGTGGGGGAATATACTGCCGACATCAGCCTCTCGCTGACCATATCTTCGGGGGAATCATTGTACATACCGATCTCTTCAAGGATCACCCCTCGCTCGATATCCAGATCTGACTCGTCAAGCTTCGGGTTGAAGAGCATGTCCGTCAGTATGTCTACTGCGACGGAAAAGTGGCTGTCAAGCACCCTGGCGTAGAAGCAGGTGCATTCCTTGGTGGTGAACGCGTTGACCTGTCCTCCGATCGAGTCCATCATTTCCGCTATATCGCTTGCGGTTCGGGTTTTAGTACCCTTGAAGAGCATGTGCTCTATGAAGTGGGACATCCCGTTCAGTTTTTTCGGCTCGTTTCTCGAACCGTTGAGCACCCAGATCCCGATGGACACCGAGCGTACCGAATCCACGCGCTCATACAGGATGCGCACGCCGTTATTCAATGTTATTTTATAATGCATCGTTCACCTGGCAGATCACTTTTTTTGTTCCTGTTTTGCAAGTTCTTTCAGGGCGTCCTTGCGGGAGAGGTTGATGCGGCCCTTTTCGTCGATCTCGGTGACCATTACCCATGTCATGTCGCCGACTTTCAGTACGTCCTCGACCTTTGCCACGCGATGGTCTTCGAGCTTGGAGATGTGGACCAGGCCTTCCTTGCCGGGAGCTATTTCGACGAACGCGCCGAATGTCATTATCCTGGTAACTTTTCCGTAGAAGAGCGCGCCGATTTCCGGCTCTTTGACTATAGCCTCGATTATCCTCAGGGCCTTGTAGCAGTCCTCGATATTCTGCGAGGAAATATATATCTGGCCGTCGTCCTCGATGTCGATCTTGGTGTTGGTATCTGCGGTGATCTTCTGTATGACCTTTCCGCCGGACCCTATTACCTCGCGGATCTTATCGGGATCGATCGTCATGTGCAGCATCTTTGGAGCATACTTTGAAAGCTCCTTGCGGGGTTCGGATATGACCGGCAGCATGACCTCGTCCAGAATGGCGATCCTCGCAACACGGCAGCGCTCCAGTGCTTCCTTGATTATTTCCGGAGTAAGTCCGTCGTTCTTGAGGTCCATCTGGATGGCCGTAATGCCCTTCTTCGTGCCGCCGACCTTGAAGTCCATCTCGCCGTAGAAGTCTTCTACGCCCTGGATGTCGATAAATGTGGTGTACCTGTCGCCTTCCGTGATGAGTCCGCAGGATATGCCTGCCACAGGCGCCTTTATCGGAACGCCGGCGTCCATCAGCGCGAGCGTGGAGCCGCATATTGCGCCCTGGGAAGTCGATCCGTTCGAGGAGAGGACTTCGGAAACAAGGCGGATGCTGTACGGGAACTCGCTCTCATCCGGTATCACTGGCTCAAGGGCGCGTTCTGCCAAAGCGCCGTGCCCGATCTCCCTGCGGCTCGGACCGCGGAGCGGACGCGCCTCTCCGGTAGAGAACGGCGGGAAGTTGTAGTGGTGCATATAGCGCTTGAACTCGTCGCCGTAGATGTTGTCCAGCTTTTGCTGATCGGAAATGGTTCCGAGAGTAGCGGTGGTAAGCACCTGAGTCTGGCCCCTGGTAAACAGGCCGGAGCCGTGTACTCTCGGCAGAAGGCCGACTTCCGCGGAAAGGGGACGTATCTCGTCCATAGCACGCCCGTCGACGCGCTTTCCTTGCAGCAGCCACTCGCGGACGACGATTTTCTGAAGCTTATAGAGGAAGTCCTCAAGCATGGTCTCGGTGTTGGGATTTTCAGGGCCGAATGTCTCAAGGATCTCCGCCCTGATGACATTGAGCCGCTCTTCGCGTACGTTCTTGTCGTCGGTGTCCAGGGCGTACCTGATCTTGTCGAGGCCCCACTCCTTGATCTTTTCGTAGAGCTCTTCGTCGAATGCCGCACGGGCATACTCGAACTTCGGCTTGCCGACTTCTTTTACCATGCCGTTTATGAATTCGACGATCTTCTTGATCTCCTCATGCGCAAACATGATCGCGTCAAACATCACGTCTTCGGGCACCTGGTCCGCGCCGGCTTCTATCATCACTATCTTTTCAGCCGTACCGGCAACCGACAAATGCAATGAGGATTTCGCACGCTCTTCTGCGTTCGGATTGATGATGAATTTGCCGTCGACGAGACCTACGGAGACGCCTCCGATAGGACCGTTCCACGGGACGTCCGAAATCGCTGTCGCTGCGGATGCTCCGACCATCGCCAGGATCTCGGGCTGTACGTCGGGGTCTGATGACAGGACCGTGCAGATGATCGACACGTCGTTTCGCATATCGGAAGGGAAGAGTGGCCGCATGGGCCTGTCTATGAGACGCGCGGCAAGCGTTGCCTTTTCGCCTGCCCGGCCTTCCCTGCGGGTGAATGAACCCGGGATCTTTCCTACCGAGTAGAGCTTCTCCTCGAAATCGAGGGAGAGCGGGAAATAATCGATGCCTTCCCGGGCGGTGGGAGATGCGGTCACAGTGACCAGGATAGCGCTTTCGCCGCAGCGGCAGAGCAGAGCGGCATTAGCAAGCTCGGCCATTTTCCCGTATTCGAAAATGAACTTCTTTCCTGCGATTTCCGTGCTGAACTCCCTGTAACCTTCGAATGTTCTGTGTTTTATTATCATGAATTTCCTCCTTGGGGTCCCAGCCCCTTGTTATTCTATGTCCGGGAAGTCCTTTAAGCACTTGAAGACGATATCGAGTCCGCGTCTCAATAGCATCTTCAACTGCTAAAAGGGCCTTTTCCGGACATGTGGAAGCGGCAGCTTTGGGATAAATATCCCTCCGCCGCCGATACCGTTTACTTTCTGATTCCGAGTTTTGTGATGATTGCGCGATAACGATCGATGTCCTTGTTTGCCAGGTAGTCGAGAAGACGGCGACGGGCACCGACCATCTTGAACAAGCCGCGCCTTGAGTGATTGTCGTGCGGATGCACCTTGAGGTGCTCGGTGAGCTGGTTTATCCTCTCAGTCAGGATCGCGATCTGGACTTCCGGCGAACCCGTATCGGTTTCGTGGATACGGTTTGCATTGATGATCTCGTTCTTGCGCTCTTTTGTAAGCATCATGAATCACCTTTCATAAAGTATTGTCCGTACGGCGGAGTAGCGGGCGGGTGACACCCCAGAATGGGCTATGACCCCGGAACCCTGCCGTAGGATCCGGCAATAGTGTATTTTATCATAAATAAACACCTTTGTAAACTGTTTTTGTGGATATCCGTAGTTTTTTGACTGTGAGGATAAACATTAATGTTCGGTGCAGACATCGATCCGCGAAATTTCGAACGGCGGATTTCATATATATTATCTCTAATTATCGCTATAATATCTTGCCATCATGTTCCGCTTTTTTATGTAATTTCAATTTATATGATAATAAAAAATATATACTTTGACTATTGTTTCCTCAGGCTAACATTATTATAATAGTGTAATAGTAGGAATAGTATAGAGAGATGCTCTAAATAATTAATATAACGGAAATGAGCAGGATTTTTAACATTTCAGGGTATTATAATAAATCTGGATGACGCGATCGGGGCTTTCATTGCGGCCAATGTCCGGATCCGGACCGCCAGGCCGGAGGACCCGGTTGCGTTGCAGGAAGTCAGAGGAACGGAGAATCTTGATGCAAAAACGTATCATATATGTTGACAATGCGGCAACCACGCCTCTCTCGAAAGAAGCTTTTGAGGCAATGAGGCCGTGGCTTACCGAGAGGTGGGGCAACCCCTCAAGCATTTACAGCATCGCCCGCGATTCGCGCAGAGCCATAGAAAAAGCGAGGGAAGACGTCGCGGCTGCCATCGGGGCAAAACCCGATGAGATATATTTCACCTCGGGCGGCACCGAGTCGGACAACTGGGCGATCAAATCCACGGCAAAGGCCTTTGCCAGCAAGGGCAGGCACCTGATCACTTCTGCCATAGAGCACCACGCCGTTACGGAATCCATGGAGTCGCTGAAGTCGGAAGGCTTTGAAGTTACCATCCTTCCGGTCGACAAATACGGTTTGGTGGACCCGGCAGAGCTGGAGAAGGCGATCAGGCCCGACACCATACTTATATCAATAATGACAGCCAACAACGAGATCGGTACGATCCAGCCTATCGCCGAACTGGCCGAAATAGCCCACAAACACAAAGTCCTTTTCCACACCGATGCGGTCCAGGCAGTAGGCCATATCCCCGTAAATGTGGAAGAGCTGAAAGTCGACATGCTTTCGATGTCGGCGCACAAGTTCCACGGGCCGCAAGGCGTCGGAGCCCTGTATATACGCAAGGGCATCCGCATCCCGCCGCTTCTTCACGGGGGCGGGCATGAGCGTGGCCGCCGCTCGGGCACCGAGAACGTAGCCGGAGTATGCGGCATGGCCGCCGCTCTGAAGCACGCGATCGAAACGATGCCTGAGACTTCGGCCCGTCTTGCCAGGCTGCGTGACCGCCTGATAGAAAAAATCCTTCAGATACCTCATACACAGCTTACGGGCCACCCCGAAAAGCGGCTGCCGGGTACCGTATCTGTCGTTATAAACTACATTGAAGGTGAGTCGATCATACTTCTGCTCGACCGCTATGGAATATGCGCTTCATCCGGTTCTGCCTGCACATCGGGCTCTCTCGACCCGTCGCATGTGCTGCTGGCGATCGGACTGCCCCACGAAGTCGCGCATGGCTCGCTCCGCATAACCCTCGGCGACGACAACACCGAAGAGGACGTGGATTTCATCGCGGAAAAACTCGTCGAGGTCGTAGAGAAGCTGCGCGCCATGTCGCCGCTGTGGAAAGGTTGACCTGTACGAATCATTCTTGCCGGTTATAAACGGCTAAGTTGACAAGAAAGAAGGTAAATAATGCTATATTCAGATAAAGTGCTGGACCACTTCCAGAACCCGCGCAATGTCGGCGAAGTTGAAAACGCCAATGCCGTCGGAACCGTCGGCAACGCCAAGTGCGGCGACATCATGCAGATGTCGATGAGGATCGAAAACGACATCATAGTCGACGTAAAGTTCAAGACCTTTGGCTGCGGCGCGGCTGTAGCCACATCCTCGATGGCCACCGAGCTTGTAAAGGGCAAAACGATAAAGGAAGCCCTGGAGCTTACGAACAAGGCCGTAATGGAAGCACTTGACGGGCTGCCGCCGGTGAAAGTCCACTGCTCGGTCCTTGCCGAACAGGCCATAAGGGCCGCTCTCGCCGACTACTACAGGCGGCAGGGGATAGACCCCGAACCGATAGTGGGCAAGATCGAAGAGCTGGACCACGATGATGAGCATGACTTCGGGCATTAATAGAAATGTTGCACAAAAATTGAGTTTTCGATTTGTGAATGATTGATAAACTTGCGGATTGCGGGATTCGAAAGATTTTGTTATTATATATCCCGACAAGTGACATTTACGGATGATTTTTCATTTGTTGTCCAAGTTTCTATTTGTTTTTCCCCTTTTCTATGTTTTGGGCCGTACTACAAAGTACGGCTGTTTTTTTTGCTTTTTTGCTTTTGCATTTATTCATGGAAAAACAGTCTTGGGGCACATAAGCACCGTACACAACATGGATAATATACTTGTCTCTTTGTCCGGTTTCTTTATTAAGACTCTTTCTAAGTACCGGCCATCTTTTCC
>Ga0134093_1002628_pt1 | contig 14005 bp, 12 predicted proteins | sample 4_1taG_FD_94452 | JGI IMG/M metagenome (GOLD analysis project Ga0134093, IMG submission 94452) | Switchgrass degrading microbial communities from high solid loading bioreactors in New Hampshire, USA - 4_13_20_68_A1 metaG | ecosystem: Engineered > Bioreactor > Semi-continuous > Anaerobic >...
CTGGGCCGTGTCTCAGTCCCAATGTGGCCGGTCACCCTCTCAGGTCGGCTACTGATCGTCGCCTTGGTGAGCCGTTACCTCACCAACTAGCTAATCAGACGCGAGCCCATCCTATAGCGGATTGCTCCTTTGGTTATAAGAACATGCGCTCTCATAACGTTATGCGGTATTAGCACACCTTTCGGTGTGTTATCCCCCTCTATAGGGTAGGTTGCTCACGCGTTACTCACCCGTCCGCCGCTAAGTTTAGCAAATAGCAAGCTATCTCCTAAACTCCGCTCGACTTGCATGTGTTAGGCACGCCGCCAGCGTTCGTCCTGAGCCAGGATCAAACTCTCAATAAATATTTATTGAACGTTTAATTAGCTCAAAATTTTTCACTAGCTTTACTTTGTGTTAAAGTACGCTTAAGTTTCACTCATTCTTTTCATTGGTGTTCCACCAATTATATTAACGAGAACCTCTTACGCTGTTCAATTTTCAAAGACCAATTCCCTGCCGCTCCCTCAAGCGGCGAAATTCATTATACCAAACTTGTCGTCCTTTGTCAACAACTTTTTTCTTGGTATTTATTGCTGAAAAGTTTCAACAACAAAGGTCATTTTAGCACAACCTGTCATTATTGTCAATACCTTTGTTACTGTACTTTCAACGCTGTCATTTTACAAAGACAGAAGCTATATTAACATAACTTCTTAATGCTGTCAACACTTTTATGATGGCAATTCATGTTACCATCTCTCAGCGACGAAAGCTATATTAACATAATCTTTCGATCCTGTCAACACTTTTTTACTGGTATTTTCTGTTCTTCTGCTTTACATCGCTTCACGAAACAGCTTATTTAATATATCACAGTTATATATGCTTTTTCAATAGGAACTGTCCGCTAAAAATAAGTATCATTATAATTTGTCTTCCATTCCTTTAGTTATAACCTATTATACTATTGCATGCGCCTTTTCTCTCCATTGACATTTCACGAATGGTAATAATGATACACGTTTTCTGCAGCCCGTCGGTCCATTCCGCTAACACCGGCCAGTTCATCAATATCTGCCTTCTTAATATTTTCTATGGACTTGAAATGCTTAAGAAGATTCTTTCTTCTTACAGCACCTATACCAGGTATTTGCTCCAACGAAGATTGTATATTAGTTTTACCTCTTAGTTGTTTATGATAACTTATTGCAGTTCTGTGCACTTCATCTTGTATCTGGGTTAGTAGCCTGAAGGCACTGCTGTTTCTTTCTACTTTCAATTCCTCATTCTCTGTGGTTAAGCCTCTTGTACGGTGTCTGTCATCTTTAACCATACCAAACACAGGAATAGTAATCCCCATCTGTTCTAATACTTCCCTGGCTGCAGAAACATGACCCTTGCCCCCATCAATGAGAATTAAATCTGGAAGCTGATTAAACTTGCCTTCATGTTCATACATCTCACCTTTTGCTATTTGCTCTTTTTCCATTTTGGCTCGTCTGAACCTTCTGAATAATACTTCTTTTATACTTTCATAGTCATTAGGACCTACAACAGACTTAATTTTAAATTTCCGATAATCCTTATTGGACGGTTTTGCGTCTTTAAATACGACCATAGAACCTACGCTTGATGCACCTGCAGTATTTGAAATATCATAAGCTTCAATAATTTTAGGCAAACAATCCAAATTCATAATATCTTTTAGTTCATTTAATGATTTCTCCGCAAAATGTTTTTCCTGCTTAAGCTTTTCTTCAAACTGCTGAAGGGTTTCATAAGCATTCTTGGCTACCATTTGAACTAATTTTCGTTTTTCTCCTCTGTTAGGTACTCTTATATGAACCTTGGAGCCCCTTTTATTGCTCAGCCATGACTCAATAATATTGGCTTCATCCACATCTTCCTGTAGTACTATTTCCTTAGGTATATAAGTGGTATTATTATAAAACTGCTTTACAAATCCGGTCATTAGCTCCTTCTTATCCATATCGGATGTGCCATCTAAGATGAAATGTTCCCTGCCAAGCAGCTTTCCACCTCTAATGAAGAAAACCTGTACACATGCTTCATCCTCACCCTCAGCAAATGCAATAACATCCTGGTCTGTAAGCGAAGATGAAATAACCTTTTGCTTTTCCGCTATTTGCTTTAAACTATTAATTTGATCCCTAATTCTCGCAGCCTTTTCAAAATCCATTTTTTCAGATGCTTCATACATATCTGCACTTAGCTTTTGAATTAAATCCTCCTGTTTTCCATTCAAAAAAGAACATATATTTTTAAATACTTCTCTATATTGCTCCTTATTAACATGTCCCATACAAGGAGCCATACATTGATTGATATGATAATTCAGGCAAGGTCTTTCCTTCCCGATATCCCTCGGCAATTGTCTGTTGCACGTTCTAACCATAAACAGCTTTTTTATCAGTTCAATAGTCTCATTTACTGCTGCGGTATTGGTGTAAGGGCCGAAATATTTTGCCCCATCCTTTTCAACTCTGCGAGTCATTAAAATCCTTGGATATTCTTCATTCATGGTAACCTTTATATATGGATAATGCTTATCATCCTTGAGCAGTACATTATAATGGGGTTTATGCTTTTTAATCAGATTACATTCAAGTACAAGAGCCTCAAGCTCTGAATCAGTGATAATATACTCAAACTCACTGATATTGGAAACCATTGCCTGAACCTTAGGCGAATGGTTTTTTGAAGACTGAAAGTATTGTCTTACTCTGTTTTTTAGGATTTTCGCTTTTCCAATATAAATAATGTTTTGTTGACTGTCCTTCATTATATACACACCGGGTTTTTCCGGCAAATTTTTTAACTGTTGCTGCAAATCAAACAATAATTCCACCTCCTTTACAACAATTATGCTATACTTTTATACTTTTTACCACCCGTATTTTTTGGTAAAACGGCAAAAAAAATAACCTGGCTTATTGAAACCAAGCTATTTCCAACTTGTTATTGCTCATCAAAGTTCGATTCAATTAACTCAACCAATGCATTTGTTGCCAGTTCCTCATCAACACCGTCTGCAATAATGGTAATCTTAGTGCCTTTTGATATTCCCAGTGATAGTACCCCCAATAGACTTTTCGCATTAACTTTTCTCTCGTCTTTTTCTACCCATATACCACACTTGAATTCATTGGCCTTTTGAATAAAAAAAGTAGCTGGTCTTGCATGGAGCCCAACCTGATTTTGTACAGTCACTTCTCTTGAAATCATAACACCGCTCCCTTTCTATACTTTTACAATGAATACACTTGAATAATAGAAAGAATGTATTTTAAAACCGCGCAAATCAATAAATATCTTATTATAAGAATACTAAATATTGCGAGCTAAGTCAACTACTAATTCCACCATTTTTTCTTAAAAAGCAAGCCGGACGGCCCCATATTGTGAGACATTTCCAATATATTTGATGCATTCCCATCCCTTGGGACTGTTATGATTTTTAAATCATTAATTTTATCTGTATAATTACTATATTCAAAGGTATAATTTTTATTGTCCCTCAAAACATCAACCCATACATAACCAGGGAAATCATTTAGTATATTTTCAATCCCCTGTTGGGTCATTACATCTTTATTGTTAACTCTGAGTATTATATCCCCCGAACGAATACCCATAAGATGAGCCGGTCCGTTTTCTATCGTATCAAGCACCATTACACCTTGTTTTTGTACGGAATAGAAAGCTTCTTTTTTATTCTCGTTGATTCGTTGTATAATAATTATTATTTCATAAACGACAAGAGCAAATACAGCAGCTGCATATTTTATAGCATAAATTCTCGTAGAGGCAATAGCCAATATCAGTAATACAACACTGTACAGCATGAAATATATGCCGGTTTTCCGTACCTTGCTCCTGGGCCTTTCACTGATAATTATTTCCGAATATCCCAATGCTGCCGGAAGAGATAAAATCCCAAATAACAGACTTTGATTGTCCGATACAATTGGTTGTTTCATTAAAGGCCACCAGTCAGGAGTATTAATATTAATAACATCTGCCGGCATATCTGATTTCAGCATAATACTCAAGGTAAGTAATGCAATTGGTATCGGCCAGTACTTTTGAATATGAAAAGCACCAACTACGGTACCCCTGTGTCTTACAAAAACAGGCTTGGCTTGTGTATATCCATCGAAAAAAATAAGCACCGCCTCTGCAAAATGGAGCAAAGCAACCAACGCTAACCATCCGCTTACATCAATATTCGGCCATCCGAATATTAAATTAAGCAAAGCAACCATTCCGCCTACAATCGAAAAGCAATTATGACTGATGTTTAAAAGAACAAGCAAGGTTACAATTATCCATATGTATAAATAACTATGATAATTCATTCTAACATAAATCCCTAACAAATTCCCTGCCACTGAAATTATGAAACCTGCAAGTATCCCATACATAACAGATTTATAGGTAATATAAAATGGACTGAATGTTTCTCGCTCTTCCAAACGTTGTGCGGAACAAACAAATTTTTTATATAATACATAGATGAATAAAGTAATACCGATAAAAAAAGGATGTATTATAGCAGAAACAAAGTATATTGAAACGAACCGGATTATACTTAATGCGTCCGATATAGAAAACACAAAACCACTTCCCTGCAAAATATTATAGGCAGGCTTTATACAGCCTGCCTTGCATTTCTTTCATTATCTGCTTCTTTTCATTAATTGCTTGATAGATGTAACGACAGCTGTTACAATGACTACTGCGGCAACAATTTCGCCAATGCCATTTGTTGCTCCTATGGCAGCAATGGCCTGACCTGCTTTTGTTACATCTTTTCCGATTGCTTTTACGTATGGTTCTGCATACAGTAGATAAATCATTCCCAAGACACCTACCGTATTGGTTGCAGTACCTATGGCTGCCGCAATTCCTATTCTGACCGCTTCTGACCTTATTCTTATTAAGTTATAAGAATAATAAGCAGTAATCCCTATAAGAATTCTTGGCAGAACCGATACTAACGGATTCATAAAAGCAAAAGATAACGGTGTAGGCACCATTACGTTTTGTATAATGCTAAATATACCAAATAATAATCCTACCATTGCTCCTACCAGTGGACCTTCCAAAACAGCTCCGATTATAACCGGTATATGCATTATAGTGATTTTGGCGGGCCAACCTGGAATGTAAAAAAATCCAATCCCAAACTGTCCCAATATAACTGTAATGGCTGTAAGAATACCTACAACGGTAATTTGGCGGATGTTGAACCTTGCAACACCCAGTTTTTGTGTTGTTCTCATTTCTTAGCACCTCCGTTCTTATTCCCAAATGGGATACAAGTCGCAGCTAATCCAAATGAAATTAATTTTTGCAGTTCAATTTCACAAGGAATATTGACTTAATTTATTTTACCATTAATATATAGCAAATTCAAGAAAAAATTAATTGATTTCTAATGCCCTATACCGTCTTATTAAATTCTGCTTTAAACAATTCAAGTGCCTTTGCCCTGTGACTTATCTTGTTTTTAAGTTCAAAATCTATTTCAGCCATGGTTTTATTATATTCAGGAATAAAAAATAGAGGATCATATCCAAATCCATTTTTTCCGGCCGGCTTAAAATGAATCATTCCGCTGCATTCTCCCCGGGAAATAATCCTTTTTCCGTCAGGCCATACAGCAGCAATAACGCAAACAAATCGAGCCATTCTCTTTTCAAAAGGAACATCCTTCAACGCTTCTAAAAGCTTATTGTTATTCTCCTCATCTGTCGCACCTTCTCCTGCATATCTGGCAGAATATACGCCCGGCGCTCCATTTAAATAATCCACAACCAACCCTGAATCGTCTGCTAATGTTATTTCCCCTGTTAACTCCATAATTTCTTTTGCCTTTTTTAACGCATTTTCTTCAAAAGTTGCTCCATCTTCTTCAACCGTTTTATGAATACCCATATCATACTGTGATACTACCTGAACTTCCATTCCATCTAAAATTCGTTTTATTTCTTTTATCTTTCCCTGGTTTTTGGTAGCAACAACAATTTTCATTGGACTGACTCCCCTGTTAAAATATCCTTCAGAACTTTCATTTGTATACTGATTAATTCATTGATACCTTTTTCACCTAAAGCCAGCAATCTGTTAAATTCTTCTTTAGAAAAAGGTGAATCTTCACCGGTTCCCTGAATCTCAATAAACTGTCCCTGTTCATTCATAATAATATTCATATCAACCTTTGCGTTTGAATCTTCAGCATAACAAAGGTCAAGCAGTTCATTGCCGTCTACCACACCTACACTGACAGCTGCCACAAAATTATTCACCGGAATCTTGGGTAAAGTTCCGTTTTTAACAAGCTTATAAAATGCATCCATAAGCGCCACAAATCCACCTGTGATGGAAGCTGTTCTTGTACCTCCGTCAGCTTGGATAACATCGCAATCAACAGTTATCGTTCTCTCCCCCATTGCAGCCAAATCAACCACAGACCGCAATGCTCTTCCTATAAGCCTTTGGATTTCCGAATTTCTGCCATTAAGCTTCAGACGGCTGATGTCCCGCTGATTTCTCTCCTGTGTGGCCCTAGGCAGCATGGAATACTCTGCAGTAATCCACCCCTCACCTGTACCCTTTTTGAACGGAGGTACTTTTTCCTCCACCGTTGCCGTACAAATTACTTTTGTATCTCCCATCTCCATCAAAACGGACCCTTCAGCATATTTTGTATAATTACGTGTTATTTTAACAGGTCGAAGCATATCGCTTTCCCTTCCGTCAATTCTAATCAATATCTTCATCCTTTCGTCATTATTTAAATTAGGTAATTGCAAAACACCATTTACAGGTGGACAGAATTGTCCAGCCCTACAACATATGGTATTTCTTTTATTGTTGATCATAATGCAGGGGACGACGACCCTGTCTTCCCACATTTTGCAGTTAACTATTAATGAATAATTATGCACATATATGTTTAAACAATATTGTATTTAATTTAATATTATATTCTATTATGAATTATAGACAAGTATGTTGTATTTATGTAGCTTATTCTATATTATCATATAAAACAAAAAAAGAAAATGCAATATTGGAATACTACCCAATATACATTTTCTAATATATTTGTTTTTCATATATTTTATCAATCTGCAAAACCATCGGGATTATTTTTATGCCAATTCCAGGCTGTTTCAATGATAGTTCTTAAATCATTATACTTGGGCTCCCATTTTAGCTCCCTCTGTATCTTTTCGGAAGAGGCAATGAGAGTTGCCGGATCTCCGGGTCTTCTTTCTGTTATGATGGCTTTTATATTGACGCCTGTCACTTCACGTACAAGCTCAACGACCTCTTTTACCGAAAAGCCTTTACCGTTTCCAAGATTATATATATTACTGTTCCCGCCGCTTCGCATATTTTTTAAAGCCAGAATGTGAGCCTGGGCAAGATCGGTAACATGAATATAATCTCTAACACAAGTACCGTCTTCCGTATCATAGTCATTGCCAAATATATAAACCGCTTCCCTTTTGCCAAGTGCAACCTGCAGGATTATTGGTATAAGGTGACTTTCCGGATTGTGATCTTCTCCGATTTTTCCGCTTATATGGGCACCTGCTGCATTAAAGTATCTCAAAATAGCATACTTAATGCCATATGCATTATCTGCCCATTTCAGTGCCTTTTCAATGGCAAGCTTTGTCTCACCGTACGGGTTAGTCGGTTGCGTTTTATCGGTTTCCAGTATCGGAAGATTTTCCGGCTCTCCATAGGTTGCTGCGGTGGATGAAAAAACTATTTTTTTTACATCATATTCTTTCATTTTGGTAAGCAACTTCAATGTAGATACAACATTATTGTTATAATACTTCAATGGCTCAGTAACACTTTCGCCAACCAAAGAATCTGCAGCAAAATGAATAACGGCTTCAATATCGTTTTCTTTGAACACGCGGTCAAGGAACTCATCATCTCTTAAATCTCCCTGATAAAATTTTCCGCCCAGAACAGCAGCCTTATGGCCCTTCTGCAAATTATCCAGTACAACAACTTCTTCGGATATATCCAATAATTCTGCAACAGTGTGACTGCCAATATAACCGGCACCACCTGTAACTAATACTGCCATGGTAATCCTCCTTTATTTCAGTTCCTTTCCTCCGTCTCCCACTTCAGAAACATAGAAAGATGCCTTTATTCCTACACGTTCAAAATAATTCCTGCCAACCTGGTCTATAAATTTATCAATTGCATTGTCCTGTACGATACTTACGGTACAGCCTCCAAAACCTGCACCTGTCATTCTTGAACCTATAACTCCATCAATTTTCAGTGCTTCCTCCACTAAAGTATCAAGCTCTACTCCTGTAACCTCGTACAAGTCTCTTAAAGAATTGTGGGAAGCAACCATAAGCTGTCCAAAAGTATCTATATCATTATTATTAAGTGCCTCAATCGATTTTAAAACTCTGTCATCCTCCGATATGACATGCTCCACTCTTTTTCTTACAATCTCATCTTTTATGGTGTGTTTATAGGTATTAAACTGTTCCAGGGTTATTTCACCCAGGCATGAAACTTGCGGCAGTGATTCCTTCAAAATTTTCAAGCCTTGTTCACATTCGCTCCTTCGTTCATTATATTTTGAATGGGCAAGACTTCTCTTTTTATTCGTATTGGAAATAACAATCTTGCAGCCTTTCAGATTCAGAGGAACAAGCTTGTAGCTTAAATCTTTGCAGTCAAGAAAAATCGCATGATTGGCCTTTCCCATTGCCGAGGCAAACTGATCCATTATACCACAATTAACACCAACATAATTATTCTCTGCTCTTTGGCCAATCTTTGCTATTTCAACCATATCAACTGCTTTATCGATATTATGAGCCTCATTCCCCAGTGTTGCCAGTGTCAGGCCAGTAGCAACCTCAATTGCTGCCGAGGATGATAATCCGCCACCATGAGGAACCGTATCATCATAAAGCAAATCACAGCCTACAAGCTTATATCCTGCCTTTTGAAGTTCATCTGCAACACCTAATTGATAATTGCCCCATTCCAGATTCTTATACTGTTCCAACTGATCCAATGAAGCTTCTACGCGGCACTCAAGATCAGTGGCTGCAAGCCTTACTATTCTATCTTTTCTCGGTCTTGCAACAATTGTAGTCCTCATCGTCAGTGCGGCAGGAAAAACAAAACCTCCGTTATAATCGGTATGCTCGCCAATCAGATTCACTCTTCCCGGTGATGCAAATACCCTCAAATCCTGTGGCGAACCACCATAAATTTCAATAAAACGTTGTTTTAACTCTTGGATATCCATGCTTGGCCCCTCCTATTCATTAATTTTTATGCTTTTTCTTTAAATCTTTTATATGCCTGACGCAATTCTTCCGCTTTCTCCTCCGGCGATGTCGGATTGCAATGAGCCCATGCTCCTGTCTCACTGGATGCATTAAACTTCTGTTTTTCAGCTGATCTCATAGGTGGGAAGAATTCAATATGGAAATGATAATAATCGCTATAGTCACCGCTGTTTACCGGGTCCTGATGCATACACATCATATATGGAAAAGCATAACCGAATAATGAATCCAATGTACCTGTGGTTTCCTTAATAATCTCAGCAAGACTGTCCTTTTCTTTATCCGTAAACTGGGATAAGTTCTGCTTATGCTTTTTGCTCGCTATGTACACTCCATAAGGGTATTCTGTAAAGAAAGGCAGATAAGTAATAAAATCATCATTCTCTATGATAATTCTTTTGCCAAATGCTATTTCATCTTTTAACATATCACATATTAAACAGGAATGATTTGCTTCATAATGCTCTTTGCAAGATGCTAATTCCAATTCCAGCTTTTTCGGTATAAAAGGATATCCATATATTTGACCGTGAGGATGCGGCATGGTAACACCAACAACTTCTCCTCTGTTTTCAAAAATAAATATATATTTAATTTTTTCATCCTTCTTTAACTCTTCAAAACGTTCCGTCCACAAGTCAACCAGTTTTCTTATATGTTCTACAGGAAGCTCTGGCAAAGTTACCGTATGCTCCGGTGAATACAAAATAACTTCACATTTTCCGTAAGATTCTGCCGTCTTATAAATCTCCGTTGCTACATCATCAGGCACCGGAGGGTTCTGAGACAGTGCCGGGAAGTCATTATCATATTTATAAACATCATATTTATCAGGCACCTTTCCCGAACCGGGGCAAAACGGACACCAATCCTTTGGCATCTGAGGTCTGTTTTGACGATGTGATGCAATCATCACCCAATCTTTGGTTAGTGGATTCCATCTTAATTCAGCCATATATTACACTCCTTAACAACTTTAAATTTACTTACAGAACATCTTAATTAAATTATTTAATAAAGTTTACATTATAATTATATAGCTATTTTTTCCTTGCGTCAATGGATTTCAAAAAAAAGCCATGTAAATTGGCAATCCCCAAATTTACATAGCTTCTTTATATTCTTTATGTCCATTATAAATTACCGGTTACCTTCCTGATATATTCTATAATTAATTCATCAAGTTTCTGGCTTATTCTCAATATATGATTTGAAAGCGGCTTTTCTTTTTCCAAAGATTTATTTAGCAAATCCTGCATTCTATCAATTTTCTTTTTAATATTTTCTCTTTCGCAACTCATCCGGGAATCATCTCCTAATCAAATAATACCCATTAACAGTTATCTTCAAACAATCCGTTCATACATTGGAAAACATTCCGATTATTTGAAAAATTTTCTGTCAAGGCTTCTATATTGTATTGCTTCTGCTAAATGATTTGCATTAATTCGCTCACTATTATCCAAGTCTGCAATGGTTCTGGCCACTTTTAAAATTCTGTTATGCGCTCTTGCGCTTAAGCCTAATTTTTCAAACGCCGACCTCAATAATGACTTTTCTTCTTCTCCTAATACACAGAACTTTTTAATATGTGCCGGCTTTAACTGCGCATTGCAAAATATGTCGTAACCCTTATACCTATTTAATTGTATCTGACGTGCTTTGTTAACTCTCTCCTTTATTTCCTTGGAAGATTCAACTCTGTCACCTGATTCCAAATCCTTATATTTGACCGGAGAAACTTCAACATGAATATCCATTCGGTCCAGTAAAGGACCACTTATTTTTCCCAAATATTTCTGAATTTGGACCGATGTACAAGTACATTCCCTTATGGGATCACCATAGAAGCCGCATTTACACGGATTCATTGAAGCAATAAGCATTGTACTGCATGGATATGTCAGAGTTGCGTTTACTCGCGATATAGTAACTTGTCCATCTTCCAACGGCTGCCTCATAACCTCCAAAACATCTTTCTTGAATTCCGGAAGCTCGTCCAAAAATAAGACTCCAAAATGCGCAAGACTAATTTCTCCGGGCTTTGGTATCTTACCCCCTCCTACCAGACTCGCATTGGAAATGGTATGATGCGGATTTCGAAAAGGCCTTGATGTAATTAGTGCCGTACCCTTCGGCAGCAATCCTGCAATACTGTGAATTTTTGTTACCTCCAATGATTCTTCAAATGACATATCGGGAAGTATTGTAGGAAGCCGTTTGGCAATCATCGTCTTTCCACAGCCAGGCGCTCCAATCATCAGACAATTATGGCCACCTGCTGCTGCTACCTCCAATGCCCTTTTTACATTTTCCTGACCCTTCACATCTGAAAAGTCAACATCATATTGGTTATGAGAAGAAAAAATAGCATCAGATTCTATTTTAAAAACAGGAAGAGCTTTTTGATTAGTCAGATGACATACTACATCATACAGATTATTTGCAGGATATATTTCAACTTCTTTTATTACTGCAGCTTCAAAAGCATTATCCTGCGGTACAATGACCTTCTTAATACCATTCTTATAAGCGGTGATTACTGCAGGCAGAACGCCATTAACGGCTCGAAGTTCACCATTTAAAGATAATTCTCCTAAAAATATATAGTCATCCGTATCTTTCATTTCAAACTGTTCACAAGCTTTCAGAATACCAATAGATATAGGAAGGTCAAATGAAGGACCTTCCTTTTTTATATGGGCAGGAGCAAGATTAATAGTAATACGTTTAACAGGAAATTCAAGATTGCAATTTTTAATCGCAGACCGTACTCTTTCTTTGGCTTCCCGAATGGCAGCATCCGGTAAGCCTACAATGTCAAAAGACGGCAATCCTTTAGAAATATCAACTTCGACATCGACAATATATCCATCTATTCCTAGCAAACCGCAGCTTTTAACCCTTGATATCATACTTGTTCCTCTCTGATATTTCCAAATTGATATATTATATATTAAAAATAGCAAACTTTTCCTTAATTGTCAATAGAATTTAATCAATTTTTGTAATATATTCTTGTTTTTTCATACGTGCTCTTTAAACCTTACCCTTGCATATTTCCATCGTCCTGAACGATAGCGGAAATATACAATTGCCGATCTGGTATACTGGTCCATCACCAAAGCTACCCAAGCGCCGATAAGTCCCCAATGAAATACATGAACAAAAATATATGCTATAACAACCCTAAAAATCCATATACCTACAGCGGACGCATACAACGGATACATGGTATCCCCGGCTCCCCTTAAAGCTCCTGCAAGTGAAAGCTGCGTTGATTGCCCCGGTTGAGCTAACGCCAGTATTTTAAGAATGGTTCCGGCCATACCTGCCACCACAAGGTCAGATGTATAGATTCTTGCCAGCGGATGAGAAAATAGAATAAAAATCAATCCTACAAAACATGCTACCCCTATAGCCATATGATGAACCACATTTGCATATCTCTCGGCCCTTTCATCATCATTGGCACCAAGGCTTTGACCCACTAATGTTGTAGCTGCAACACCAAAAGCCATACTTGGTGAAAATGATAATCCACTGATATTAAGTCCTATCTGATGAGCCGCAAAACCTTCGGTTCCCAAACCGGATACGGTACGCGCAAACAGCATAAGACCACTTTGTATAACAAATTGTTCTAATGCTGAAGGCAAACCGATTGAAAATATTTTTTTAACCGTATCAAGATGTAATCTGTAATCCTCTTTGAAGCTTATGGAAATAATAGATTTGCGGGAATAATAAACTGTATATAGTCCTATTAAACAGGCGATAACACGTGAAATTGTCGTGGATAAAGCAGCTCCGGAAACCCCCATTTCAGGGAACCCGAACTTACCGTAAATAAGCACATAATTTCCTAAAACATTGAATAAATTACTTCCTACATTATATAGCATAGGAATCTTTGTCTCCCCGGCGCCTCTCAGTATAGCTGTAATACCCAAAGTGATTGTTTGAAAAACCATGCCCGCAGAAACAATACTGAAGTATGAGGTTGCCATGTCAAACGTATCTTCATTTGCGCCCATAAAAATCATAGTGGGTTTGGCTATGAGTACACCCAATATGCTCATTACCGTTCCCATCAGCAAATTAATCACAAGGACCTGACGTGCTACCGAACGAGCTTCTTTCAAATGATGCCCGCCAATATTCCATGCAACAAGAGTTGTTGCGCCAATATTAACAGCAGAAAATACCGACAATAAAAGCATAAATGGTTGATTGGTTAATCCTACCGCCGCAATTGCCGCAGGGCTAACCCTACCAACCATTACCATATCTACCATACCAAATAGTGTGGACATTACCAGTTCTATAAAAGCGGGCCAAGTAATTTTAAGAATCTCACTCCAATCAGAATTAGAACAAATCCGAGCCTTCATAGCAGTCGACCAGTCACCTAATAACTGCATAGTTAAACCTTCTCCCTTAGAAATTTTGATTCTGCGTATCCAGCTTTATTTATTATAGAATAATGACTAATTTATGTCAAGTTGATGCATTTCATTGATGGTGTCAATTTGTTCTCGGTTTTTTTTAAGCAGATTTCACCCTTTATTTTGGTAACTTATATAATATAGCCACCATTCCTTATATTTTTCAGCACTCGATATAACTCGTTTACTTTACCA
>Ga0134093_1002629_pt1 | contig 14005 bp, 15 predicted proteins | sample 4_1taG_FD_94452 | JGI IMG/M metagenome (GOLD analysis project Ga0134093, IMG submission 94452) | Switchgrass degrading microbial communities from high solid loading bioreactors in New Hampshire, USA - 4_13_20_68_A1 metaG | ecosystem: Engineered > Bioreactor > Semi-continuous > Anaerobic >...
AATAATATACAATGTAAAGGTAATATAGAGTAATATTCTGTAAACCTTGTAAACTTGAATTTACTTGCCAGAGAAGGATTACATAAATTCTAATACACAGAATTATTTATACTCCCTCCGGAAAATATATCAATTTCAAAATAAACTACGCACGCAATATAAATGGCTTTCTATGATTTTTTCATAGAAAGCCTATTACTAATTATCCGATAATTAAGAATTTTATTTGTAAACTACTTTGATTGAAATCTATATTGTTTTTCTTCTAGATATTGCCCTTGAAAGTCGGCTGAAAAAGCTTCTTTTGTTCTTTTCACGCCACATGCCTATAGAGCGGTCAATATTTTCAAAATGCTTGTCCAGTTTAGACTCAATCTTTCTTAAGTTATTATCCATGCAGGCACCGAGTTCAAGCTTGGTTTTGTTGATTTCATTCTTTATCTGATCTTTGGCAGAGTTCAGCTCTGTTGAGAAATTTCTGGTAAGCTGTTCGCCGAATTCATTGAAAAAGTTTTTAATTTCAAGTATGGCTTCCTCTGAACGTACTGGAGTTAAAGAATTAAATCCATTATTTGTTACAACAGGCGGTGGTTCACTTATGATATTTTCCGACTCGAGAATTTTCCTTATGGCCTTGATTTCGAGGCCATCATCCCGCATAGTTTTTATCTTAAACATGATATTGGCGTATTCCGGTGTATAATATCGCCTACCTCTGCTATCTTTCGGAATGTTAAGATTGAATTCCTTTTCGTAATACCTTAAAGCATGGTCGGTTATTCCTAATCGTTCACTAAGTTCTGTTATAGTATATCTGTCTTTGAGAATTTCCACCTAAGACTCCCTCCAGTTTACAATTATATTGAAATTTCGGACATGTTTACACATCCTTATCAGGGCGCTTTTGTGGCCTTGGATATGTTAGAAAACAAATATTATAATAACATTTTTGTTAAAAGGTGTAAATGTTTGGATGATTATTTTCTTAATATTTCCAAAGCTTGATTGATGTCTTTTGGGATGGGAGCAACCAATTCAAGGGTTTTTTTGGTTATGGGATGAGTGAATACCACTCTATAGGAGTGAAGTGCCTGTCTTTCAATTATATCAGCCGATGGAAAAGTATTTGCGGTTTGGGCAATAGGAAAAGCAGGTGAGGAAATATTATCACCTATTTCATATACAATTCTACCATTATCAAAACAACTGGAAATGTTTGGAGCTTGTGAGATATCCAAATAGGGATACAGTGTATCGCCTAATAAAGGATGTCCGATGGCCTGGCAGTGTACTCTTATCTGGTGGGTTCTTCCGGTTTCTAGGTGAAATTTCAACAATGATGCATTTTCTAAAACTTCAAGGGTTTCAAAATGGGTTACCGATTTGTCTCCAGAGGGTGAAACATGCCTTAGCATTATACTGCCTTCTTTCCGTTCAATGGGAAGATTTATTGTACCTCTTGTGTTTTCAACTTTTCCGTGAACAATTCCAATGTATTGTTTTTGGAAAGTTTTTTGATTCATTTGACGTATAAGCGAATCTTGAACAAAGGAGTTCTTCGCAAAGATTATTATTCCGGAGGTATTTCTGTCAAGCCTTATAACGGGACGGATTTTTTTTACGGTACCTTGTTTCATCAGGTGATGGGCCACAGCATTGGCAAGGGTTCCGTCAAGGTGCAAACAGGTAGGATGGACGACAATATTTGAACCTTTATTTATGGCAATAAGACAGTCATCCTCATAGATTATATCTATTGGAATATCTTGAGGCATCAAATCCTCAACCTCTTCATCGTATTCAATATCCACTTCGAGTACATCTCCGCATGTGACTATTGTATTTACAAAGACAGGTTTTAGGTTTAAACTTATTTTGTTTTGATATTTCAGCTTTTTTATGAGCCTTTCGGAAATTTCCATCCTGTTTTTTAAGATGTATCTTACATCTTTACCGCTATCTCCATGTTCAACAGTATATTTTAAAATCATTTGCCATCACCTTTCCCTTGAATGTTAATATAAGACGAAAAAAAATTCAAGTATAAAGGGTGAATAGGTTATTATTAGAAATGGCCTTATGCACCGTTTTGTGGTATTATAATAATATAACCTTGGTAAGATATTTTTCTAAATACAGTGGGGGAAAAATGTTAAGGGAAGCTATATACCACAAACAATACAGCGAATATGCCTACCCGTTGGACGAATCTACACTTTTAATAAGAATCAGAACACGAAAAAATGAAATAACCACCTGTATTTTGTATTATGAAGAAAAATACGATTCTTCCATAAAAGGAAAAATTTTAATGTACAAAGCGGCTTGCGATGAGTTGTTTGATTATTTTGAAGCCAAAATTTGTGCACCCATAAAACGTTTCAAGTACATGTTTTATTTGGAAGACGCCTATGAGGCCCTTTGGTTCAATCAAAACGGCTTTCACAAGCATAAGCCTGCTTGGGGGCATTTTTCCTATTCTTGCATATGCCCCAAAGACATAGTTAAAGGTGTTGAATGGTTTGAAGACACAGTAATATATCAGATTTTTCCCGATAGATTTAAGAAAATAGACGTTGGCAATGTTTTTGGGCATGGATTTTATGGAGGCAATATAAAAGGCTTGATATCCGAGTTCGATTACATAAAATCCCTTGGAGTAAAGAGTATTTATCTCAATCCTGTGTTTAAGGCCAAGTCCTATCACCGGTATGATACAATCGATTATTATCAAATAGATCCTATTTTGGGGAATAAGGAGCAGATTAAGGATTTTATCGATTTATGCCATGCTTCTAATATAAAGGTTATATTTGACGCTGTTTTAAACCATACCGGAAGTGACTTTTTTGCCTTTCGGGATGTTGTGGAGAACGGACCAAAATCGAGGTACAAGGATTGGTTTTATGTGCATTCCTTTCCCGTTTTGCACAGTCCGAAACCCAATTACGAGTGTTTTTCCTACTTTTCCGGTATGCCCAAACTTAATACTGCCAATCCTGAAGTTGTCGACTATTTGACCGATGTGCTGAAATACTGGACTAATGAATTGGATATAGACGGTTGGCGATTTGATGTTGCCGATGAGATGGACCGTAGTTTTATAAGACATATCAGAAGGGAACTGAAAACTGTAAAAAAGGATATTGTGCTCATTGGAGAAATATTTGATGAAGCATCGTCCTGGCTTGGCGGAGACCAGTTTGATTCGGTTATAAATTATCAATTAAAAAATTTGATTAATGATTTGTTTGCGTATAGGTCGATAGATGCAGAACTCTTTGTTCAGAGAGTCGGTGGGTATTTAATGAACCTTAAAACAGGGGTATTGAACAATATGGTCAATGTGATAGGTACCCACGATACAGCAAGATTTTTGACCTTATGCGGTGGTTGTGAAAAACGTTTTGAACTTGCGGTGGTGTTTCAATTTACTTTTTCCGGTGTACCGATGATTTACTATGGTGATGAAATAGGGATGAAGGGTGGGGATGATCCCGACTGCCGAAAACCTATGATTTGGGATAAAAGCAAATGGAATATGAAGTTTTTGGGACTCTATCGTTTTTTGATAAGGTTGAGAGAGGAATATGAAGCTTTAAGAAAAGGCAGCTTTGTTTCGCTTAAGGTTGAAGAGGGAAAGGGAGTACTGGCTTTCGGGAGAAAGACTAAAAAAGAGTTTTTGATTATAATAATAAATACAAATCATGTTAAAACAGATTTAAAAGTGAGAATAGACGGAATAAATTCGGAAAAAAGCCTTGCTTTGGAGCTTAAGAGCAAAGAAATTGCCAACTTGGATGATGGTTTATTAAAGGATACGCTAAAGTCCTATCAATGGAAGATATACAAACTGGAATAAGGATTATTGATATAAAGCCTTGGTTGATATTTTGTATTGGATGCTTTTTGAGAGAATTTACCGGACTTGTATTTTATGAGGCTTGAATTCAAAGAGTTATATGTTAAAATAGTTAATGGTGACTGTTATTGCAAAGCACTGATAACAATATTGGAACACTGAATATATAAAATTAAAGACTAGATGGAATGAGAGGAAACGGTAAAGAATGATACAAGATTTGCTAAAAGAAGATTTTAATATAGATTCAAAGGTGTTAGATTGCGTAAATGCGGCTCAGGAAGAGGTAAAGAGCGAATTTCATAGGATTGACGCCGTAAAGGAGTACAATCAGTTAAAAGTAATCAAGGCAATGCAAAAGAATAATCTCAGCGATACTCATTTTTACGGTACAACTGGTTACGGTTATAACGATAAAGGCAGGGATGCTTTAGATAATGTGTATAGGGATGTTTTCAAGGCGGAAGATGCCCTTGTAAGACATCAAATAGTGTCAGGAACCCATGCGTTGGCTCTGTGCCTTTTCGGCAACCTAAGGCCTGGGGATGAGCTGCTTTGTGTTACAGGCAAACCCTATGACACTTTAGAGGAAGTTATCGGTATAAGAGGTACGGGCGGTGGTTCTCTAAAAGAGTTTGGCATTACATATTCCCAGGTTGAGCTGTTGGAAAACGGCAAGCCGGATTTGGATTCCATTGGAAAGAGTATAAACGAGAGAACAAGGATGGTGCTAATTCAGAGGTCTAGAGGTTATGCGTGGAGACCTTCGCTATTAATAGAAGATATTGAAAAAACTATAAAATATATTAAAAGCATAAAAAAAGACGTAATTGTCATGGTAGACAACTGCTACGGAGAGTTTGTCGAAGAACGGGAGCCGATAGAGGTGGGGGCTGATCTTGCGGCAGGATCTCTTATAAAAAATCCCGGTGGAGGTTTGGCCGAAACCGGTGGTTATATTGTGGGGACTGAAGAGTGCGTTAATAAAGCTGCATATAGGCTTACCACACCGGGCCTCGGTAAGGAAGTTGGTTCATCTTTAGGACATAATCGACTGATGTTCCAAGGTCTTTTTATGGCACCGCATGTTGTGGCAGAAAGTCTCAAAGGTGCAGTGCTTTGCTGTGCAGTCATGAAAAAATTCGGATTTGATACAAGTCCTGATATAGGCGATGCACGTAGCGATATTATTCAAGCTGTCAAGTTTAACAACCCGGAAAGCCTAATCGCTTTTTGCCAGGGAATTCAAAAGGGTTCACCGGTGGATTCTTTTGTTACTCCCGAGCCATGGGACATGCCTGGGTATGACAGCCCTGTCATAATGGCGGCTGGTGCATTTATTCAGGGTTCTTCCATTGAACTTAGTGCGGATGCACCCATAAAGCCTCCCTATATTGCTTACATGCAAGGAGGCCTGGTCTACGAGCATGTTAAGCTCGGAATAATGATGGCACTCCAGAACATGCTTAACAGAAAATTGATATAGTTTAAAATCGAAAGGGTTCTTGCCTTAAGCTTTTGGCGAATCTCTAAAGACAAAAAGAAGCTTTGAAGAAAGCTTGCTTAAAAGAAGGGGTTAAATATGGCTGAGGAAAACAAGTCGGTTACTACGAACAGAATAAAACTTGGGAGTATATTGATAGTTTTGTTTTTGCTGCTATATATTCCTTCTTTTGTATTTTGGGTATATGGGAATAATGTCAGCACTGATATCGTAAGAATGGGGGATATACAGGATTCCATTAATTTGGAAGCTGTTATTGTCAGGGACGAGGTTGTCCTCAATTCACCTATTGGAGGCAAGTGTATCATAGAAATAAATGAGGGGGAAAAGGTTAGGACCAACGACAGGATAGCTACAGTGCTAAATCAATCTTCCGAAAAGCTTTTAGAGGATTTAAAAGTGCTAGATATTAAGATAATTGAGGCCCAAAGGAAGAGAAATGAGAATTTAGAGCTTTTTTCCGAGGATTTAAAGAAACTTGAAAAAGAGATTGAGGAAAGGCTTAAAGAGATAATACGGCTTGAAAGCTCCAACGAGTTGTCCAAATGTATTCAAATTAAAGAAGAAGTGGATGAATTGATTCAAAAGAAAGCTACTATTGCAGGAAGTTTAAGCAAACCCGACAACCATATTCAATCTCTTCTTAATGAAAAGAGCAATTTGCAAAGACGCATAAAAGAAAACACTAGAGATATTAAATCTTCTTTAGCGGGAATTGTATCTTATACCATTGACGGATATGAAGATGTTTTGTCACCAGCGAGAATAAGTGAATTGACACCAAAGGATATTGAAAAAATTGAAGATAGAGGAATACAGAAAGCCCTTGAGGAAGTAGGGGTAGAACAGGGTAAACCTTTTGCAAAGGTTATAACCGATATAGATTATTATTTGATTATGGTTCTTGATTCCAAATCGGCAAAGGAATATAAAATAGATGACAACATAGAAATTAGATTGAATGATTTTAACAAAGTTATTACCGGCAGTGTATTTTACAGGTCAAACAATATGGATGGCAAGTGCATACTTTCTGTTAAAGTAAGTAATGCTTTAAGTGAAACGGCAACCATGAGAAAATTGAATATCGATTTGATAAAAAACCGATACAGCGGTCTTAAGGTGCCTTTAAAAAGTCTTAAAAATATAGACATGGAAAATAAAACAGCGGAACTTTGCCTGGTAAAAGCCAATCGGGCAAGATTTGTAAAAGTTGAGATAGTTGGAAAAAATGAAGAATTTGCTATAATTAAAAATGTGGATTTATCCAAAATGGCTTCAAGCAATGGTTATAGTGTAAGCTTGTATTCAAGTTATATAGTTAATCCGATAAATATAGAGGAAGGGCAGACAATAAATTGATGAGCGGGAGTTATGATTATATTAAAAGGAATTTGGAAATTATAAGGGAAAAAATTGAAAAAGCTGCAATCAGAAGCGGAAGAAAATTTGAAGATATTCTACTGGTTGCAGTCTCAAAAACCGTTGAACCTGAGCGAATTTTAAAGGCTATTGATGAGGGAGTTACCGATTTGGGTGAAAACAGGGTTCAGGAATTGACGGAAAAGTACGATATAATAAATAGGAATTGTAATTGGCATTTAATTGGGCATTTGCAGACCAATAAAGTTAAGTATATTGTTGACAAAGTTAAGCTGATTCATTCGGTGGACAGATATGGCTTGGCCGTGGAGATAGATAACCGGGCGAAAAAAATAGGTAAAAAGGTTGACATATTGGTACAGGTTAATATTTCCGGCGAGCAGTCTAAATTTGGAGTATCCGAGAGAGAAGCACCTGAACTGATAAGGAAGATAGCAGAACTTGAAAATGTAAGGGTTAGAGGTCTGATGACCATGGCACCTTTTGCTTCAAATCCGGAAACGGTGAGATATGTTTTTGCCGGTTTGAGAAAATTATCTATTGACATTGAAAAGGAAAATATTAATAATATAAATATGGAATATCTTTCTATGGGTATGAGCAATGATTTTGAAGTGGCTATAGAAGAGGGTGCTAACATAGTTAGAGTAGGTACTGCGTTGTTTGGAGAACGTCAGTATATATAGGAGTATTGTACAAAAGATAAATAGGAGGTAATTGAGTATGTCAAAATTGTTTAACAAGGTACTTAATTTTGTTGGTTGGGAAACTGATGAAGAGGAAGAAGAGTTATTAGAGAAGGAAGAGGAAGAAAGAGAAGAGTTTGAGAAGCCTCAATTTATTCAACCTATCAGCAGAAGGTCTTCAACAGGAAAAATTGTTAACATTCACTCTTCAGCACAATTTAAAGTGGTTGTTGTACAACCTGAGAATTTTAACGATGCTCAGGACATCTGTGATCACTTGAAAAATAAAAAGCCCATAGTTATAAATCTTGAAGGATTGGAAAAGGATCTTGCTCAACGAATTATTGATTTCTTAAGCGGCTCTGTTTATGCCCTTGACGGATCTATTCAAAAAGTATCCAATGAAATATTTATAGTTGCTCCGTATAATGTTGATATTATGGGGGATTTTAAAGGAGAGATGTCAAACAAGACAACTTTCCCTTGGGCAAAATAATGGAGGCTTAAATGAATATTCTTATAGTTGCACTGGATAAATTATTATGGGTTATTCAAATAGCATTGGTTATAAGAGCTATTTTATCTTGGATTCCCAATTTACCGAGAGATAACCCTTTCATAGTACTATTGGATCAGATAACAGAGCCTATGTTAAGTCCTATAAGAAGGATGATTGAAAGATCATCTTTTGGCAGGAATTCTATGTTGGATTTGTCGCCGTTGATTCTTTATTTACTTATTGAAGCAGTAAGAAGAATATTATTCGACATTCTTAGGGGACTTTTATAAGGTGCGATTAGAAAAGTTTAGCTGTTTTGAAATATTTCATTGTTTTAAGTACTGAATAATAGATAAATTATGAATAAAGAAGAAATATTAAAAAAAATATCTAAAAGTGAAGATAGATTAATTGTCGCAAAGGTGTTGGACAAGCTTTATTTATCTGAGAAAACCAATAAGATGACAGTTACTGACTTTTTGGATCCGCGTATTCAGAATATTGTGTCGGTATGTCTAAATTCACTTAATATTGATAATTATTTATTTTATGGAGGCTATGAAGGGGCAGAGAGGGCTGTTGTGGTTTTCTGCCCTAGAAATATGCCGATAAGTTATGAGCCGGAATTAGCCGGTTTTTTTAAAGTATTGAAAATCAATTTGATGAGTCGTGGAAATGTTTCTCACAGAGACTACCTTGGTTCTTTGATGGGGTTAGGAATTAAAAGGGAGAAAATTGGTGATATTCTTATAAAAGATGAGCACTGTTTGGTTATCGTTGCAGACGATGTTGCTGATTTCATAAAATACAATCTCGATAAAGTCGGAAATATAAAAGTTGAACTGGATTATGTGGAACTTGACAGTCTCCAGGCCCATGAACCAAAAGTTAAAGAAATACGGACAACAGTTGCCTCATTAAGGCTTGATTCTGTTGCTAGTGCAGGTTTTGGAATGTCAAGAAGTAAAGTTCAAGACTATATTAAAGCTGAAAAGGTCAACCTAAATTGGGAAACTACAACCAGCCTTTCGAAAAATGTCAAGGAAGGCGATGTAATTACCATAAGGGGAAAAGGCCGGGTTTTAATACAGGAAATTGGAGGAACTACAAAAAAAGATAGGATAAGTGTATACTTAAAGAAATTTATATAAAAGAGGTGCTTTTGAATGAATTTTACTCCCAATGAATTGCAAAACCTTACTTTTAAAAAAAGTGTGCGTGGATATAGTGAAGATATGGTAAATGAGGTCCTAGACAAGATTATTGAGGACTATACGGCCTATATTCATGAGAATAGAGAACTGAAGGACAAACTCGAGGCATTGAATCAAGCGATACAGCATTATAAGAATATTGAAGAGTCTTTGCAGAATACTTTAATAATTGCACAACAAACCAGCGAAGACATAAAGAAAAACGGGTATATGAAAGCGGAGAATATTATTAAGGAAGCGGAATTAAAAGCTCAGAAAATTATAAACGAAGCAAATCAGGAAGTATTGAAGATAAGATATGAATATGAAGAGACAAAGAAGAGACTCCATATTTATAAGAGTAAAGCAGAAGCTCTTCTTCACTCACAACTTGAAGTATTAAGATCGGTAATTGACGATCAAGATGTTAGTTCTCCTGATTATGCAAGCATTAAGGAGTGACTTTGGACAGTGATTAAACTTAACATAAATTTGAACGAAAGAAGTTATCCAATCTACATAACAACGGATTACAACGATCTAAAAAGTAGTTTGGATAATGCCAAAATAAATGGGAAAGTTGTTTTGATAACCGACACTAATGTAGATAAATGTCAATCTCAGCAGTGCATGGAGTCTTTAAAAAGATATGACGGCGAAGTTCATAAATATGTGATAGAAGCAGGAGAGAAGAGCAAAAATCTCGATACAGTAAAGGATATATATAAATTTTTGATAGACTTGAAACTCGACAGAAACTCTACCCTTATAGCTTTAGGTGGTGGAGTTGTCGGTGACATAACGGGATTTGTTGCAGCTACTTTTTTAAGAGGAATTAATTTTGTTCAAATCCCTACCTCTTTGCTGGCTCAATCGGACAGCAGCGTTGGGGGCAAAGTTGGGGTGGATTTTGAAGGCAGCAAAAACATTATCGGGGCCTTTTATCAACCTAAATTTGTATATATAAACATAAATACATTAAAGACTTTACCTAAAAGGGAGCTTCAAGCGGGACTTGCAGAAGTGGTAAAACACGGAATCATACAAGATTCGGATTTCTTTGAGTATATCGATTATAACGTAAACAAAATTTTCAACTTTGATGAAAATGTTTTACAGTATATAACAAAGGTTAACTGTTCCATTAAAGGAAGTGTGGTTGAGAAGGATGAGAAGGAAAGCGGGCTTAGAGCAATCCTTAACTTCGGACATACAATAGGTCATGCTATAGAAACCGTTATGGATTTTGAGCTCCTTCACGGCGAATGCGTTGCTCTAGGCATGATAGGTGCCTTTAAAATGGCCCAGTATCTTGAAATGGTTGAACCGGAGATAGTTGAAAAAGTTCAAAACACATTGATGAAAATCGGGCTACCGGTGAGATTAGAGGGAATAGATGTAGACAAGGTTTATAATCAGATGTTTTATGATAAAAAAGTAAAAGGCGACAAACTCAATTTTATACTTCCAAGAAAGAATATTGGAGAAGTAATTCAGTGCATTATAGATGATGAGGCCTTGATAAAAAGGGCAATTTCGGATCTTAAAGCATAAGGATTTAAAAGCGTGCTGGCTAATTTGCCAACACGCTTAAAATTTATCGCTTAAAATTTATAGAAATGTTTTTCCAACATTTATTTTTGGATTTATAGCACCAAAATATCACAAATTTCAGGCATCTTTAAGCTTTATGATATTTTCCCTAAAGGGAGGATATATAATGCCTTTGTCGGTTATTATTGCAGAGATGTATTTGTTCGGTGTGACATCAAAAGCAGGATTCCTTACTTTTACCCCTTCCGGTGCGATTCTTATGCCTTTTATGTGAGTTACTTCATCGGTGTTTCTTTCTTCAATGGGGATTTGAGATCCCGACTCTATTGAAAAATCAATGGTGGAAACAGGTGCGGCAACGTAGAAGGGTATATTGTTTTCCTTTGCCAAAACTGCAACAGTGTAGGTACCGATTTTATTGGCAGTATCTCCATTTAACGCAATCCTGTCTGCACCAACGATTACACAGTTGATAAGACCTTCTTTCATAAAATGGCCTGCCATGTTGTCGCATATAAGGGTGACGGGAATATTGTCCTCCATAAGTTCCCATACAGTCAGCCTGGAACCTTGAAGATAAGGTCTTGTTTCATCGGCAAACACACTGATATTTTTGCCTGCTTCATGGGCAGCACGTATAACACCTAGAGCGGTACCGTAGTCACAAGTAGCCAATGCACCGGCATTACAATGGGTAAGTATTGTATCATTCGGGTTTATCAATTCATTGCCGTATCTGCCTATTGCTCTGTTGGACTCAATATCTTCCTTTTCCATAAGCTTAGCTTCAGCTTCAATTATTTCTCTAATTTCCTCAATGGACTTGTCCTTGTTTGAAAGAGCTCTATTATATACCCTGTCAACTGCCCAGAAAAGGTTCACAGCTGTTGGCCTTGTACTTTTTATAAGGTCGCAAGCCTTTTTCAGTTCATTAAAGAACTCATCCTTCGATTGCGTGGTTATCGAATTGGCAGCCACCACCACTCCATAAACAGCGGTAACACCGATAGCGGGTGCACCTCTTACAATCATTGTCTTGATGGCATCGGCTATTTCCTCATATGTAGATAGCTCAACTATCCTGTTTTCCAATGGCAGCTTGGTCTGATCGACAAGCTTTAACACTCCGTTGCAAAATTCCAAAGGTTTCATATTTTTTCTCCTGATCCAGTATTAATGATGTTTAAATGTAACTTTAATTAGAATTTAACAGCATTGGCATTTGTCTTTTGACAAATCTATTCTTTTAATTACCTCAAAAAGAAGTTTTTTAACTTTTTCATTGTTTTGGGCAAATACTTTTAATACTTCTTCCTCGGTTACCGGGGCAATGTCGTCACGGCCTTCCAAGCCTGCATCGTAGTCGGTAATCAAGGCGATATTTGCATAGCATATACCCAGTTCTCTTGCCAAATAGCATTCAGGATATTGGGTCATATTTATTACATGCCAGCCCATCTTGCTGAACCAACGGCTTTCAGCCACTGTGGAAAAACGAGGTCCCTGTATTACCACAACCGTTCCTTTTTCATGGACTGTAATTCCCAAGTCTTTAGCAGCTTGAATTGCTAAATTTCTAAGTTCGGGACAATATGGGTGAGCCGGGCTGGGATGCTTTGTTTCCGGACCGTCAAAAAATGTATCTTTACGGCCTGAAGTTCTATCGACGAACTGGTCACAGATGACAAAATCGCCGGGCTTTATCTCAGCCTGAAGACTTCCGGAAGCTGTAGGAGCTAAAATCTTTTTAACCCCAAGCTGTTTCATGGCATATAAATTTGCCCTATAATTTATCATATGGGGCGGAAATTGATGATTTTTACCGTGACGAGGTAAAAATGCTATTTTCTTTCCTTCATAGGTTGCAATTGCAAATTTGTCGCTAGGTTTCCCATAGGGTGTATCGATTTCAATTTCTTCCACATTTTCTAAAAAAGAATAAAAGCCTGAACCGCCAAAAACTCCTATTTCAACGTTGTATTCCATGATAAACCTCCAATAAAAATTGATGTTTTGTATAAAGATAATGATGTGAAAAAATTTTTACAGTGTTTTCACTATTCTTTATTATATTTATAAAAATACAAAGTTTCAATTGATATGAGTATTATTTTCTAAAATTTATAGCCTTATCCTGTAACAGATTGGAGTATTTTGATTATAAGGAGGACCCTTAAATGGATAGATCGCAGTTGGAATACTTTAAAAAGAAGCTTCTTGACCAGGGAAGGGATATAGAAGGAACAATAGGAAGGGATATAGAAGGAACAATAAATTCCATGAAAGGGCATGGAATAGGGGAGCAGGAGAGAGATGAACCGGACGAGTTGTCAAATTATGATAATCATCCGGCGGATTTAGGTACCGATCTCTTTCAATCGGAAATGAACAACGCATTGAAAGTGCATGAGGAATATTTATTGAAAGAGATACATGATGCCTTGGGAAGAATAGAAGACGGAACTTATGGAAAATGCAAATTTTGTGGTGAGGAAATAAGCAATGAAAGGCTTGAAGTGTTGCCTTATACCAGACTGTGTATAGACTGTGAAACCGATAAGGAGATAACTATGGAGAATTTGGAGCGGCAAAGACCTGTGGAGGAACTAATATGGGATGCACCTTTCGGAAGAAAATATCTAAACAGTAGGGAAGATGACGAATTCGAAGGACTAGACCAAGTGTTTGATCTTGTTAAATACGGTTCGTCGGACACTCCGCAGGATATGGGAGGTTATAATGACTATGAAGAGTTCTATACCAATGAGATAGACCGACAGGGAGTTGTGGACGATATGGATTTAATATCGAATGAACTATATAAAAGGCAGCTTCCCGATTAGAAAAAGGAGGTGAGGATTTTGGACGAAAGGGAAATATTCGATGAAATTAACCGTATCCTTGAGGATGCAGAAATAGATGTAAGAATAAATGACTTGGATGAGTTGGAAGAGTTCCTTGAGGTATATGAGTCGGAGGACTTGGAAGTTTATGAGGAAATACGCGAATTATATGAACAGTTGCTTAGCGGAATAGGAATATGGTAGAACCTATAAGTAAAGACTTCGATTTTGTCTAAATAAAGGTAAGTTAAATATAAAGGCTGAAAAGTTTATTGACACTTTTCAGCCTTCTATAAGTAAAGGTTCTTTTATGAAGCAATTGTATTTTGAAATAAGTGATTGGTTGTTAAGTCAATAAGAGGGAGTATAAATAATTCTGTGTATTAGAATTTATGTAATCCTTCTCTGGCAAGTAAATTCAAGTTTACAAGGTTTACAGAATATTACTCTATATTACCTTTACATTGTATATTATTGCCGG
>Ga0134093_1002642_pt1 | contig 13975 bp, 17 predicted proteins | sample 4_1taG_FD_94452 | JGI IMG/M metagenome (GOLD analysis project Ga0134093, IMG submission 94452) | Switchgrass degrading microbial communities from high solid loading bioreactors in New Hampshire, USA - 4_13_20_68_A1 metaG | ecosystem: Engineered > Bioreactor > Semi-continuous > Anaerobic >...
TACTACCACGATATAGGCAAACTGAAAAGGCCTAACTTTTTTATGGAAAACCAGCTTTCGGATAACCCCCATGACAGGATGGCGCCGAGCTTAAGCACCCTTGTCATAACTTCACATGCGAATGACGGCGTTGAAATAGCTGAAAAATATAAAATACCGCTGGCCATAAGGAATATCATAAAGCAGCATCACGGCACCACAATGGTGGCATACTTCTACCACAAAGCTAAAAAGAGTGACAAGGGAGACACGGTAAAACAGGAGGATTTCAGGTACGAAGGTCCCAAGCCTGCTACCAAGGAAGCTGCGATTGTAATGCTTGCCGATTCGGTTGAGGCTGCGGTGAGATCCATGGCTGATAAAACCGAAGGGAAAATCGAAGGCCTTGTGAGGAAAATTATAAGGGACAAGCTTGATGACGGTCAGCTGGACGAGTGCGACCTTACTTTAAAGAACCTTGATGATATAGCAAAAGCTTTTATGAAGGTGTTCAGCGGCTATTTCCACGCCAGGGAGGAGTACCCTGAAATAAAGGCAAAAGCGGCGGGAATGGAAGAGGTTAAAGTGCTGGAACACAATGGGGGTTCGTAAAGCAAGAAAATAATCCTCGACATGGAGGCCGGGTGATGGAAATTAAAAATACAGATAAAAATTTTTCAATAAATATAATAATAGAAAACCTGCAGGACAAGATTGAGGTTACCGATGATATGGCCGACTTATTCAGGAAGACGGTTGAGAAAAGCCTTGAGGCCGAGAATTTCGGTATAAGCTCGGAAGTGAGCATACTGCTTGTTGATAATGATAAGATAAAGGAGATGAACAAGGAGTACAGGAATATCGACAGTCCGACGGATGTCCTTTCCTTTCCGATGCTTGATATGGTTGAAGGAAAGCTGGAATCCGACGCCGGAGATTACGACCTCGATGAGGGAGTGCTGCTGCTGGGCGATATAGTCATATCCATGGAGATGGCTCAAAAGCAGGCTATAGAATACGGGCATTCCTTTGAAAGGGAGCTGGCTTTCCTGCTTACCCACGGCCTTTTTCACCTCCTCGGATACGACCATGAAACGGGGGAGGAAGAAAAAAGGATGTTGGGCAAGCAGGAAGCCGTCCTTGAATCGATAGGTTTAAGAAGAAGGGACTAAAAAAATGAAGTATGAAAAATAAAAGCCTCATTGAAAGCTTCAATAATGCGATTAACGGCATAATTTATGCAATCAGGAATGAGCGCAATATGAAGATTCATATTGTGGCTGCTGTTGTTGTGCTTTTATTGAGCCTTTTTTATGATCTGAACAAAGAGGAATTACTTATAGTATGCCTGGTAGTCGCTCTGGTTCTGGTATGCGAGCTGTTTAATACGGCAGTTGAGCTCCTTGTGGATATTATTATTGACGTTTACCATCCCAAAGCTAAAGTTATTAAGGATGTAGCAGCGGGCGCAGTTATGGTATCCGCCTTCTTTTCCCTGGTTGCAGCATATTTCATATTTTTTGACAGGGTTGGCAGCGACCTTGAGATAGGCATTGTAAGGATCAGGCAGGCTCCAATGCATATTACGGCGATAGCTTTGGTAATAACCTCAGTCATCGTAGTGGCGCTGAAGGCTCATTCCAGAACAGGGACTCCCTTTCACGGGGGGATGCCCAGCGGCCATGCGGCTATCGCTTTTGCCATAACAACCAGCATTGCGCTGTGGACGGACAATGTTAAGATAACAATTTTGTGCCTGGTAATTTCCTTGTTGCTCATACAAAGCCGTCTTGAGGGGAAAATACATACTGTGATCGAATCGTTGGCGGGGGCGGCAATAGGTTTTTTGACGGCTTTGCTCCTGTTTCAGATATTTTATACGGTGAGATAGGTGATCGACATGGAGGAGAGAAAATTGGTTGAACTTGCAAGTGAAGCAAAAGAAAAAGCATATGCACCCTATTCGAAGTTTAGAGTGGGGGCTGCCATCTTAACTGATAGGGGCAAGGTGTATACCGGCGTAAACATTGAAAACGCCTCATACGGAGCGACAAACTGCGCCGAGAGGACTGCTATATTCAAGGCTGTGTCCGAGGGCGAAAAAAAGATAAAGGCTATAGCCATAGCCAGTGACAGCGATGAACTGATCTTCCCCTGTGGGATATGCAGGCAGGTGATTTCGGAGTTCGGAGACAGAGATACCAAAATAATCTGCAGCAGAAAAAACGGTGAGTACGAAGTATACAGCGCTGACGGGCTTTTACCCAATGCCTTTAAAAAGTTCAAGTGATATGGTATACAGCAGATTTCTACGGAGGTGTCAGGGATATGGAATTTAAATCAGGGTTCGTTACAATAGTCGGAAGGCCTAATGTGGGAAAGTCTACATTGATGAATGTGCTGGCGGGAGAAAAAGTTTCAATAATATCTGATAAGCCTCAGACTACCAGAAATGCCATTAAAGCCGTGATAACCAGACAGGATTTCCAGATGATTTTTATAGATACTCCTGGCATACACAAGCCGAAGAACAAACTGGGTGAATTTATGGTCAATATCGCCGTAGACACTTTGAATGAGGTGGATGCGGTCTTGTTCCTTGTAGAAGCCACAGACACGAATCCGGGTGCGGGAGATATTTACATAGTGGAACAGCTGAAAAAGGTAAAAACACCCGTGTTTTTGATAATAAACAAGATTGACCTGGTCAAAAAAGAACACATTTTGCCCATTATTTCGGCATATAAGGAATTGATGGCCTTTGAAGCGATTATTCCGATTTCTGCCATTAACAACGAGGGCGTGGATATCGTACTTCAGGAGGTACGGAAGGTGCTGCCCGAGGGTCCGAAGTACTTCCCCGATGATATGCTTACCGACCAGCCCGAGAAAATGCTGGTGGCAGAGCTTATCCGGGAGAAGATTCTGCATCTGGTGAGCGACGAAGTGCCCCATGGAGTGGGAGTGGAAGTAATACAGTTTAAAGAAAGGGCAGGCAAGAATTTAATAGATATTCAGGCTAACATATACTGCGAAAAGGAGTCCCACAAGGGGATTCTGATAGGAAAGGAAGGGAGGATGCTCAAAAAGATTGGAAGCCTGGCGAGGGTGGAAATAGAAAATATCCTTGGAACAAAGGTGTTTTTGCAACTATGGGTTAAGATAAAACCGGATTGGAGGAACAGCGAGGCCATGCTGAGAACTTTGGGTTATAACAGGCGCTAGCGTAAGTTATGTCCTCCTTATTACAAGTTAAATTTTCAAGTATACAAAACAATTTTTAGAGTAACCTAAGATATAGAAGCCAAATAAAAAAGTAAGGGGGATTGTGTTATGCTGAAGGAGTTCGCATGGAAAGCATTCGAGTGTACAGGGAATATTGATTCATATATTTTTTACAGGGAAATTGAAGAGAAGAATAAAGTTATGGCTGAAAGGAAAATAGCGGAGGAAGAGGCGGCTATAAGCAATCTGCAGTAACTCTGTTGCGCAGATGCGCGGCTGTAGAACTAAGGTTTAATCAAATGGCGCAGGTTTTATAGGTGTGTAACTGGATTGAAATATATAATTTAAATCTAAAAAGGGCAAACATATACAAATGCGATAGAAACAGCTTGGCAAGGAAGATAGAGATGAGTTATGTCAAAACAAAGGGAATAGTAATTAAAGAGGTCAATACAGGTGAGGCGGATAAAATAATTACCATATTTACAAGGAATCAGGGTAAGCTATCCGCCCTCGCAAAGGGGGCAAGAAGGCCGAAAAGCAAGCTGGTGGCCGGGACTCAGTTTTTGTGCTACAGCGACTTTGTTTTGTTTAAAGGCAAGGACCTGTTCACCGTAAACAGCTGTGAGGTGGTGGAGCCTTTCTATGATATAAGGAACAATCTGGTAAATCTTACCTATTCGGCCCATATAGTGGATATAATCGCTGATATCGTTCAGGAGAATCAACCTGCGGTAAAGGTTCTGCAGCTTTTTTTAAATACCCTTTATATGCTTGCTAAAACTGATAAATCCCCTGAACTGATAACAAGAACATTCGAGATAAGGGTTTTATCCATATTGGGCTATGCCCCTTTTGTAAGAGGCTGCATGATATGCGGCAAAGAGGATCCTAATAATTTGTCCTTCAGTTTTAAAAAATGCGGGTTGATCTGTACACACGGAAGCTGTGCTGCCGAAGATGCATATGCCGTCAAAATATTGCCGGGTACGGTAAAAGCCCTATGTCATATTGTCTATGCAAGGGCCCAGGAGCTTTTCAGCTTCAATGTATCCCCCGAGGTGCTGGGCGAGCTTGGGAGGATATCCCGCAGATACTTGAGAGAAAGGCTTGAGAAAGATTATACAAAGCTCGACTTTTTAAAGGCGATAGACAGACCGGCTTCATTTTAACAGGCTGTTTAAATCAAAATTTCCTACCGCAATAGGGGCAGAAGTTGTAGCTTGGGTCAAACCTTGCCCCGCAATTTTCGCAGATCTTATACGGAAGGCCATAATCAGCACGGATTAAATGTTCATTCCTGATTTCAGGGCTCTGGCCCTTTTCATACTGAGCCCCGATGGAAGGATCAAGCTCATAAATATTTCCGCAACAAGCCGGCTTAACAAAATACCTTATGTTCCACTTAAAGGTCGGAATGAAGAAAATATGAAAATAAGTGTATGCTTTTAATATCTCAAAGTGGGTATAGGCACCGCATGAGGGACAGACAACGTTGTTATAAGTGCCTATCGGCTTTTGGGCATCGTTTATTCCGAACACACCTATGAAAAACATATAAATACCTCCCGTTTTTTAAATATTCTGTAAGCACCTGAACTGCTTAAGCACTGCGGACCATGCTTATCCAATGGGCAAAAGGGGTTTGGGATAGCAAAAAACCCACTTGCCTCTTGCAAGTGGGTTTCTGTGGTGTCGAAAGTGGGACTTGAACCCACACGGTCGCCCATACGCCCCTCAAACGTACGCGTCTGCCAGTTCCGCCATTTCGACGTATTGTGAGCCAATCAGCATAACCTATTATACTAGCATGCCATGCCCATGTCAATACTTTTTTTAAGAAATTTGCTGGGAATAAAATATATTGAAGAAAGGGAAACGCGCTGGTAAAATAAAGGATGTATAGAGGCTCAGGGAAAGGAGGATATATTTATGGCAGGATTTTTTGGATTCTTTGACTACACTAAACCGGGCCCAGGCATACCGAAGGATGCTCCGCCTAAAGCAAGGATAATAGTTTTTTTTGAGATATTTTCCCGCAAGTTTTGGAACCTCATCAAGATAAATATGATGTTTTCCCTGTTTAACATACCTGGAATAGTTGCGGCGGTGGTCGCTTCCATATTTATTTTGCAGAACCCCATAGTTGAAGATCCCTTGCAGGAGCTGTTTATGCGGTTTGTATTTGGAACTGTTCTGGTGTGCATCCCTGTAGTGACGGTAGGCCCTGCCCAGGCAGGCTTTACCTATATCTTAAGGAATTATGCCAGGGAGGAACACGCTTTCATCTGGGGGGATTTCAAGGAGCATGCTGCGAAAAACTTTAAAGAAGGCTTGCTCATATCTGTTATTGACTTCATCATAGTTATAGTTATGGGCATAGCCATAAATTTTTATTGGGAGCATAAAGAGAGTAACTTGATGATGTCTTTTGCTGCAGGGCTTTTAGTCATTTCTTTTGTTATATTCATGATGATGCACATGTACATCTATCCTATGCTTGTGACTTTTAAATTGACGGTAAAGCAGATTTACAAGAACGCCCTGATATTTGCCATAATCAAGTTCTTTCCCAACCTGGGAATACTTATGCTGTGTTCCTTATTGATATTTGCAACCTTCTATTTTCCGGTAGTAGGCGTTATACTGTTCCTGCTGATAACGGTAAGTACGATAGGATTGATCACAAACTTCTTTGTGTATCCAAGCTTGAAAAAGTACCTGATGGATAAGCTGGAGGATAGAAACCCTTCCGGGGAGATCGATCAGCAGTCGGAAACTTGACGGCAAGCATAAAAATGCGCCCCCAGAGAGGGCGCATTTTTATGCTATGCCGTATTCCTTCTTTATTGAGCTTATTGCCTTATCTACGTCCTTGTCGTATATCAAATAGGAGATATCTACTTCGGAAGTTGTTACAAGCTTTATTTCAATACCGTTATTGGCAAGAAGGGTATACAGGTTTGCTGCAACTCCGGGTATGTTTTTCATGCCCTCACCGTATACAGAAATCTTTGTATTAGCCGGATCGATTTCTATGAGCAGGTTCGGGACGCTCTTTTTAAATTTGTTCAAAGCGCTTATGGCTTTTACCAGGTCATCTGCGGGTATGCTGAAGGATAAGTTTATTAGACCCTTGTACGGAGGGGCTTGACTTATCATGTCAATGTTTATTTTCTGATTGGCTATGGCGTTAAAAATATCCGATATCAGCTTCATATCGTTTGGAAGATTATCTACCGTAATCAGCGCTACATTGTAAGTAACGGTTATGCTTGTAACAGGGCTGTCGCTCATGTTCAATACCTCCTTAATAAAATACAATCTTTCCACCGGCGGCCTTCTGCTAACAAGGCTGCTCGGTTGAAATCAGGTCATCCATGTTATACAAACCAGGCTTCTTATGGCATATAAACCTTGCAGCCCTTAATGCGCCGGTGCCAAAAATATCCTTTGACATGGCGATGTGGTTTAGCTCGATAATCTCATCGCTTCCGGCGAATATTACCGAGTGCTCGCCAACGATTGTGCCCCCTCGCACCGCATGTATACCTATTTCATTTTTGCTGCGTTTTTCTCTTCTGGAGTGCCTGTCATAAACATATTCCTGTTTTTGCTCCAGGACGGAATTGATGGCGTCAGCTATGGCAAGAGCAGTCCCGCTGGGGGCATCAATTTTTTGATTGTGATGCTTTTCAACTATTTCAATGTCAAAATTGCCATTAAGTATTTTTGCCGCCTTTTTCACCAGGTCGATCAGAAGATTTACGCCTAACGACATGTTGGCGGAAAAGAAAACAGGTATTTGTTTAGACGCAGCTTCAAGCATGTTTTTCTGGGCCTGATTCAGGCCGGTGGTTGCCATGACCAAAGCTGCTTTTCTTGGTATACAAAACTCTAAAATGCTCTCGAGGGCATCCGGATTTGAGAAATCTATTACTACATCCACTTCGATATTGCAGTCCGCCAGATTTTTAAAAACCGGATATGGATTTTTCCCCGAATCATTTATATCGTATCCTGCAACAATCTTCAAGTCGTCGTATTGCTCGGCAAGCCTGGTTATTACCTGGCCCATCTTTCCATTGCATCCGCTCATCAGTATCTTTATCATTTGAGACCCATCCTATTTCTTTATAATAAACCGTATTCCTCCATTGCATTTTTTAGTATTTCCAGATTTCTCTCGCTCATATCAACCAGCGGCATGCGGCACTTGCCAACATTCATGCCCATGAGGTTCATAGCCGCTTTGATTGGTATAGGGCTTACCTCTATAAACAATGCCTTTATGAGATTGAGAGTCTTCAGTTGTATTTTTCTGCTGCCTTCTATATCCCCTTCAAGGAATTTAGCCACCAGGTCATGAGTATCTCTCGGTATTATATTGGCCATTACCGATATAACGCCTTTTCCTCCCAGAGCCAACAGAGGCAGCACCTGTTCGTCGTTTCCTGAGTAGACCGTAATTTTATCGCCACATAAGTTTATTATGTCTCCAACCTGAGACAGGTTGCATTCCTTTACTGCGACTATGTTTTCAATTTCAGAAAGGGCTTTGATGGTCTCAGGATTGATATTTAAATTAGTCCTTGAGGGTACATTGTATAAAATCACCGGAATTTTTATGCTGTTTGCAATGGCCTTAAAGTGCTCGTATAGGCCTTTTTGAGTTGTCTTATTATAATAAGGCGTTACGGTGAGTATCGCATCGGCACCGACCTCTTCGGCATACCTGCTCAATTCGATTGCATGCCGTGTGTCATTGCTGCCCGTTCCGGCAATAACCGGTATCCTGCCTTTAACTTTCTCAACAGCAAATTTTATTACAGATTTATGTTCATCATCGGGCATTGTAGACGCCTCACCTGTTGTGCCGCAGATTATGAGGGCGTCGGTCCCTTCCTTAATCTGAAACTCAATGAGTTCTTCCAGTTTGTCAAAATTGACTCCGTCACTTGTAAAGGGTGTTATAATAGCTACGCCTGAGCCTGTAAATATAGGCTTTCTCACACTAACACATCCTTTCAATTATTATATTAATATATGCGAATATATGCGGCGTTGGTTCTATAACATTGCTGTCCTACCTTCTACTCATTCCACCATTTAATGAGTTCCTGGGCAATCTGGACTGCATTTGTAGCAGCACCTTTCCTGATGTTGTCCGCCACCACCCATAGATTAACTCCGCTTTCAACGCTTTCATCCCGCCTTATTCTTCCTACAAAGGTCTCATCTTTCCCTGTAGCGTAGATAGGCATCGGGTAAACATTGTTTGCAGGGTCATCCTGCACTATTACACCCGGCGCATTTCTGAGAATTTCCTTGAGCTCGTCAAGGTCAAACTGCTTTTCAAACTCTACGTTTATCGATTCACTGTGACCATTGAACACAGGCACCCTTACAGTGGTGGCAGTGACTCTTAAATTGGGAAGCCCCATTATCTTCCTGGTTTCGTTTATCATCTTCATTTCCTCCTTGGTGTAACCGTTGGGGAGGAAAGAATCAATATGAGGCAGGCAGTTTCCTGCTATGGGATGAGGAAACTTCTTTGGCGGCTGGCCTTTCAAACCTTCTTCAAGGTCTGTGTATCCTTTCATACCTGCCCCCGAAACAGCCTGATAAGTGGAGTATACCACTCTTTTAATGGAGTATTTATCATGCAAAGGCTTCAATGCAACAACTGCCTGTATGGTAGAACAGTTTGGGTTTGCAATTATGCCTTTATGCCACTTTATATCCTGAGGGTTTACTTCAGGCACTACCAGAGGCACTTCAGGGTCCATCCTCCAGGCACTGCTGTTGTCAATAACGACACAGCCCTTGGATGCCGCTATCGGAGAAAATTTTTTACTTGTGTCTGCACCCGCGGAGAATAAAGCAATATCTATATCCTTATCAAAGGAGCTTTCTGTAAGCTCTTCAACAATGTAATCTTTTCCCTTATAGGTAAGAGTGGAGCCTGCTGACCTGCTTGAAGCCATAAAATATATGTTTTCTATCGGCAGGTTTCTTTCCTCCAGGACCTTTATAAAAGTCCTTCCAACCATTCCGGTGGCGCCTACTACTGCTAAATTTACTTTCCTCATAGCACAAAACCTCCATCATGCATTCTTAATAAACTAAAAAAGCTGGTGATGAGTACCAGCAGTTCCATATCCAGCAATTGAATTTCATATAACCAATCCCAAGAACTGATAGCGCTCCATCAAAAATACTTTTGATGACAGTTGTATGGCTGTTAACCATACACCCAGGAAATATACTTATGGGAGAATATTTCCTTCGGCACGCTTTCCTTTCCGTCTGCCTCATCAGGCCCCATAACCTTAAGCAGACGTACTGATAAAGCATGCGCCTCTATCACTTTTCTTTATTTTTCACTTTATATTTTTTATATAATACCATCCATATGTCCTAATGTCAAATATTTTATCGCGCTGTTAAAGTTGAACTTCAACCTATCATGCTTTGATTATATTCAGATTTTATTAAAACTTGAGCAGAAGTGTTACAAAAATATTAAATTTATTTCCACGGAAGGAAGAAAAACTTTGGCGTCGAATGATATATATAAATGTATTATTTTGGTATTTTACTGAAGACAAGGCGGGGGTTGCAATGAATTTTACATTAAAAAAAGCAGTAACGACAGTGGTGATATTTTTGGCTTTGACTTTTTCAGCGGCCTTATCCTACGCAAGTGACGATGAGGAATACATACGCATAGGGTTGTTTTTTAAGGACAGCGCCGCAGGTGTCAATTCTGCAGTGGCAAGTTTCAGCGTAAGCTCCGATAAAGGGCTAAGTGTGGGTTTCTATGATGGAAGGGATTTTGAAGAGTTATATGAGGAGGAAGATTCAGAGACATTCACGATACGGAAAGATGCTTATTACGTGATCAATAACGGCGTTTTTTCCGAGTATAACCCTTCGGCACAAAATAATCCCGGAGAAAATAGAATCGGGCCTTTTCATATAAGATTGGGAAGGGATTATGAGGATTTTGATTCTGTAGAAAAAGAGATAAGGAGTATAAAAAAGAAAGGTATCGATGCGTTTCCGGTTTACGCCGACGAGTGGCAGATATGGACCGGCTTTTATACCGACAGAACTTCCGCGGAAGAGGATATAAAAAAGATTAAAAAGAAGCTGGATGACGGCACATACAAGGTTGTTGAACCGTCAGACAGCAGGGTGGTCATTTTTTCAAACGACGGCGACGTCAAACTTATGTTTGAAAGCGATGAAAATTTCCTGAGAGTGATGCCTTTAGCTAAAAAAAACCAGCAGGTGATCAAGGTAAACGGTGTGAGATACAGGGGCGGAATAGAGGTTCGGAGGATTAAAGGCAGCGATATGACGGTAATAAATGTCCTTCCCCTTGAGCATTACCTTTATGGCGTAGTGCCGGCCGAGATTGAGGCCAGTTCTCATCCTGAAGCCTTAAAGGCCCAGGCAGTGGTTGCCAGGACATACACCCTCAACAACCTGGGAAAGCATGGGAACCTTGGCTTCGATTTGTGCAACACCACCCATTGCCAGGTTTATAAGGGGGTGTCGGCAGAGGCTGACTCCACAAATGAGGCTGTGGATGATACTGAGGGAGAGACGGTGATGTACAAAGGCGAGAGGGCCCAGGTGTTCTATTTCAGTTCAAGCGGCGGCAGGACTGAGGATGTGGAGAATGTATGGAGCACGCCTTTGCCCTATTTAAGAAGCGTAGAAGATAAGTATGAGTCCGGAAAATCGACGAATTATATATGGGAGTCTACATATTCCGCAGCGAAAATAAAAGAAATAATGCTGGAGAGAGGATACGACCTGGGCGATATAGTGAGTGTTAAGATCACAAAGACGGCTCCGTCGGGCAGGGTTACTGAGCTCGTTATAAAGGGTACAAAGGGTGAAAGGGTATATACGAAATCAGGCTGCAGGTCGGTGTTTAGCACCCTATGCAGCCAGTGGTATACCATTACCACCGACGCTGATGTATCGGTGAAGGCGGGGGACGGGGAGAATGTAAAGACGACTCTTGCAGGCAGCAAGGTGATAACTGCCGGAGGTGTGAAAACCCTGGATGCGGGAGGTAAACCGCTTATCGTCGTGGGAGCGAAAAACAGCAAAAGATCTGTTTCTGCAACACCTCAGGTTTATACCTTCTCGGGAAGAGGCTGGGGGCACGGGGTCGGAATGAGCCAGGAAGGGGCTAAAGGCATGGCGAATGCCGGTTTCAAATATGATGAGATACTCAGGCATTACTTCCAGGGGACCACAATTGAGTAAACCCAGCAGAACTTCAGCGGGATTATGTGCGGCAGCTTGACGGCGCATAATCCTGTTTTTATTTTCATAACCCCTTGTAAAACATGTCAAATTAATGTATTATTTTGTTTTGTCCGGATAAAAATTGATATGTGATCCGACAAAACATTATGGGAAGAAAGGTTATATGAAAGTAAGCGAATTTTACTATGATTTACCTGAAGAGCTTATAGCCCAGGAACCGGCCAAAGAGAGAAGCACGTGCCGCTTGATGGTGCTGGATAAGGCTTCAGGAAAAATTGAGCATAAGATATTCAAAGATATAGTGGAGTACCTCGATGAAGGCGATTGCCTTGTTCTGAACAACACCAGGGTTATGCCCGCCAGATTGCTCGGTGAAAAAGAAGGAACCGGGGGAAAAATAGAGTTTGTAATACTGAAAAACATTGAAGGCGATGTATGGGAAGTGATGTTAAGGCCGGGAAGGAGGGCCAAGCCCGGATCCAGGTTTGTGTTCGGTGGTGGTGAACTTAAGGCGGAAGTGCTGGAGGTAGCAGAGGGAGGAAACAGGCTGGTAAAATTTGAATATGACGGTGTTTTTCAGCAGGTTTTGGAAAGGGTCGGGATAATTCCCCTGCCGCCTTATATTAAAAAGAAGCTTGATGACCCGGAACGGTATCAAACTGTATACTCAAAATACAGTGGTTCGGCAGCCGCCCCTACTGCAGGCCTTCATTTTACAAAGGAACTGCTGGCTGAGATCAAAGCCAAAGGAGTAGATATCGCTTATGTTACCCTTCATGTAGGCCTGGGTACTTTCAGGCCCGTTAAGGTTGAAGAGGTGACACAGCATAAGATGCATTCCGAGTATTACAGCATTGACAGCGATGCGGCAGAAAGGATAAACGGGGCCAGGAGGAAAGGACGCAGAGTTGTGGCGGTAGGAACTACAAGCTGCCGGGTTCTTGAGACGGTGGGAGGTGAGGATGGCCTTGTGAAGGCTGCAAGGGGCTGGACTGACATATTCATATATCCGGGATACAAGTTTAAAGTTATCGATGCGCTGATAACCAATTTTCATCTGCCGGAATCCACTTTGATTATGCTGGTAAGCGCCTTTGCAGGCAAAGATAAAATAATGGAGGCCTATAATACGGCAGTAAGAGAAAAGTACAGGTTTTTCAGTTTTGGCGACGCAATGCTGATAAAGTAGGCGGAAGGGGATTATAAGGAAACAGGTGATAACATAAAACATGAGCGCAATCAGGTACGAGCTTATTAAAAAGTGCAAGCAGACGGGAGCAAGGCTGGGAAGAGTGCATACTCCTCACGGGTGCTTTGACACGCCTGCTTTCATGCCGGTGGGGACCCAGGCTACGGTAAAAGGGATGTCTCCTGACGAATTGAAGCAGATAGACGCCCAGATCATTTTAAGCAACACCTACCATTTATATATGAGGCCGGGGCACGAGATTATAAAGGAAGCAGGTGGACTTCACAAATTTATGAACTGGGACAGGCCTATCCTCACCGACAGCGGAGGGTTTCAGGTATTCAGCCTGAGCGACCTGAGAGATATCAGGGAGGAAGGGGTGACATTCAAATCCCATATTGATGGCTCGAAGCACTTCATTTCTCCGGAGAGAGCTATAGAAATAGAAAATGCCCTTGGCGCCGACATAATTATGGCCTTTGACGAGTGCACGCCCTATCCCTGCAGCTTTGAGTACGCCAAAAGGTCCCTTGAAAGGACTACCAGATGGGCCAGGAGGTGCAAAGAGGCTCATAAGGACACCGATAGGCAAGCCCTTTTCGGCATAGTCCAGGGAGGGACCTACAAGGAACTGAGGATCCAGAGCGCTAATGAGCTGCTGGAGCTGGATTTTCCCGGCTATGCCATCGGTGGACTGAGTGTGGGAGAACCTGCGGAAGAGATGTACGCCATGCTTGAGTACACGGTGCCTTTGCTGCCGGAGGACAGGCCCAGATACCTCATGGGCGTCGGAAGCCCCGACTATCTCATTGAAGGAGTGATCAGGGGCATAGATATGTTTGATTGCGTCCTTCCCACCCGGATAGGGAGAAACGGGACCGTCCTGACCAGCAAGGGCAGGATTATCGTGAGGGATGCAAAATATGCCAGGGATTTCTCAAGCCTTGACCCCGAGTGTGGCTGTTATGCCTGCAGGAACTTTAGCCGGGCTTATATAAGGCATTTGCTGAAGGCTGACGAGATTCTGGGGATACGGCTTACCACGTGGCACAACTTAAGTTTTTTATTGGACTTGATGAAAAAGATCAGACAGGCTATAATAGAAGATAGGCTTGGAGATTTCAGGAAGGAGTTTTTCGCCTCATTCGGTTATAGGCTGTAACAAAAAAATAATTGGAGGTTGATTTATGGAACAAACTGTCAGTTTTTTAATCATGATTCTCGTCTTCGTGGCTATGTATGCAATACTCATCATTCCCCAAAGAAGACGGGACAAGAAAACAAGGGAAA
>Ga0134093_1002643_pt1 | contig 13973 bp, 9 predicted proteins | sample 4_1taG_FD_94452 | JGI IMG/M metagenome (GOLD analysis project Ga0134093, IMG submission 94452) | Switchgrass degrading microbial communities from high solid loading bioreactors in New Hampshire, USA - 4_13_20_68_A1 metaG | ecosystem: Engineered > Bioreactor > Semi-continuous > Anaerobic >...
CAACCCGGCGAAAGTCAACGTGCGCGACCAGATGGCCGACCCCGGTTCGCTGTGGCACTTCCTGCGCCGGCTGATCGACCTGCGCAAGCGGCTGCCCGTGCTGGCGGACGGCTCGCTGGAATGGCTGCCGGCCCGGTCAACGGCCGTGGCCGCCTACCTGCGCCGCGACGAGCGCCAGACCGTGCTGGCCGTCCACAACCTGTCGGACGCGCCGCAGGACGTGGAGCTGCAGCTGCCCTCCATGCCCGAATCGCTGCAAGACCTGATCAGCGGCCAGGACTGCACCCTGCAGAACGGACGCCTTTCGATGCGGCTGGATCCGTTCCAGACGGTGTGGCTGGTGGAGAAGAACGTGCTCTAGAGCCCCTGGAGCAGGTTCCAGTAAGCCAGGAACCACACCTGCGCCGCGGCCAGCAGCGCCAGCAGCGTGAACCCGATCCGGGACGCCGCCGTCCCCCACCGCCGCACCCAGGCCGTGATGACCAGCACGATCAGAACGGCTGTCAGCGCGGCGATGACCCATGGCAGCGCCAGCGCGGCCTGAAGCCCCGGCGGAAAGCCGAACAGCAGCGCGTTCACGTCCGCGGTGAACAGCATGAAGGCCAGATAGAAGAGCACCACCAGCAGTGCCAGGGTCCAGGCGACCCAGCGCATCAGGCCTTCCGGAATGGACAGCGGAGCCCTCTCCTCAGGAGGCAGCCGGCGGGCGTAGACCCGCCGGCTCCATGCTCCGGCCGGCAGGCCGATCAGCGCCGCCACCATCCCGGCCAGCGACACCCCCAGCACCAGGAACATGAATCCGGTCTGCGCGTACCAGGGCTGTTTGATGAACGCCAGCTGGCTCCAGTAGGCGTAGCGGACCGGGCCGCCCTCCTCAGCCGGAGCGAACACCAGCGGTGACCGGTCGGGCAGGCCTTCGTCCGCGGCGAGAAACCTCCCCGGCTCCTGTTCGACAAAGGCCACCGGCCAGGCGGTGAACTGCCCCTGCACCAGCAGGCGCCCGTCCGGGCTGACACTGACCTCCAGCGGCTGGAGCAGGTTCAGGATCCTCTCCAGCCCGGTGTAGTTCGACCGGGCGGAATAATAGGTCCCGGCGTATGCCGCGAGGCTGGCGGGATCCCCCTGCCCTGCCGGATCGGCCGCCGTGAAGCCCTTCGCACCGTAGTACCGCTCCAGGAAAGCAGTCATAAAGTCAAACCGCGCCAGCGAGCCGGTGTCGGTGTTGGTGGAGATGAACACCCCGACGCCGTGCTGCGGCAGCAGGGTCATTTCGGTGTGGAAGTAAATCGTATCGCCGCCGTGGCCGAAGGAACCGCCCTCGGGGATCTGGCTCAGTGCAAAGCCGTACCCCCAGGCGTCCAGGCCTGCGGCGTGCTGGAACTGCGGGCTGCGCATGGCCTGCACCGTCTCACTCTGCAGGATGCGCTCCCCGTCAAGCTCGCCTTCCTGCAGCAGGGCGATCATAAACGCAGCCATGTCAACGGCGGTGGAAGAGAGCGACCCGGCCGGCGCCGGCTGCACGATTTCAAAGGGCTGGGGGGCGAACTGCCCGTTCTTGAACAGGTACCCGACCGACATATCCACCGCCAGCGCTTCGGGGAGCGGCTGGCGGAAGGTGGAGTGCTCCATTCCCAGCGGCAGGAAGATGTTCTGTTCCACGTACGCCTCGAACGGCATCCCCGAAACCCGCTCGACGACATACCCCGCCAGCCCCGCGCCGTAATTGGAATAGGCGGAGATCTGGCCGGGCGGGTAGACCTGCTTTATCCCGGCCTGCGCCAGCACCTCGCCCGGCGGGCGCAGGTCCGCCGGGTCGTGCGAGAACAGGCCGAGCGCCTTATCCTCGAACCCGGGCGTGTGAGTCAGCAGGTGGCGCAGCGTGACCGGTCCCAGCGAGTCGTCCGGCAGCTCAAAGTCCAGGTACGTCTCCACGTCCGCGTCCAGGTCCAGCAGGCCCTGCTCAACCAGCTGCATTACCGCCGTCCAGACGAACATCTTGGAAACCGACCCGACGCGAAACAGCGTCTCCTCCGGCGTCACCGGGCGGCCCTGCTCCACATCCGCGAAGCCGTACCCTTTGGCGAAGAACAGCTCCCCGTCCCGGACCACGGAGACGGTCACCCCGGCGATCTGGTAGGCCTCCATCTGCGCGGCGATCAGGCCGTCCACAAAGGTTTCCAGCTCCTCCGGGGTGGTCAGGCCGGGCGCCTGCGCCGCCACAGACGGAGGACGGCTGCCAGCCAGCAGCAGATAGACCAGAAGAAGGATCAGGCAGCCGCGGGTTATGCGCACGTTCATCATGACCTCCTGTGATGGGCGGAAGGCACCCTGAAACCCCCGTGTTCTCGACGTGGTCTTATTGTAAACTAGGGAAGCAGACTGCACCTTTGTATGAGGAGATTTTCGAGGTGACTATGAACCTGATCCACGGATTTGAGCTGCTGCGCGACGAGCAGATCCCGGAATTGAACACACGGGCACGGCTCTACCGCCACCAGAAGACCGGCGCGGAGCTGCTCTCGATGGAAAACGACGACGAGAACAAGGTCTTCGGCATCGCCTTCCGCACCCCGGCCTACGATTCGACCGGCATTGCGCACATCATGGAGCACTCGGTGCTGTGCGGGTCGCGCAAGTACCCGGTCAAGGAACCGTTTGTCGAGCTGCTGAAAGGCTCGCTGAACACCTTCCTCAACGCCATGACCTTCCCGGACAAGACCGTCTACCCGGTCGCCAGCCAGAACCTGAAGGACTTCTACAACCTGATCGACGTGTATCTGGACGCGGTCTTCTACCCGCTGATCCCTCTGCACACACTGCAGCAGGAGGGCTGGCACTACGAGCTGGAGCAGCCCGACGGTCAGATGTCCTTCAAAGGCGTGGTGTTCAACGAGATGAAGGGGGTCTACTCCTCCCCCGACAGCCTGCTGGACCAGTATTCGCAGGAGGCTGTGTTCCCCGACAGCCCTTACGGGCAGGACTACGGTGGCGACCCGGCCTTCATCCCTGACCTGACCTACGAGCAGTTCAAGCGCTTCCACGAGTTCTACTACCACCCCTCCAACGCGCGCATCTTCTTCTGGGGCGACGACGACCCCGGGGAGCGGCTGCGTTACATCAACGTCTGGCTGTCGGACTTCGAGCGCATTCATGTCGACTCGAACATCCCGCCGCAGCCGCGCTTTGACGCCCCCCGCCGGCTGGAACAGGCCTACGACCCGGGCGAGGAGGGCGATCAGGCCAAATCGCTGGTGGCGGTTAACTGGATGCTGGCCGAAGCCGGCGACCCCGAGCTGACCATCGCGCTCTACACCCTGCAGCAGCTGCTGATCGGCACACCGGCCTCCCCGCTGCGCAAGGCGCTGATCGAATCCGGGCTGGGCGAGGATCTCACCGGCCGCGGGCTGGACTCCGGCCTGCTGCAGATGATGTTCTCCACCGGGCTGAAGGGCGTGAAGCCAGAGGACACCGACGCGGTGGAAAAGCTGGTGCTGGACACGCTGCAGCAGCTGGCCGAGGGCGGCATCGACCCGCAGGACATCGCCGCCGCGCTCAACACGGTCGAGTTCAACCTGCGCGAGCAGAACACCGGCGCCTACCCCCGCGGCCTGGTGAACATGATCAACGCCCTGGAGACGTGGCTATACGAAAAAGACCCCCTCGCCCTGCTGGCCTTCGAAAAACCCCTGCAGGCCCTCAAGGACCGCCTGGCCCGCGGCGAGCCGGTCTTCGAAACCCTGATCCGCGATCACTTCCTCAACAACCCCCACCGCGCCGTTGTGGTCCTGCATCCCGACCCGAAGGTCGGTAAGGAGCGCGAGGCCGCCGAACAGGCCCGCCTGGAGAAAGCCCGCCAGTCCATGACCCCGGAGCAGCTCGAGCAGGCCGTGCGTGACACGCTGGAGCTGCGCCGCCTGCAGGAAACCCCGGACGCGCCCGAGGCACTGGCCGCGCTGCCCGTGCTCTCCCGCTCCGACCTGGACCCGAAGATCAAGACCATTCCGCACGAAGAGAACGACGTTCCCGGCGGCGCCCGCCTGTGGCACCACGACCTGTTCACCAACGGCATCCTCTACCTGGACCTGGGCTTCGACCTGCAGAACCTGCCGGCCAAGTACCTGCCCTACCTGCCGGTCTTCTCCCGCGCCCTGCTGGAAACCGGCACCGAAAAGGAATCCTTCGTCCAGCTGCTGCAGCGCATCGGCGCCCGCACCGGCGGCATCTACCCGGTGACCTTCACCTCGGCTGTGCACGAAGGCGAGCAAACCGCCGCCTGGCTTTTCCTGCGCGGCAAGGCCATGGTCCCGCAGGCCGGAGAGCTGCTGGACATCCTGCGCGAGGTGATCACCACCGCGCGCATCGACGACCGCGAGCGCATCCGCCAGATCGTGCTCGAGGAAAAAGCCGGGATGGAATCCGCGCTGGTGCACGCCGGGCACCGCTTCGTCAACGCCCGGCTGCGCTCGCGCTTCAACCGCGCCGACTGGGCCTCCGAGCAGATGGGCGGCGTGGAGCAGCTCTTCTTCCTGCGAAAGCTGGTCGAGCGCATCGACAGCGACTGGGATTCCGTGCGCCAGGCGCTGGTGACCCTGCGCAGCCTGCTGTTCCACCAGTCCGGCGCGCTGGCCAACGTGACCGTCGACGGGCAGAACTGGTCGAAAGTGCGCCCTGCCCTGGAGCGCTTCCTGGGCGAGCTGCCCCGGCGGACCGTTCCCGCGGCGCTGTGGGAGTTCAGCGCCCCGGCCGGGCATGAGGCGCTCACCCTGCCCGCCCAGATCAACTTCGTCGGCAAGGCGGCCGACCTTTACCGCGCAGGCTACCGCCTGCACGGCTCGGCGCTGGTCATCGTCCCCTACCTGCGCAGCACCTACCTGTGGGATAAGATCCGCGTTCAGGGCGGCGCGTACGGGGCCTTCTCAGCCTTCGACCGCAACTCGGGCGTGTTCTCCTTCCTCTCCTACCGCGACCCGAACCTGCTGAACACGCTGAAGGTGTACGACCAGACCGCGCACTACCTGCAGAACCTGGACCTGAGCGAATCCGAGCTGACCAAGGCCATTATCGGCGCCATCGGCGACCTGGACCAGTACCAGCTGCCCGACGCCAAGGGCTACACCGCCATGGTCCGCCGGCTGACCGGCCTGACCGACGAGGAGCGCCAGCGGCTGCGGGACGAGGTCCTGGGTACCACCGTGGACGATTTCCACGCCTTCGGCGACGCGCTGGAAGCGGCCATGGACGAAAGCGTGGTGGTGGTGCTCGGCTCCCCGGCGGAGGTCAGCCAGGCCAACCAGCAGCTCGACGAGCCGCTGGCGGTGCAGAAGGTGCTCTAGAGCGGCTGAACCCCGCCGGAATAGACGAAATGAAGGTGCCCGGGTGGTCTACTGCCCGGGCACCAGAATGAGCTGGCCGGTTTCGGAGGCGCGGAACTCGAACGTCTGCCCGCCGGCCTCGAAGACCAACTGGAAGCCGGGCGTGGGTTCCGCCAGACAGCTCTGGTTGGGCTGGCCGGCGCCCAGGCAGCTGTCCGGGAAGGTCATCCGCTGCAGGGAAACGACCCGCAGCTCGCTGATGTCCACGCCGAACTGGGTGGAGAGCAGCAGCTGGGCCTGCAGCGCCAGAGACTGCAGCCGGCTCCCCCCTGCGCCGACGCGGATGTTCCCCCCGGAGGTGTCGGTGCGGAACTCAAACGGCTCGCCGTTCACCTCCAGCACTAGCCAGAATCCGGGCGTGACGGCTTCGGCGCAGGCTTCGCCTTCGGCCGGCAGCTCGAGACAGGCGTCCGCCCAGTCGACCTGCTCGAAGGCGCGCACCTGGATGGCCTCCATGGCCACGTTCAGCGTGTTGGTCAGCAGCTGCTGCACCAGCAGGAAGGCCTCCAGCGGCAGCCCCCCGCCGATCACCTCGGTGGGCGCGATCGTTTCAGCCGGCCCGGTCGGAGCGGCCTGGGTGATGGCCGGTGTGACTGTCGCCCTGGCGCCCGGACTGGCCTCGGCCGTTCCTGTCTCAGCCGCTTCGGTCCCGGTTTCGGCGGGGAACTCGGCCGTGCTCAATCCACCGGGGGTCTCAGTCTTCTGAGGAGACTCTGTTCCCGGAACAATGGTCAAATTCAGCGCCGGGGGCGGTGTCTCCCCGGTCTCCGTCCCCCCGGTGACGGGCACCTGTGCCTCCTCAGTCGCCCGGGTGGGCGTGGCGGCGGAAGGCAGGCCGAAACCGGGCGTACAGGCGCTCACCAGCAGCATCAAACCCGTAAGAATCACCAGCGCTTTACGAATATTCATGGTTTTCTCCCCTGACTGAATGCGGAAGTCCTGTCCAGCGATAAAGATGCGGCGCAAAAGGCCACTCTTTTAGCTTAATGAAGGCCGGGAAAACCTGTATGGGGAAAATCCCCATCCACCCGGTAGGATTTTCCGCGTTGAGGTGCGTACCTGCCGGCAGGCCGAAGTGTTAACCAGTTGAAAGGACCGGGGCGGGTCCGGCTGGATATAATTGAGCCGTATTGTCATCATTTACCCCGGCGAGGGTTGACAGCATATCTCTCACAGCGGCGAGCGGTGCAAACAGGGCCTCCGGATTACACATCCGGACGCGCATTACTCGTTACAGCCCCCTACCCGCGCAGGAGTTGCATCCATGAATTATCGTGAGCTGGCCTGTCTGTTCAATTTACTGGAAGCCACCACCGGCCCGTTCGGCGAGCGCGGCCGGCAGATGGTGCTGACCTGCCTGGAGACCCCCACGGTGGAGACCTGGGAGGACGTGCAGGCCTTTGTCCTGGTCCGCGAGCCGCTGATCAACTTCGCGGACGCCGTCTATGCGGTCGATCCCACCTTCCAGACCCCCGTCCCCGTTCGCGGCCCGGACGGCCGGCGCGATTACATCTGGCAGCGCCCGCCCAGCCGCGAGACCATGATCGAGGCGCTGAAGTACGCCGCCTTCCGCTGGCGCTAATCCAGGCTGCGCCCGGACCGGCGCGGTGAAGGCCTGCCGGCGAAACGCCCGCGGGCGGATGTCAGCCCGGCCAGAATCAAATCCGCCAGCCCATGCAGTGTGAGGCTGGCGTTATTCCTGTTGAACGGCCCGGTTTACTCAGCCGGCGGCCGGCTTGGCCTGGCTGGCCAGCACCCGCAGCAGAATTTCGCCCAGCTGCAGCACGAAGCGGTCCTGCTCGCTCCGCTCGGCCAGACCTGCCCCGCTGCACCCGGCCAGGCGGTCTTCCAGCGAGGCTTCCACGCAGGCCCAGTCTTCGGGTGTGGCCTGAGCGCCGCTCACCTTTGCCCATTCACTCCAGCGGGCCAGTTCGGCCTTCAGCGCGTCCTGCGCCGGATCGGACCCGGCCCAGCCTGCGGCCACTTCGGCGTACTGCAGCAGCGCCGCCAGCGCCGAGCGGCTGCGCGGCTGCCCGTCCCGCGGGCGCAGCATGACGGCCATGCGGAAGCGGTCTTCCTGGAAGCGGCTGGCGTCCATTTTGTCCCAGTAAAAGGCGTGCGAGTAGCCGGGCTTGATATTGATCATGCAGATCCCGGGCTTGCCGTCGAAATAGGCAGCCTGGGAGCTGTCCACGCACAGCGGCGGGCCGCCCATGGCCTGGCGGAGCCCGGCGTCGGCCACCAGGATGCGGTCAATTTCGAACCCCAGCGGCTCCACGATAGCGCAGATGGCCTCCACCATGCGCTGCGCGGCCACCCCCTCCCCGTCCGGGTTGTAGTACGGAAACAGCGTCTCCCGCGGGACGAAGACCCCGAACTCGAAGAACAGGTACTCCTCCAGCGAGCGCAGCACGCAGTCATTCTGCTCCGGCTGAGGGGCCGCCAGGCGGCCGCCGGCCAGGCGGATCAGGTGCTGCCGCCAGGCCCCGGGCCGCACGCAGGTGTATCCGCCCAGGGAGAAAAACGTGTTTGAGCTTGCTGTAGGGAAATGAAGGGTCATAAAATGGTACCGCAGAAGTAATTCGCACTATTATAGTCTGATTACTGAACGGTTTACCTTACAACCCCTTTACAGCCGGTGCACGGCCCTCGACAGGCACAGGCCCTCCTCTGGACCGGATCAAAGCTGCCTGACATAGTGGCATATTTACTGCAACATATCCCCTGCCATATTTCGCCGCGCGAGGCGGCGGATTCTGTTGGCTGTTTGTAAAGTGCCAGAGTGGTCAGGCAATTGAGTTTTCTCTCTCGAGTGGTTATAATTTAGCTGAATTAATGGTAGAATTTCAAACCATTATCGGTTAGGTTGACCAGACCACTTCCACGCTTCCCAGCCTGTTTACAGGTTCTCCTTCGAAGCGTTACTGGAACAACAATACAGCCCGGGTTCGCCCCACCTCACGCCATCCAGGATTTGTAATCGGAGGAGTAACATGCTCAAAGCAAGTCGAATCATCCAAATCGCAGTGGTAATGCTGCTGGTGATCGGCCTCATCGTCCCTGGCGGTTCCATTCCTGCTGTGGCCGCCGCGCCAGACGTTGATGTGCTGGTGCAGACCGAGGGAGACTCAACCGCCGTGGCGGACTTCATCCGCCAGGCCGGAGGTGAAGTCACTGGCGACCTGTATATCATCGATTCGCTGGCCGCGCGCCTGCCGTCCAACAAACTGGACGCTCTGCGCGCGCTTCCGGGCGTAAAGCAGGTGAGCATTGACCAGACAGTGATCACGGCCGGCAGTGCCCTGCCGGATGAGATCGATTTTCCGGCCGTGATCGACGCCGACCAGGTCTGGGCGAACGGCGTCACCGGGAAGGGCGTCACCGTCGCCGTGCTGGACACCGGCCTCGACCAGCGCTACACCGAGCTGAAGTTCGACAGCGCCGGCAACAAGCGCCAGCTGGTCGTGGTGGAGAACAACCAGATCGTACAGCCGCGTGACGGGCATGGTCACGGCACCCATGTCACCGGCATTATCGCCAACAGCGGCAAGACCCCGGACGGCATGTTCGGCGGCATCGCCCCGGACGTCAACCTGGTGGTGGTCAAGGTGCTGGGCGACGATGGCTCCGGCAAGTACAGCAAGGTCATCGAAGGCATCCAGTGGGTGATCGAGCACAGGGATGAATACAACATCCGCGTGATGAACCTGTCTCTGTTCGCCATTCCCCAGAGCCACTACTGGGAGGATCCCCTGAACATTGCGGTGATGGAAGCCTGGCGGGCCGGAATCGTGGTGGTCGCTGCCGCCGGTAACACCGGCCCCGACCCGATGACCATCACCGTGCCTGGCAACAACCCGTACGTCATCACTGTGGGCGCGTTCACCGACAATTACACGCCGGATGACCCGCGCGATGACAAGATTGCCACCTTCTCCGCAGCCGGCCCCACCCACGACGCCTTCGTCAAGCCGGACGTGCTGGCTCCTGGCGGTCACATCGTGTCTTCGATGTTCAAGAACACCAAATTCGCCAGCGAGAACAAAGATTACCAGATCAACAACTTCTACTTCCAGATGAGCGGCACCTCGATGGCCACCGGCGTGGTCTCCGGCCTGGCCGCCCTGATCCTGGAAGAGCACCCCGAGCTGACCAACGACCAGGTCAAGTACCGCATCATGCGCAGCGCGATCCCGGCCTGCGGTCCGGATGAGGACGGCGACGGAAAGTGCAGCGCGGACGAGCTGACCCTGAAGATCTGGCAGCAGGGCGCGGGCCGCGTCTACGCCCCGGCTGCGGTGTTCGGCGAGTTTGATGGCACGGCCAACATTGGCCTGGACGTCAACGCCGAGCTGGATCCGGAGAACCCCATCCACTTCCAGGGCGCCACCCGCTGGAACCCCGAAACCAGCGAGTTCGTCCTGGTCGGGCCTGACGGCTACATCTGGGACGGCGCTCCGTCCGGTTTCATCTGGGACGGCGGCTACATCTGGGATGGTGAACCGGCCGGCTATATCTGGGACGGCGGCTACATCTGGGACGGCAGCCCCGCTGGCTTCATCTGGGACGGTGGTTTCATCTGGGATGGCGGCTACATCTGGGACGGCGCCCCGGCCGGGTTTATCTGGGACGGCGGCTTCATCTGGGATGGCGGCTACATCTGGGATGGCGCCATCCAGGAAGGCGGCTTCATCTGGGATGGTGATCCGGCAGGGTTCATCTGGGACGGCGACCCGGCTGGCTACATCTGGGACGGTGATCCCGCCGGAATCGTCAGTGTCGGTTCGCGCGTTCCTCAGGAATAACCCTGCTGGATGACGCGGCACACCTCATAACAGGAGCAGCACAGAACCTATGGCCTCATCGCCCTCCCGCTGGTTAACCCCCTACATCAATACGGTGGCCTTGGGCGGGCTTGCCATTCTGGTTCTGGCAATCCTGCAGTTTCCAGAAGACCGCATTGGCCTGCTGATCTTCGGCGGCCTTGCGGTGGTCTGCCAGCTGATGGATGTGGAGCTGTTCCCCAGCTCTCGCAGCCGCGTCTCCGTATCCGTCATCATCGCCATCGCCAGCATGGTGCTGTTTGGCCCGCTGGCGGGGGCTTTCACCCACATGCTGGCCGGCGCCGCTTCGGCGGCGTCGACCACCTACCGCAGCCGGCGCACCGATAAAGGCCGCGCCACCCTGCTGAAGCGATCCTTCTTCAACGCCGGCATGCTGGCAATCTCCTCCGGTCTGGGTGGGTGCGTGTACGTCCTGCTGGGCGGCACGCACACCCAGATTGGGCAGATTTCCAACATCCTGCCCCTGGTGGCCGCGTCCACCACGGACGTGATCGTCAACCTGCTCCTGCTGACCGGAGTGATCTCGCTGCAGAGCGGGAAGCGCACCTGGGCCATCTGGCGCGAGGACTTCCTCTGGACGGTGCCCATCACCGTCGGAGGCGGCACCATCGGCGGCGGCATGCTGGCGCTGTCGTACGAGCTGTTCACCTACCTGGGCGTGGCGGTTTTCTTCCTGCCCATCCTGGCCATCTCCTACTCCTTCCGGCTGTATGTGAAGAATACCAAGGTCTACATGGAAAAGCTGGAGGAAGTGAACGAGCAGCTGGAGGAGGCCAACATGCGGCTGGAGAAAGCCAACCTGGGCCTGCTGGAAACGCTGGGCGCCGTAATCGACGCCTACGACGTGTACACCTTCGGCCACTCCCGGCAGGTGGCGCTCTACACCACCACCATCGCCGAGGAGCTCGGCCTGCCGGATGAGGAGATCGCCCGCCTGTACAAGGCCGCGCTGGTGCACGACATCGGCAAGGTGGGCGTGCTGGACTCGATCGTCGGCAAGCCGGAGCGGCTCTCGGACGAGGAATACAACCTGATCAAACGCCACCCGCTGATCGCGGTCGGCATCCTCGAGCAGAACGAGGAACTGCGCGACCTGATCCCCTACGTGCGCTACCACCACGAGCGCTGGGACGGCGGCGGCTACCCCTACGGCCTCTCGGGCGAGGCCATCCCCCTGGGCGCGCGGATCATGTCGCTGGCCGACAGCCTGGACGCCATGGTCTCCGACCGCCCCTACCGCCCGACGGTCAGCTTCGAGCAGGTGTACGAGGAAATCCAGCGCTGCTCGGGCACCCAGTTCGACCCGCAGGTGGTGGCCGCGTTCAACCGGGTGGTGCTCAAGAAAGGCCGCGACTTCTTCAAGAACTCCGCCGCGCTGGTCGAGCGCACCATGCTCACCTCGCACCCGGTGAAGTTCACCATGATCAAGCGGCCGGTCAAGGATCAGGTCTTCAGGCCGTAACAGACTTCTTCGAGGGCAGCCCAACCCCTCGCAGCCTCCTCCGGATTACGCCTCCCGGAGGAGGCTTTCATTTACTGCCCGCCGGCTGCGCCCCTCAGCTCGCGGTCAAAGAACTGGATCACCCGCTCCAGGAACTGCGCGTTCGCCTCGCCGCGGAAGGAATGACCCTCTCCCGGGTAGAAGAAGCACTCGGCCTGCTTGCCCAGGTCCAGCAGGCGCAGGCACAGGTCCTTCGACCAGCTCACCGGGACGGTCGGGTCGGCGTCGCCGTGGTGGATGGAGACGGCCGCCGCCAGCCCCTCCAGGTAGTAAACCGGGCTGATCTCCGCCTCCACCTCGGGCGGAGTGTCCAGCTCGGGGATGCGGGAAGCGGCGTTCATGAACACGTTGTAGATCTGCGCCGTGTTCAGCGCTTCGTCCGCGCTCATCGAGCCGTAGAGCACCACCGCGTCGATGCCCCCGTCCACCACCGCGGCGCGGATGCTTACCCCGCCGCCCATGCTGTGCCCGAACAGGCCGATCGCCTGCGGGTCCGCCTGCGCCAGCGGGCCGGGCTGTCCGCCCAGCCGGCGCACCAGCCCGACCAGATTGAGCACGTCCACCGCAAAGCCCACCCGGTGCAGGTTCGGCCCGTCCTCCGCGGGCGGGTACCCGCGCAGATTGGGATGGATCACCAGGTAGCCGGCCCGCGCCAGCGTGTCGGCATAGGGAGTGGTGTAGGCCAGCATGTTATAGTTCGCCGGAGACACGTAGCCGTGCACGACGATCACCACCGGGAAGGGCCCCTCCCCCGCCGGCACGTTCATAAAGGCGTACTGCACCAGCCCGTCGCTGTCGTAGCGCACCATGCTGCGGGTGAAGCCGTCCAGCTCGCCCCACACCTCCTCAACGACCAGCTCGCCCTCGCCGTAGGAGCGCGCTCGCAGCTCCTCGATGCGCAGCCCGGCGAAGCGGTCCGGCATGGGCGAAAAGGCCGGAGTCGGCGTGGGTTCAGGCGCCGGCGGATCCGGAGTGCCGGTCGGGACGGGCAGCGCCGGGGGAAGCAGGGTGACCACCCGGCCGGTCGCCGTCAGCGCGGCCTCGACCGTGTCCGCCAGGCGAGCCTCGAAGGTGGCCGTCTGGTAGCGGGGCAGCAGCGTGGGCGTGGACTTCGGGAAGCGGGTCTGCAGATCCAAAGGCAGCGTGGGCGTAGGCAGCGTGCTAAGACCGATCGGTCCTGAACACGCGACCAGTAAGAGAAGGACCAGCAGCCCGAGCCATCCGCGCCGTTTCACCGCCAGAGCACCACCTGTCGTTTTCGGTTAATTGTAGCGTGGGATGGTCAACGATGCTCCGCGGAGGACCGAATGTGCTACGATAAATGCACAACGCAAACGAGGGTTAGCCGTATATCAAATCAGGTGAACCGTTCCTCAAAGCGGATCTCCGCCGCCGGTTCACCGGCGGAAGCAGCGCCTTACCAGTCACCAACCTAGCAAAGAGAGGGGAAACCATGAAAACGCTGTCGACCCTTGTCCGCGAGCATCCCATCCTGTCCGGCGCCGGCGGGACGCTGCTGGTCTACCTGCTGCTGATGAGCATCAACTGGCTGGCCTTCCTGTTCGGCCGCTGGCAGACGGTGCAGGATTTCGCCGGCGGGCTGCTCTGGCTGGCGCTCGGCGCGGTGCTGGTCGGCGGGGCCAGCCTGTTCGCCGACAGCGCCTGGGAGGAGACCGGCCAGACCGTGCGCAAGGCCAGCCGCAGCGGCTGGATTCAGGCCCCGCTGACCGGCGCGCTGCGCTTTGCCATGGTCATGAACGCCGCCGGGCTGCTGCTGGCGCTGACCGGCTGGCTGATCCAGTGGACCGCCGGGTAGCTCCTCCGCTCCGGACCGGCCTGCACCAAGGCGCAGCGAATTTGCAATGTTTTTCTATCTCGTTTTAATTACCCGAATTTCGATTTCTGCTACAATCCAATTAATCCAAATTTAATCTTCAGGACGGGTCCATGAAGCTTCCGCTGATCGTCGGGATCCTCGCCCTGGTGGCCGTGCTGGGAACCGGCCTGTGGGCCACCGACTTCCCCGTTTACCTGGGGAACGATTCCACCGCCTGCAACAACTGCCATGTGATGGATTACGCCTATGAGGGCTGGTACCACGCCGCGCACCAGTCCTGGGCCGGCTGCGTGGACTGCCACGTACCGCACAACCTGATCCCCAAGTACCTGTACAAGGCCAAATCCGGGATGAACCACGTCACCATGTTCACCCTGGGCCACATCCCCGAGCCGCTGCGGGCCAAAGACGACACGAAG